>ORJL010648507.1_pt1 | contig 27134 bp, 31 predicted proteins | sample 1779941 | NCBI WGS metagenome assembly ORJL01 (sample SAMEA104232317, study PRJEB22302) | groundwater metagenome | biome: forest; feature: aquifer; material: groundwater | place: USA | collected 2011-08-07 | depth 5.8 m
GTATTTCTTATTGGAAATGAATTCATGCGAGAAAAATATTCTAAAATTATTTTCCATACTTCGGTTTGGTATTTTCTTTCGTTGCTTTACCTAACGTTTGTTGTGCCTATGGTGCTTGGAAAAATGGGTGATTCGGTGTTTTTCCTGAGTAGCGTTATAAGTTTGATTTCTGCCAGTGTGCTGTTACTTGTTTTATACCTCACTTCAAAAGACATTGCCAGCGAGATAAAAAAAGTATCACTATACATAGGCGGAATATTTGCTGCATTCAATGCTTTTTATTTTTTGAATATCATTCCTCCGGTTCCACTGTCACTCCAGGAGATTGGCATATATCATCTTGTAGAGAGGGCTAACAACACCAACTACAAAACCTTGTACGAAAAGCCGGAGTGGTATGAATTTTTAAGTGACACAAAAAAGGTTTTTAATAAATACAATAATGAATCAGTGTACTGCTTTAGTTCCGTCTTTGCTCCAGTAAAATTATCGACCGGCATAAATCACAGATGGGAACATTATGACGAAATGTCTAATGAGTGGAGTACGGTATCTATTGTCCCTTTTACGATAACAGGTGGACGAGACAACGGTTATCGTGGATATAGTCAAAAACAAAACTTAACACCAGGGCGCTTTAGATGTAGCGTAGAAACTACAACAGGCGCACTTGTTGGAAGAACAACTTTTGTAGTTGTGAATGTAACAAAGGCACCAGTTCTTTTACAGAAGGAAAGATAAGCTAAATGGGTCCCCATATCCCTAAAATAGGGGATTTTGGGTCGTATGGGTTAGAAGGCAACCATTTAGCTATAAACAAGAATGTTCATAAAATACCTAAATAAGTGACATTAATTTTTTAAATTAAATATAAGTAGAAGGTTTAGAGATCGTAATTAAAAAATCAAACACAATTCATTTTTTAAGTATGCGTTTTCTTCTGGTCAGAATGGCCTTAGGGGAGGGCTAGGCTGAGATTATATACATGTCGCACAATATACCTTTTACGACACGTAGGCACAAAAAGTGCTCCCCTCTACGATTCTCTTAAAAGCAGTTAGCTAGAAATCTTTATTGCTTTAATTTGAAGTCGAGGTTGCTGTTGAGGTCGCAATATTAAATTGTGGGACCAAACTAAAAAATGTTGACGTTCCCTGTCCACTAATCATCCGATGCATATTTTCTGCAAACGGCACGATTATTACATTTTTGAATGTATTGTTCCAAAAAAACATAACGGGAGTCCTCAAGTAGCTATCCCAAACACCCTTAACTCCACCGTAAACGTATGCAATGTTATTTTGCATTACTGGTGAGTTAACAAGCTCGCGTAGGTCAACATTCATTGCACTTAAAATAAAAATTCCTATTATGATTATAATCAATAGTTTTAAAAATCCTCCGTTTGCTTTTTTTGTTGTCATTTAATTTTTAGATTGCTATGTAGAAATTATGGGTAATTTTTACAAATAAGACAAGGGATTAAGGTAACCAGCCTTAGGTGCGACTGGCATTCGTAGGTATGTCCCACAAATCCTACTCTTATACTCAGTTGGGCCTGATATGTGGACGGCATCCGCTGCATAAACTGTAAAGTGTAGATGTGGGCCAGTTGAGTAGCCTGTATTTCCACTATAACCAATAATATCTCCCGACTGAACATTGTCACCAGTGGAAACTTTAATTAAAGATAGATGAGCATATAACGTAGCTAGACCATTTTCGTGTCTAACAAGAACCCACTTACCGTAAGAGACTCCATAACACGCTGTGTCAGTATTCCCTGTCCCATAAACAACACCACTGGCAGATGATTTAATTGGTGTTCCGATTGGCACACCAAAATCAATCCCGTTATGCCCCATTCCGTTGTAAACTTGCGGGTTTTTTGTAGCAAAAGGTGTTTTCCCAAAGTATTGGGTAATTCTTACAGAAGAAACTGGCCAGCTTAATATTCCTTTCCCTGCAGATGGTAATTTTGAAATATCAACGTCAAGTTTAATCTTGGATTCAAAGTCTAAAATTTCAGCCTCCAACTGCTCTTTTTTCTCTAGACGCTCTGCTAGTAGTTTCTTGTACTCTGACTCTTTACTACTAGTTTCTTTTAAGACTTTTGTTTTTTCGTTTTTATTTTGATCAACAAGAATTTTTTGATCACCAAGATTACTTTTAAGACTGACTAGTGTTTTTTTAACGTTTTCTGCAGCTGTCTTGTCTTTAACAAGACTTTGTTTTACCTCCCTCAATTCATCAATATGGTCTTTAACAGCACGCTCAAATTGCGCTGTTTGATCGAGCGAAACCCAAACATCTGAAAAACTCGATTCAGAAAGAAGTATTTCTATTGTTGACTCCCCTTCTTTTTCAGAAACAATTCTTATATTTTTTGCGATTACCTCACGGCTATTTTTAACTCTTAGGTTTTTGTCTTCAATTTGTTCACTGAGTTTATTTAGAGTTGTATTTGCGCCAGATATTTTTTTCTCGGTAAGTTTAATATTTGTAGATAATTTTGCTCGCGTTAAATCAAGCTGTTTTATAAGACTTTTCAGGGTTGCAGCTTCTTTTGCTGTTATTTCAATTTGCCCCTGATATTGTTTTATCTCAGCTTCAAGTTTGGCGATCTCTTCGTTCCTCTTATCTATCTCTATTTGATAGGCTGATTTTTGCGACACAGCTTCTGTTGTGTTGGGTGTGACTACTTCCTCAGCAAAGCTCACCAAAGGTATACTAAGAATCAGTAGAGAAAGAAACAAAGTAAATTTTTTTACAAAAAGACTATTCATTTTTTTCTAATAGTTTAATCGCCTTAGAAATTCTTAATATGGACTCTTCTTTTCCAAGAAAATAAGCACTCATAAATGGGTCTGGTGATTTGTCCTGTCCAGTTAAGGAAAATCTCATCGGCCATAAAACTCCACCTCTACCAACCTCATCGGCAAATGGGAAAATTAATTCCTTAATTCGTTCAGCAGAAAAATCAGCGCTTTCTACGCTATTTAATATTTCTAGAATTTTCGAAAGATTTTCTCTGGTCTTTGCGGTAGTTTCCTCCTTCCAAACCAATTTAGCCACATCGTATTCTGGGTTTTTTGAAAGAAAGGATAATTCCTCTAGCCAAACAGTCCCCGCCTCTTTAATCGTAGAAATTTTCTCAGAAATTAAGGGTATAGCGCGAAGTAACTTCTTTTCATCGGCGATGAAAATATTATGTGAAGAAATTTCGTTTTTTATCATGCTGATAAGTTTCTCTTCCGGAACTTTTTTAATATATTGCTTGTTCAGCCATTCCAATTTTTTCAAATCAAAAATAGCTCCACTTTTCCCGACTTTTTCAAGCTCAAATTTTTCAACAAGTTCATCGAAGTTTAAAACCTCTTCGTCCTCTCCCCTACTTTGAGGTGACCAACCAAGTAATGCTAAAAAATTTATTATTGCTTCTGGTAAAAATCCGTTCTCGCGATATTCAGTTAAAGCAACTGCTCCGTGTCTTTTTGACAATTTTGACTTATCCGGAGCAAGTATTAATGGCAAATGTGCGTATGTTGGAATAGTCGCTCCAATAGCCTCGAGGAGTAAAATTTGACGAGGTGTATTTGAAATATGGTCTTCACCGCGAATTACGTGCGTAATCTTCATTTCGTGGTCATCAATGGTTACGGCAAGATGATAAAGCGGAGTCTCCATATCTTTGGCAATAACAAAGTCGCCAAGTTCCTCGGTATGAAAAGTAATTGGACCACGAATCAAATCGTCAAAAGTTATTGAATGATTTGGGTTTTTAAAGCGGATAACCTCACTTCTTTTACCTTCCCCTGCTTCCTCTTTTGAAACATAAGCAGAACCAGATGCAATTAATTTCTCGAGGTATTTACGGTATATTTCTGTTCTCTCTGACTGGCGGTAAAACTCCTCGTGCTTAATATTAAGCCAAGATAATCCCTCTAAAATGCTCTCCTCGTACTCTTTTCGGGACCTTTCTTTGTCTGTATCCTCAATTCGAACAATAAAAACACCGCTGTGTTTCTTGGCAAAAAGAAAATTAAAGAGGGCTGTTCTTGCGGTCCCTATATGGAAAAGCCCCGTTGGGGATGGTGCTATTCGAACTCGTACTTGTTCATTGGGAGAAGACATGAATTGTTTTTATTTTTCGTGACGCAAAGCAATTTTTAAGACCTCTTTAGCAATTTTTTCAGCAGCATCTTCTTTGTAGAATGCCTTTGCCTCTTTAGACATTTTTTCTTTTCGCTCTTCGTTTTCCATAATCCCGTTAATTTCAGAGAGGAGTAAGTGTGGGCTTAAATTAACCTCTTCGACAATTACCGCTGCGCCAGAACGCCCGTAATTGAAGGCGTTCTTTCTCTGGTGGTCACCATTTGAGTCTGTGATTGGAATTATGATTGAAGGTAATCCCCATGCGGCAATTTCAAAAAGTGTTGAGCCTCCACGTGAAATTATTATAGACGCTGTCCCGGCCGCCATGCGAAGTGCCAAAGAATTTAAATACCCGAACATTCGATATCTTTCTTTGTGTTCACTGTTGGCGAGAACCACGGAAGCTAACGCCTCGGTTTCTTTCAAATTCTCCCCGCCAACCTGATGAATTATTTGATATTTTTCTAAAAGCTCTGGCAAAATATCTACGACTGTCTCGTTAATTAATTTTGCCCCAAATGAACCTCCCAATATCAAAATTGTTGGAATATCTTGTCTAAGTTTTAGATATTCGTATGCCCCACTTTGAAGTGGAATTAAAATCTCCTTTCTAACTGGTTGGCCAGTAAAAGCAACTTTACTCATTGGAAAATGTTTACCAGCCTCTTCGTATGAGACCGCGATGCGTTCTGCAAATTTTCCAGCCCACAAGTTTGTCCTACCAGGAAATGAATCGGATTCATGGATAACAACAGGAATTTTAAGTAACTTGGCCGCCATAAGCGCTGGGAAGCTGGCGTAACCACCTTTTCCAACTACAACGTCTGGGTATATCAAGTACATACTCCAAAACGCCTTAACAACCCCAATTGCGGTTTTAAGGATATCAATCAAGTTAAGGACTGAGAAATACCTCCTCATCTTTCCTGCGCTAGCAAAAACAAATACCATTTCGTTTTCGTATAAAGCCGCTTTGTTATAGGGGCTATCGGACATAAAGTACAATTTGGCATCAAGAATTTTTTCCTTTTGAACTAGCTCGTTTACTTTCTGTGCTATGGCAATAATTGGATAAAAATGACCACCACTCCCCCCTCCCGTAAATAGAATTTTCATAGAATTGTAAAATATGTAGGTGAATAAAAATCCTTACATATAAGGAGAAGTATAGCAAAAAACTACCAACTTTTTAAGTAATTTAGGCCGAAAAACGCGATATATTAGCTACAATTCCGACTTCTGCGAGAGCAAAGAGGAGCGCTGTCCCCCCTTGGCTCACAAAAATAAGAGGTACTCCCGTAAGTGGCACGATCCCTGTTAATGCGGCGATATTTAGGAACGACTCTACTGAAATCATTACAATGAACCCCGTTGCAAGAAACTTGCCGAAATTATCGTTTGCTGTGTTTGCTATACGCAGTCCCCGCAAGGTAAATGACAGAAAAAGTAAAACAAAAATAACGCTACCAATAAATCCAAACTCCTCACTCCAGACAGCAAAAATAGAATCACCAACTGGTTCTGGTAAAAAATTAAATTTTTGAACGCTCTGTCCATATCCTCGCCCTGTAATGCCCCCAGAACCAATTGCAACTAATGATTGCTGGATTTGATACGAAGATCCAAGAGGATCACTTGATGGATTCATAAAAGTTGTTATGCGGTCCATAAGATAAGGCCGAGCAGAAACCAACCCCGCAAAAGCAACTAAACCTAGAAGTATCATGATTACGACATGTTTAGTTGGAGCGCCCGCTGCAAGATATATCGAAAAAACCCCAGCCGATAATACAAGGAATGTTCCCGTGTCTGGTTCAGTAATGATTAGTGCAGCAGCAAGACCAATAAGTAAGAGAAAAGGAAGTAAACCATAGCGCCAATTTATAACGCGATTTTTTACCCAAGAATACCAAGCAGCGGCATATATTATTATTCCAAATTTTAAAAACTCAGATGGTTGTAACGAAAAACCAAAAACATGTATCCATCTTTTCGCACCACCATGTTCAAAACCGATACCATTAACAAAAACTAGGGCTGAAGTTATGACTGAAAATATTAAAATGGGAAGTGCAAATTTTTTCCACTTTTTATATGGAGTTAAAGCAAAAAAAACAAAAGCCACAAGTCCCCCACAGACTCCAAGTAGAAACTGACTAGAAATCATATTGAAAAAAATTGCTTCGCTTTTCGCAAGAATACCAAGAGAAGCGGACCAAAATGCAAACATCCCGGTAACGAGAAGAGTCAAAACAATTCCAATGAAAATTTTGTCGAATGATGCGCCACGCATATCATCCAAGAAGGGTGATGACTACCCCAATTAATGCGCAAACAACCGATATGATCCAAAAGCGCATAGTAACTTTGTATGCTGGCCAGCCGAGAGCCTCAAAGTGGTGATGAAGTGGTGCAACAAGAAAAACTTTTTTACCATTGCGTAGTTTTTTTGAAAGAACCTGAATAATAACCGATAGAGATGCTACGAAAAGTGGGAAGGCGATGATTGGGAGAACCGCAACTCCGTCTGTCAGAAAAGCAACAACAGTGAGCGAGGTTGTAAGTCCAAGCATCCCAGTTTCTGACATGTAAAATCTTGCGGGGGGTATGTTAAACCACAAAAATGCTAATAGACCACCAACTATTGTTGCGCAGAAGGCAGCTAGGTCGATTTGCCCCTGAAAGAAGGCAATAATTGAGTAAGCAGAAAAAATTGCGGCCATAATTCCTCCAGAAAGACCGTCAATTCCGTCAATAACTCCACCCGAAAAAATTGCTAGCATGACGAGCATAAAGAAGGGTATAAAAAGATACCCAAGATCAAAACTACCAATAAATGGTATAAAAACGCTCGTCACTTCTAGTTTGTCAAAAAACCACCAACCACCAATAAAACCAAGAGCTAAGACAACCACTATTCTTATTGTTAAAGGTAGTCCTCCGGCGATATATCCTCCACGACCTTTAACCACGAGGAAGTCGTCAATAATTCCAACCAAAGAACCAACAATTAAGGTGAAGAGTGGTAGCCATGTTTGGTTACGACTTAAAAAATTCAACTTTTCAGTAGCAATATCTGGAGAGAAAAAATGTAATAAGGCAAAACCAATCGTTGTAATTAGAGCACTTGCCCAAACAACAATACCTCCCATTCGCGGTGTTCCAACTTCTTTTTCTTTATGAAGTTTATTGAAGATTGGCGTTCCGCCACCCCCCAACCCTTCAGTACGAGCTTTCTTCTTCCAAAACTCATACTTATAGAGATAATGAGTAATGATCGGCGTAATACTAATACCTACCAGAAAGGCTGAGAATGCTGGAAGAAAAACTTTTAGTACGTCTAAGACCATAGAGTTATCTAAGTCATTATACAGAATTTACCCCTAGGAGCAAAAAGCTATTCCCTCTCCCCTAACAGTTTGATGGTTGTGGAAACTAGTTTTCTTGTATCCTCGAAACGTCCATCGTACGTAGAACCCAAAACAACAACAGCAATCGGACGATTTAATCCTAAATTAAAAACAACGGCGAGATTACCTTGTGCCATATCTGTAAAACCTGTTTTTGAGGCTAAAATACCAGGGAAAGTTTCCACCAGTGTGTTCGTGTTTTTAACTAAGTGACTTCTTTCTTTTGATGAAATTTTTTCGGAGATCTCAGTGGTAACCGCAAAAACGTCAGAATAGTGTACTACGCCATAATACAAAAGCTTGGCGATATCTTTAGCAGAACCATGACCACCACTAATTGTTTCGGTTAAATCAAGGCCAGACTCATTTAGATAGTATGTTTGTTTAAGGCCTAATTCCTCTGCTTTATTATTCATTGCCTCTATAAATTTCTGCTTTGGATCAACACCGACAGAAACATCACTGTAGCTTGAGGCGATAGCCGAAGCCGCATCATTTGAAGACGAAGTTAACATTAGTTTAACGATTTCCTTCTTCTCAAAAAGTTCCCCTTGTTTAAACCCAGAGTCTCCGGTGGCGCGAATGTCTGCGGAGTTTATTACAATTGTTTCCGTCTTCCCTTCCAGCGCCACAATGGCAGTCATTATTTTATTTAGTGAAGCAAGTGGAAGCTGTAGCGTTGAATTTTTTTCATATAGAACTTCGTCGTTCTTTATATCCCATACATACACTGCTTTTGCTTCCAAAAAAAGATTATCGAAATAAGAGATTCCACTTTTCTCGTTTATTGTTATCACTCCTGCCGCTTGGTCCTTAGTTGAAGAAATCGGCAAACCAAACGACGAAAAAACACCTATCGAAAGGGTAACTCCAAGTATTAAAATAAGTGTGACATCTTTAGATCTGTTCATCTGTTTGTGTTTTTAGTTCCTGTGGGGTATCTTCTGCGGGCTCGTCGGGCTCATTTTTACCTTGTTTGATACCTGCGGTTAAGGACTTGTTAATCTCCTCAAAATCTGGGAGTTTTTCTATCTCTGCTACACCAAGATGTTGCATTAGCTCAAACGTAGGCCGATAAACAAAACCACGCCCAGAAGGATTTTGTTCTTTTTCAACTAATCCACGAACTAGTAAGTTTCGGAGGATAAACCCTGAATTTACACCACGAATATAGTCAATCTCACTCTTTAGTATTGGTCCGCGATATAAAACTATAGCCATAGTTTCAAGCCCAGCTTTTCCCAAGTCACGGTCCAATTCCTCCTTGATAAGCGTCTCAATTGTAGCACTCATCTCACTTGATGTTCCGAGCATAACTGATTCGTCTTTTTTTAGAAGACAAATTCCGCGCTCGCTTAATTTTTCCTCAAGCAGTTCCAATCCTCTCAAAATTTCTTCTTCTGAAACTACCAGTATTTTTGACAACTCTTTATATGAAACTGGATCAGTTTTAAAAAAAAGTAAGGCTTCTATTTTTGCATCTAATGTCATTTTATATAATTGCCTCCACTTCCGTGCCAGCATTTTTCTCAATAATAATATCATCGAAATGCGATGATTGCTTAACCTCAAAAATTCCCTGCTTAACAAGCTCGAGTAATGCCAGAAAACTCACAATCATATGGACCCTAGCTTCTTTACTCCCCTCCCCGTTTGAAATTTTTCTAAAACTCATCGACATACCAGCTGTAATTCTCTCTGTTAAACTATTTATCATTTCTTCGATTGTAATGACTTTCTTAACTGCAACCTCTGGAACTAAAGTTTTTTTAGGCAATCTTTCAATTATTCCAAAAATTGCTCCACGCAAATTTTCTTGTGTCATTGCTTGATCTGGAAGAAAAACAACTTCCTTGCTTCTCGAAAACGGACGAGTAAAAATCATATTGCCCGAAAATAAAGTGCGGAGATTTGGGACAATATCACGAACTATTTTATATAGCCTTAGTCGGTTCTCAAGGTCCCCAATTGATTCCTCCTCTTCGCTGGTAAGTGTGAAGTCAGGAAGCAATGACCGAGATTTAACCAACAAAAGAGTTGAAGCGATAACAATAAAATTTGCGATACTTCCAATAGATATAGATGTGGCTCCTTTTAGAAAAGTTAGGTATTCATCAGTAACACTTGCGAGTGATACCTCATTTATAAATAGCTTTCTTTTTTCTATTAGAGAAAGGAGGAGCTCCATCGGCCCCTCAAATGTACTAGTTTTAACACGATAAGTTTCTGTCATCGTCTGGTTTATTTAACAATTTTAATGCCAAGCTCCTTTAACTGTTTGTCGCTAATTTCAGATGGCGCCTCCATCATAAGATCTTTGCCCTCTCCAGTTTTTGGGAAAGAAATAACTTCTCGAATATTTGGCTCGTTCTGTAGTAGCATAACAATTCTATCAATTCCCGGCGCAAATCCTCCATGTGGAGGTGCTCCAAACTTAAACGCAGACAGCATGTGTCCAAATTTTACTTTTTGTTCTTCTTCACTGATACCTAGTAATTCAAAGACTCTCTTCTGTTCTGCTTCTTCGTGAATACGAATTGAACCGGAAGAAAGTTCGTACCCATTCAATACTAGATCATATGAATTAGCTCGGATGGAAAAAATATCTTCACCAGACATAAATTTTTCTCGATCCTCTGGGTTGATTGCACAAAATGGATGATGCGCCGCTTGTACTTCTCCTTCTTTAGTTTTCTCAAACATTGGAAAATCAACAACCCAAGCAAAAGCTAGCTCATCTGGATTATTTTTATCCTCACGCATATCAGGCTTGTCGCTACCATATTTCTCCATTGATTCTTTGTAGGTTATACGAGGAAAAGGAGTTCGGGTTATTTTCTTTTCAGGGTAGAGTTTTGTCACGAGTTCTATAAACATCTCTTCGGTATACGAAAGGATGTCTTCCCTCTCGACGAACGACATTTCGAAGTCAAGCTGTGTAAATTCTGGCTGACGATCGCCTCGTTGATCTTCATCGCGCATACAACGAGCAATTTGAAAATATTTCTCGAACCCGGCAACCATTGAGAGTTGCTTAAATTGTTGTGGTGATTGTGGTAAAACATAAAATTTCCCTTGCTGTAAACGAGACGGAATAACGTATTCACGGCTACCCTCAGGTGTTCCTTTCATGAGCATTGGTGTTTCAATTTCAACAAAATCATTTTTATGCATATAGTCACGGAAAAAAGCGATTATTTTGTCGCGCATTCTAATATTTTTCTGCATACGCTCGCTTCGCAAATCAAGATATCGATGCTTCAATCGCACCTCTTCGTTTATCTCACGAGTGTCAGTGTGGATATCAAAAGGCATGGGCTCCGCTGTATTTAGAATATTTATCTCTAAAATTTCAAGCTCAATACCACCGTTCAGTCGGTCATTTTGTTTGTTTTTTTCTGGTCGTTCGTTGACTTTCCCTTTTACTGTAACGACAAATTCATCACGAATTCCCTTGGCTATTTCCATTGCAGATGAAGCTGGAAGAACAACACCTTGAACCTTCCCGGTCATATCTCGAAAATCAAAAAAAACAAGCTTCCCTTGATCACGACGAACATCAACCCACCCAGAAATTGAGACCTCCTCGCCAATATGCTCACTTAATTCCTTTATATATGTTCTTTTCATAATTATGTAGTTATTAAACCAACCTTCTCTCTGACTTCATTCATTTTATCTTTTACTATTTTTTGTGCAGTCTCACGTCCAGATTTAAGAGTCTCTAAAATAACTGAATCGTTTTCCAAAATAGCTTTGCGTTTTTCTCGAAGCGGTGCAATAAATTTTTCAATACTTTCAACTAAAATCTCTTTAGATTCTTTGTAACCAATACCGCCTTCTCGATAGCGTTTCTCAAGCGCAGGAAGTTCGTCCCCAGCAAAAAGTTTATGTAGAGCAAACACATTACAAGTTTCTGGGTCCTTTTCGTCCTCAACACCTTTTGAGTCGGTTGGAATAGACATCACTGCTTTTTTTATCTCATCATATTCAGCAAAAAGAGGAATGGTGTTGCCGTAGCTTTTACTCATCTTCCTGCCATCGGTTCCAACCACAGTTTTAACGTCCTCCAAAATATAGGCGTCAGGAAGTTTAAATGTTTCGCCGTAAATACGATTGAATTTTTCTGCGATATCACGAGCAATTTCTAGGTGTTGTTTTTGGTCCTGACCAACAGGAACAACATCCGCGCCATAAAGCAGTATATCCGCAGCCATAAGCACTGGGTACTCAAAAACACCGACGTTGGCTTCGTTACCTTTTGCTGTGGCATCTTTATATGCATGCGCACGAGAAAGGTATGGCACCGTTATAAGGTTGTTAAAAATAACCATCAGTTCTGCAACTTCTGGCATGTCGGACTGAAGGAATAGTGTTGTCTTTTTTGGATCAAGTCCGATTGCAAGATAAGTGGCAACAACATTTTTAGAGTTGGCGAGAAGCTCTTCTTTTGTTGGGTTATTAGTTAGAGCGTGATAATTGGCCACAAAAACAAATCCTTTGTAGCTGTCTTGGAGTTCGACGAACTGGCGCATAGCGCCAAAATAGTTACCAATATGTGGCTCTCCTGTTGGTTTAACACCAGAAAGCATTATTTTTTGGTCTGACATAGCTAAAATAATAGCAAAATACGGCCTATTTTAAAAGCTTTTGATGTAGTAACCTTGGTGGCGTTGACTGAACAAGTAAAGTACGCGAGACTGTATATTAATGGCGAATTTAAATGAGCCAGAAGAGAGGTTTCCTTTCGTCTTTATGAGGAGAACGCTATGGGCTGGGGTAATTGGTTCAGTGATAGTAATGGGGATTCTGTTAGTGAAAAAACGGAATCAAGAAGCGACGGCGGAACAACATACGAGGTTTTGCGCGACACGGGTGGAAGTAAAAGCGACCATCAACACATTATCGTGGAGAGGAGTTCCGACGGACGCGCAGAACGAGCGCACGCTCTCCCAAACAAGTCGAAACGATAAATCCCCCCAAATACTCCAATTCTTTTTATAAGAGCGGGAGTATTTTTTTATTGTAATAATTTTTTATTTCGGAAATATTTTTAAGTGCAGTATATTCATCTTCTTCACAAAAAATCATCATGTCGGTAAAAAAACTATGCGTGTCGCTATGGATATTTTTTATACCCGAGAGAATAAAAAAATAATTAGCAAGTGCAAAGTCAGTCCCCTTGTCTTTTACGTGAGTAAGACCATATTCTACTAATACTGGTAACTGCTTACTGATATTTAAATTCTTTTTAAGAGTATTTTTTAAAAACACAATGTGTTCATTTTGATTATTCTGAAGAAGTATCGTTATTTCTGATCGCAAATTTTCCTCAAATATTTCCTCAATATTTACCCCGTTTTGATGGTTTAACATTTTTTTATTATGACTCAAAAAATAAGTGATGACAAGAGATATCTGGACATACTTTTTACCTCTTTTTTTGAATACTAAAGCTTTTGTTTTTTCGAGCTTTAATGTAGAACAAATTAAGCGAACTCTTCTATAGTTAGCGGATCTAGAATATTAATACTAAGTATGTCGGTTTTTTTAAAAATCAAATCATCCACAATTTTTTTATTTACAGCATTAAATGCCACTTCAATTGAGTCGTTATTATCTTCCGTTAAAACACCGACACATTCATATTCTTCATTATTAAGACTTAAAACGACATGTACTAGCTCGTTTTTTGGATTAATTTTATCGTTTAATTTTTTCATGTTTTTATTTAAAAACCTCAACAGAAGAGATGAAAGAAATTGGAACAACTAAATAAGTTGGTAATCCGCTACTGGGGTGATTTTTTATTGGTTTTGGATTTATTCGTAATGTTTTTGGATTTTTCAAAACAATATGGTCTGTTTTAATTTCAAACAAAATTCCCTCTGTATACATAACAGGACATTCATATATTGCCATATTGGCAACATGGATTACATCACGCCATGTCACCGAGAGAGACATTCCTATTTTTATACCTTTTAATACATCTGTTTTATAAGTACGAATTTTTGAAATTAAAGCCATATCTGGGATAACTAATCCCTCGATAATTTTTTCCTTATTTGCCACCAAACTACCGACTACCCCCATTTTTTTTATAAAACTAATAATTATATTGCTTCCATTTTTTTCTACATATCCATACGCTTCACATGAATCCAATTTTGTTTGTGCTATCTTTTTTTCATAAGTATAAGATGCATCAACGTATTCAATTTTATAAATCTTGTCCATATATTTACGTATTTTGACCCTGCTCTTTGTTTATAGCCAATTTTAAATCTTCCACATAATCGCCATAAAAACTCCTCACAATATCATCTTTCTTAATAACTCCTAGAATTTTCGCAACATCATTATTAAGATAATCATCTATTTCTGTAAAAAATATCTCGAAAAAAACTATCGGGCTTTTTTTGTCTCTAATTTCTTTTTCATATTTTTTAACAATATCATTATTAAAAAAACTGCGAGCGTCTTCTACTTTGTCAGCTTGAATAAAACCAATCACTATTTTTATATCATTATTGAAATCATCAACTATTTTTTTCATACCTGATTTTTTTATCTAAACACCCTCCTTACCGTAAATTGCCTCAAAGAAAATTTTATCTCTTACTGCGTTAAATGCAGTATTATAAAAAACCATCTCGCCATTCTTAACCTTCACAATTTGTTCTTCTAAAATTTTCTTAGCCTCCTCGCCATCAAGCCATACAACAAAAAGATCGTTTTTCTTTTCATCGTCTGTCCTGAGATCTTCGTTTATTTCATTTTTTGTTTCTACTAAAAAACAAGTAGTTTCATATTCCTTAGCGTCTCTATTACGAAACTCGTGTATTTTACCAACAATATCCACAACATCAACTTCATAACGGAGCTCTTCAAGACACTCCCTTTTAATTTCAGCTTCAAGATTAGTGTTTTCTACACCACCTCCTGCCAAAAGACAAAATTTATGAATCGGGTTAGTGACAAAAGCAAATTGCCCTTTTTTGTTTTTTGCAATAGCTTTAACCGTTACCCTTTTTTCATAATAATCAGGGATCTTGTTAATTGGTTGAGGAAAAATATCTTTATCGTGTAATGTGGCCAAATAATTCATAGTGCTTATCGTATCATAAAAAACCCCAGACTTTTTCGACGCCCTATGTAGTGTTTTTTACATTTAATGGAGGGTTCCACGGCGCGCTCGTAGAATTTTGCAATTCAGGATATAATTAAAATATGGAATATAATGTTGGGAAAAATATCGAATCACAAAAATACATAAACCAGTACGGCTTTAAGGATCAAGGTTTTTTTAAAAAAATATCCTCTACAGATGGAAAGAACAGAGACGAAGTAATGAAACTCTTGAAAAGCGGGTTAAAGCTTATCCCAAAAACAGAGCAGGCAAAAATTTATTATCTAGCAATATCGTTACTAGACAACATCGACGAAGATTTGAGTAGTATTGCAACAGACATAATGTTGTACGCAGAAGAGGTAGATAACGTAATACCAAAAGAGTTCTCTTCAACTGAAGATATCGCGAAAAAACTCCGTACTATTGAAATATGAAATAAAAAAAGCGTTCTTATTTTCAAGAACGCTTTAGGTGAAAGCAGGAAATTCTCAGCGGCTCTTTTTCGGGTCAGTGTGAAAACTGGATGTTTTGCCCGTAAAAACGTCACGTGTGATACCTTGGTGAGAATGGTTGCTACGATCACCGTCAGAGGATTTCAACACCTCTGTTTTGGTTGTTGTAGGGGTGTGTGTGACTTTCACATTCACATCCCCGCCCTTTCCATCAGAACCCCAGCCAAACCAACCCATATTACACCTCCATAAAAAATAGCATCAGTCAGGATTGACTAATCATAAACATAGTAGCATGTATATTAATACTGTTCTATGTCGGAAAAAATTAATTCAAAGTAGGTATCTCTATATAGAATGTTGAGCCTTTACCCTCCCCTTCAGAATCAACGCCGATTGAACCTTTGTGTGCTTCTATCATTTGCTTTGCAATATATAAACCTAAACCAGTGCCATTTGCGTGTAGTTTACTGACATCATCTCCCCTACTAAATTTTTCAAATAACCGTGTACGTAATTCAGGGGTAATCCCTACGCCAGAATCTTTAACCATAACTTTAATTTTTTTCTTTGCGTTGTCTCTAAAAACATTAACTTTAATTCCACCTTCTTTCGTATATTTAATTGCATTATCAACTAGATTGAGTACAACCTGTCGAATTTTAAGTAAATCAGCATTTACAAAATAGTCCACGGCATTATCGTTTTCAAAAGTTAGTCCAAGTTTTTTACCAAGTGCATTGGGGTAAAGCGAATCAACTATTTCTTTTGTAAGTTTAGAGAGGTCAACTTTTTCAAATGCGTACTCCATTCTCCCTTGCTCTAATCGTGTAATATTTAATAAATCATCAACAATTCCAACAAGATTTTGCGCTGATTGGAAAATTCTATCAACAGCCTCTCTTGTTTTTGGCTCAATAAAACCAAACGACCCCTCAAGAATCATTGATGTATATCCTTTAATAGCAGTGAGCGGGCTTCTTAATTGATGTGAAGCAATAGAAACGAACTCAGATTTTTGTTTGTCCAAAAATTGCAGACGCTCATTTGCAGCTTCAAGGTCTTTTGCAAGTAATTCTATTTTTTCTCGGGTTTCAACCTCTTTAATAACACTCTTTATCAAGAAAATACCAAGAATAACGCTTAACACCAAAAATACCCCATTTATTAAACGATCGGTTGAAGTTTCTGAAATAAACGTACGGAATAAAATAGCCACCCAAAAAGAAAAAACTAATATTTCTGTAGTTACAACCTTAATACTAAACAGATGGTGTTTAAAAATCGCATATGCAATTGAGGCGACCATAATAAGTGTAAAAAATGGACCAAGCCAGATGAGCTTGTAGTTACCTATATAAGGTAAGAATAAGTTAAAAACCATTCCCAAGAAAAAAGCAACTGAGGTTCCTAGGACAATAAATTTCAGTTGTATTTTTAGTAATGCTTCCTTTGCATTTTTATATATACTCCAAAACTCGAAATAAGCGGCAAACACTAGTATTAAAAAGAAGGAACCATAAGTAAGATAAAAGGGTTTATTAAGAATCACGTCTTTACCCCAGCTAGTAAAATATATTTCTTCTATAATTATATTTTTATCTACAACAAACAAAACGGCTAGCATAAAGAAGAAAAATAAATATATATAATGATAAGGATCTAGCACTCTCCGTTCATTTTGGAAAAATACAGAAAAATAAAAGAATAAAACTGGAATTGCTGCAGCTGACAAATAATAAAAATTCGCGAACATTAAAGCGAAGTTAAAATTTGTTGATTCTAGAAAAAACCCCAATCCGATAGCCCAAAATCCAATAGAAACGGCAACCAACGAAAAGAGAACGTTGGTCACTTTTCGTTGGCCATGAAGAACAAAATAACTAAAGAAGGCGTTTAGGGCAGCGATTGTAAAAAGCAAAAATGTCTCGTAATGCATATTATTTTTGAACAACCATTACAAAATGTATTTGCAATGGTTCATAATAAATCCGAATATTCTGAGGATTAAAACCAGCCTTTTTCGCTAATTCAATAAAACTTTCTGGCTCACGATAAATCATTTTCCACCCAACAAGATCTGTTACAAATTTTCTCTCTGGATTGTCTGAGATATTCGCCGTAATAAATATTCCGTTTGGTGGTAAATTTTGAAATACTGTTGTAAAAAAGCGTAAGACTTGTTCATCGTCGAAGTAATCCATTAAACCAACAGTCTCAATTATGTCTGGTTTTTCGCTTTGAAAAAAATCAGGAAAAGAATTTGCCGTACCAGAAACCCAACGAAAGGAGAAATTATCTGGGAAATTTGCGTTGTCGACAAGTGAACGACTGTAGTCTAAGGCCTCCTCGCTTTTATCCAAGAGTGTTATATGTAAAGAAAGTGGTGAAAATGAATCCTTTTTTATACTGTCCACAATTGCACGAGCTGATCCAGAGGCAACACTTAATACCCTAACGTCCTTTTTATCGTGCACAGACACCAAATGATTTAAAGCCCTTACTAGCTCTCGCTCAACTATTTTGAGGCGATTTCTTACCGCCTTTGGGTTATTTGTTGTAAACCAAAGATTATAAAAAAATCTCTCAATAATACTTTTTGATAATTCTGGCTCTCCATCCTTATATAAAATTTCAATCGCCGCGTGACTAGTAGCTTTCTCAATTATATTTTCAGCAGATTTGTGGGTTTTCTTTACAGTGCCACGTAAATTCTTAGGAAGTGAATTAAGTACCGGGATTGCAAAAAAATTAAAAACTTTTCTGCCGGCTCCGTTTGTTTCGAAATAGAGAGCGGGGTCATTATCAATTTGAATCGTCGGCTGATTTGAATTCATGATAAAATTATACCCCAAAAGTCTTGTGAATTCTAGGGATTATTTTTTGTTTCCATAAAAAACATTACAGATTTTTATTAACTCAAGAACCTCGCCATCAACAACACTGTCTGCTGTCTGCACTACCTGAGCTTTTCTAACACAATCAACAAAACAATCAAAAGCTTTTTTTATTTTAAAATTTTTTAAGTCGTTTTTAATACTAGCCAATGTAACACTTAAGTTTTTGGGATTCAATATAGTAAATTCATTAGTATGTATTATGTCCAATTTATTCTTTATTTTGTTAAATTCTGAAAAAGAGATGTTAGTCTGAAGCATTAAATCTTTGTCCGAAATAGACTTGATTAGTACATGCCTAACAAATCTTCTATCGGGCAGAATTTTATATAAATCTGACGGCTTAACAACATTGTTGTCATGTTTACTCATTCTTCTGTTGTTTGCGCCCAGAATATTTCCATGCAAAACCAAGTTTTCGTACGGACAATTTTGTGACAGTGCAAAAGAAACAATATTTCTAAGATAATGCCATTTAAGCATTCCATGTCCAGATGAACTGGTAAACAAAAAAACTGGGTAATTAAATCCATACTTTTCGCTTATATACAGAGGGTATATAAAAGACTGAAAAATAGGATTTATAACATGGTTGATATTATCTATATTAATACCCGGCGAAAAAACTCTATTTTTTGTAATCGGATATAAACCATTTATCATCTTTGAGTCATTTACTATTGTTGTTCTATGTTGACTCGGAAATATTTTTATTCCATCAAAATTTAAATTATTCTTAATTGATAATAGATCAAGAGAATAATGATTTCCCGTCTTAATAATGGTTTTACTATCTATTAATTTATGAAATATATCTGTTGTATATCTAATAAACTCCGGATCAGTATCCGAATGCTCAATAATGTTTGAGTCAAGCTTAATGTTGCTAAAAAAAGATTTCTCGTGCTTTGCATAATTAATATGTTTTTCGGCAAAATCTTTTATTTTTTCGTAATTTATATTTAAACCAAACTCTTCAACGTACATGGTCTCAAATGGTAAACCATGCAAATTCCAAGAATCATTCACAAAATAAAAATCATTTTTTTTATCAAATTCAGTAAAAAAAAGATAAGATATTTCAGAAACAATATGACTGACAGCGTTTCCACAATGGTAGTTCTTTTTAGGGAGACACTGGCTATTTAATATTACCTTTTTGGACATTTTTTTCTAGAACCCCTACTAGGTATCGAACCTAAATTTTCATCTCAATTAGATGACGTCCTACGTTAGACGATAGGGGCTTACGGGGTCATGATACCCATTATTTAAAACTTTTACAATAATGTTATCTGCTATAATTTCAACCTCTTTAAGCCAGTTACAAGTGCCAATCATGTTGCCTTCTGTAATCAACATCGTTTCTCTTTCAAAAACTAATTTGGGGTCAATTTTCAATTCTGGAAATACTAATGATAGGTAAAAAGTTGCTTCACATATACGACTAACTGCTTTTGCTAATCTTTCTTCTTGTGTTGTGTGTATATTAACTCTGCCTTCAATTAAGAGTCGAGCATGATACAACTGTCTTTTAATTCTTATTATCAAATTATGTGTGTCAATTTCTTTTTTACAGATATCGAACCCCTGCACAATGATATTTCTAATTGAGAAAACAACCCCTTCTCTCATACAAAGCGAGGTGTGAATATAATTAGTGGTTTCAATGGTGTCATCAATATTAGTGTCAAACAATAAATCATCCTCACCAAAAATCATAAAGGATACTTTCTTGACTTTGGAAAATAATTTTTTATTAATTTCATCAAACTCAAAAACATCCATATAATCAAAAAAGCTGCCCTCAACTATTACGTTAAAATCAATATCATTAGACTCTCCGTTTTTGAAAAGATAAGATCCACCAATAGAAAGATGTTTGATATTAATATTTGGATAATATGTTTTTAATATTAATTCAATGTCTTTGGTTAACGATATTATTTGTTTTAATTTTAGGAATGAATTTTTTTTAATTAAATCTGAACTGTATATATACCAAGGGGAATCTTTAATTTTTTCTAACAACACCCCTTCATCTTTTTGATCTAAATAAATATCCGACAACCTAACTATTGGGTACGTTTTGTTATATTTATAAGTTGAATTGTCAATATATTTCATTACAAATTATTTGGCTTAGCAAGACAGGAATCAATTCGCTCCAAAGTCTCTTTTTTGCCCATAATGTAGCTTAACGTGAATGGATCTGGAGATTCTTTTTTCCCCGATAAAACAACTCTTAGAGGATGGAGAACATTTCCAACACCGTATTCTGTAAAAAGCGTAGATATATTATTTTTCAAACTATCCGGGTTCCAGTCATTATTTGATATGTTCCCTATTAGTACCTTTAACTTTTCAAGAATACTTTTTGTCTTTTCAATAGAATCAGTTTTAAACCGAATCAAATCATAATTTACTGCTGGCTTCTTAAAAAAATAATCTAGTTCCCCGTTAGTGACCATGTCCGACACTTCCGAAAACTTTTTTATTCTTGGTTTTATTACGTTTTGTATTACTGTATTAGAAATAGTTAAATTAGCATTAAAAAGTTTGGAGTATTCTTCATTTAAAAACATAAAAAGATTTGTCCTATATTCGTCTTCGGATAAATTAACCATGTAATGATAATTTATATTATTAAGTTTATTGTAATCAAACTTAGCCGGATTTTTGCCCACTCTATCTAAGCCAAATATCTCAGTTAACTCTTTTAATGAGTATATTTCCCGTTCGCCACCAGGGTTCCACCCCAAGAATGCAAGATAATTAACCAAAGCAGACGGCAAATAACCTTGCTTCAAAAAGCCACTGACAGAGGTGGCACCGTGTCGTTTAGACAATTTCTTCTTGTCTTCGCCAACAATGAGTGGCAAATGAGCATAAACGGGGATGTTCCCGCCCAAAGCTTCTAATAAAAGTATCTGCCTAGGAGTACTTGTAATATGGTCTTCCCCCCTAATTATGTGGGTAACTCCCATATCCATGTCATCCACAACAACAGCAAAATGGTAAATTGGATTATCAATATTCCTCGCGATAACAAAGTCACCAAAAATACTTGAATCAATAGATACATGACCACGAACTTTGTCGTCAAAGGTTATAATTTTGTTCGGATTCTTGAACCTAATAGCTTTTCCAGAACCGCCCAACGAGTCTTCAGCTTCATAGGCACGTCCAAGCTTAATGAGTTCTAATAATTTTTCTTTATAAATAGCGCTTCTTTCTGATTGCCTGAATGGACCATGATCAAAATTTAAACCTAAGGCACGTAACCCATCTATGACAATGGGCTCATATTCCTTTTTACTCCTTTCTTTGTCAGTATCCTCAAACCTAAGGAAAATCTCTCCATTAAAATATTTTGCATACAAATAGTTAAACAACATGGTTCGCATGTTGCCAATATGAATTTCTCCAGTTGGGGAAGGTGGAAAACGTGTAATAACTTTGGTCATAAAAATCAATCTAAACGGGATCTTTCTGTTTATATAGGATTACACTACAATACTACAATTATTATTTTCAGTACATAGGAACACATTGTTACTTATTACTAATTGATTTCTAGTATTTTAGAAGAGGCTTTACTCAAGATTTTTCGTTGATTTTCAAAAGTTAGAATTTTTACCGCATCATCATAATTAGACCAGATATAATTTATCACTTCTTCTTGTTGTATTTTTACATTTAGATTATCTGTAATACCAACAAAAAATGTAGCTTGTTTTTGATTCCATATACCATTGGCTTTATATCTGTACTTTTCAGAGAATGACACATTGGGAATAAGACTTATTTGTGAAATTTCGGTTTCCTCCTTTAATTCTCTTAATGCAGCCTCGACTGAAGTTTCATTTTTTTCGGCGTGTCCTTTTGGGAAACTCCAATCATTCGTATCTTTACTTTGAATAATAAGATATTTTGTCTCCGTACTATTTTGTTTGTAAACAACAATTATACCGTATGATTTTTCTAAAATATTTTCAGGCTTTATCCTTATTTTCATCCTATTTTAAGTACGGTAATAACGAAGTTGAATTATCAAATTATACCCCAAAAGTCTTGTGAATTCTAGGGATTATTTTTTAATTTGCATTTTTAAGAAAATCTAAAGTTTTCTTAAATAATATTTTTTGTGAAGGTTTATCACTAAACAAATGATCAGATTTTTTAATGATAAAAAATTCAGAAGATTTTTTATTTTTAAGTTTTGAAAAGTATTTTTTTGCATCTTCATCAGCACTATTTTGAGCAGCAATTATGCAGGTTTTTTTATTTAATAATTTAAATAAGTTAACAGTATCAACTTCAATCAATTCTTTATAGAAGGTCTTGTTTAATATTTCGTCATTATTTTTACTAAAATACAATTTCTTTTTAACATTAAGGATAAAATCCTCCTCCATCCATTCTTTTTTCCATGGCAAAAGTGTTGGCTCCCATAATATCAAGTTGGTTCTTTTTTTAAATTTACCTAAAAAAAGAACGGCTATCGCAGCACCAAAACTATGTCCGACTAGAATTATGTTTGAATACTTGTCTCCAAAATTAGTAATAATATTTTTTAATTCAGCAACATAAACCTGAAAGGATAAATCTTTCATTTCTATACTGGAAATTTCTTTGTGCTTGTCGTCACTATCGTTACAAAAATTAAACCTTAGTGTACTAAAACCATTTTTAAAAAATACACTTGAAGCTTTTTTAAATAATGGAAGTTCTCTACTTCCAGAAAGACCACTCAAAAAAACAACAAGCGATGCTGCTTTCTTATTTTCTAAAATATCACCGTATATAAATTTATTTTTTATTTTTTTAGATTTTATCTTTATTTTCATATTACTTTAAAATATACCCCTTGTAACACATTGTGGCAAAAAATTAAAACACTTTTTTAGGTTATATTTGTCTAAACACACCGTATTTCCATAAAATTATAAACTCGTTGACACAACGCAAATAAAGCGTCATGCTTTAATTGGCTTATTGAAATGTTGAGATTTCTCAACTGGTGAGCCAGAAGGAGATCCAAATGAAAAAGCTGTTTGGTGGCGACGACGACTGGGATTCCACCCCAGCGGACGAGCAGGGCAACAACCCCGGGAATCCCCCGGCTTGATCCACTTTCTGGGTCATACGGGTAGAAGTTTTGCGCTTCTGCCCGTTTTCATTTAAATTAATCTTAAAATAGCTATCAATAAATAACTCCACGATATGTTAAAAATAAATTACGGCTACAAGGTCTTTGTTGATAGGTTGGTAATTAACTTCATTAAAGAGAAAGAAGGTAAAATGCTTCCATCTTTCGTAAAAGAAGAGTTCCAGTATATAAAAAATATTTTTTTTACGCATAAAAATTTAAAAGAAATAAAATCTTTGTTGACTGAAAAAAAAGAAGGTGGTCAAGAATTAGAAAAAAAACTATTTTCATATATAGAAAATATAATTTCGAAAAAAGACTTTGAGATAAGAAATGGCAAAAATTTTATATTCACCAAAAATATAATAGAAAATTTTGAGACTGAGGACATAGTAAAAGCTATGGGGAATTTTTACGGGACTAAAGTCAAGAACGTCGCCGTATATCTCATCCCTACCTATTCGGACAGAAAAAATGTTGGTGCTAGTGCAAATTCAAATACGAATTCTATTTATATCTACTGCCTAAACAAAACTACTAAGGATTATGTTGCAAATTTAAAAATTAATTTAATCCACGAACTTGCCCACTTACACGAGAGGGGGCCTGTTTTGGAAAAAATTAAAACAGTTTTTAAGCCGAGAGAAGAGAATTTCTATAAGTCATGGTTCTTACTAAAAAAAGAATTTGGAAATGGGTATTATATAACAAGAGAGATACTTGCAAACTTATTCTCAAACTGGGATTTTAGTTATCTTGGAGAAAAAGAGAATATATATAATTTACAAAAATACAATCCTAAAAAATACAGGGACAAGGAAGAATTATTAATTGGAAAATTTAATCAAAAAAATAATCATAATTTTCATAGAGTTTATTATTTATATTCCTTTTATTGTAAAGATTTCTTTTGGGAATATATAAACAATAAAAAGAAAGTAGATGAGGATTTTTTTATAAAAATTGCGGATGTTTTAACGAAAAAATAATGCAAAAAAGATATTGTATAAAACAAAATGTCATTGATACTAGTATTGTTTGTGGGTAAATATAAAAATTTGTGTTTATTTTGGTAAAAATAATATTGAGATACAATAGTTAAATATGGTAAAAAATTCATATCTCACTGTCATTGAAAGTATTTCTAAAAAACTTGTTAAATATTTTAAGGAGAACCTTGCATCCCGCATCCTACCCCCAGGAGAGAAAAAACGCTTGCAACGAGGATCAGTTGACGGGGTTTTTTTTGAGTATTGTCTTCCGGAAAATTATAACTTGGCAATAATAGTTCTTGATGGTTTGCCACGCACGCCAGAACTTTCGTCATTCCTTAATCTTTTGTGTTCGTGGGGGTATGCAGCTTTTTACCCAAGACTTAAGGGAACATGGGAATCAGGTGGTGAGTTTCTTGACCATAACCCAGCGGAAGATATTCGAAAATTAGCGCACAGTCTTAAAAGTGGAGTAGTCTTGCAGGGGAAAAATTTTAACGTTGATCGTGTGTTTGTTCTAGGGTCTAGTTTTGGGGGGTTAGTTGCTCTTAATACTAGCCTCAGTGAAGATATTACGTCTGTGATTGCACTATCCCCGGCCTATTCCATGTCGGAAGTATCAGGAATAGAGACGCTTGATTTGTTTATAAAAGAAGTATTTAGCGACGCCTATCGATATTCTAACCAAAACTGGAAGAAACTCTTGAGTGATGAACTAATATCTCTCGACATGCTTTCAAAGGATCCCATGTTTAACCCATCAAAATGTACTGTTGTTGCGGGAGAAGAAGATAATCAAATTAAAATTTCGGAACTGAGTACTATTTGCAAAAAATATGGTATTGCTATCCACAAACTACCGCTTGGTCACTTGTCGTTCCATAAAGATATTACGACTATCCGTCCATTGTTATACAAGCTTATAAAGGAGCGCTCATAAAAAGGCTACTTGTATATGTTAATTTAAACATTTTATTACAACGTAACACGGGTAAACGAGCTCTCGTTTAAGAATAATCTATCGTGTGAAACAAGGATAAGGGCCCCATCATATTTTATAAAGGCGTCTCTTAAAATATACTGTGTCATAACGTCGAGATGGTTTGTTGGCTCATCCCATATTATTAAGTCAAATTTTTTGCAAGAAAGTGCGCCCAAAAGTATTTTTATTCTTATCCCTGGTGATATATCTTTAAATTTTTTATTTAAAATAGACTTATCTATATGATTAAAAGAAGCCGACCGATAGGTTTCCGCCTCATTTAGTCCAAAATTTTTCAAATACTCTCCCACTATCTGGTCATTTAAATTTTCATACCAATTTTGAGAGACATAATAATATGAAAAATTACAGCCACGATTAAATATGTCTCCTTCTTTTAGGGACTTATTACTTAATAAAGTCACTAAATAAGTTAATAGTGTGGTTTTCCCAATCCCATTTTTCCCAATGATAAGAATTTTATCTCCATTATTTACAATAAGACCTATTCTTTTTTGAGATAAGGTTGTGGTAAATAAGTTAAATAAATTACCACTGGAACCAGAGCCTAATAACACCGCTTTTGGAAGGGGGTCATGTTTAGGTTTCTCAACCTCCATCTTCTCGGCTCGCTCTTCAAGAATTCTAGCTGTCGCGGCACCCTTACCGGCAGAGTTCCTATTAAAACCCCTCAAATATTTATCATTATCTGTTCCCTTCCATTTTGTTCCAGCTTCACTATGTTGTTTTGCTTTCCGAGCGGCATCCCTGAGTTCTGTTTGTTTCTTAACAGCTAATTCGTATAACAAAAACTCTCGTTCAATTTTTTTCTTACGCGACACTAAGTACAAAGAGCATTTTTCTTTGGTTTTTTCGACACCTTTGGAGTCTAGGTAAAATATTACCTCAGCACAATCGTCAATAAAATCTATATTGTGACTGGTAAATATAATTGGTAACTTGTTCTCAATTATATATTTTTTAAGCCAAGCAATATTTCCCTCGTCGAGATTATTTGTTGGTTCATCCAGTACATAAAGATCTGCTTTTTCAAAAAAGAGGTTCTCAAGTCTTTTTTTCATATGTTCTCCACCAGAGATAAGACCCGAATTAACTTCAGTCTGTGAAAGATAAGCCACCTTTATTCGCTCTGGGGTATAAACTGACAGCCAATCATTTTTTGAGGTTCCAAATGCAACCTCCTCGAGAATGCTTGTTTTGCCAATACCATTTTCCCCTAAAATTGCAGTACGAAAATTAGTATCGATATCAAATGATATTTCCTCTCTATTTTTTTCTATAGTAACTTGTATCATACAAAAGTCTGTTTATCGTTACTAAATTAACTATAGGCTTAATATTGCCCTAAAATCATCTTCTTTTGTGGTTTTGTTTTTTCGAACAAAACCACACTTAACGCATTGGTGTGTAATAACGTATTCCCCTGCTTTAAGTTCCACTCCTATTGGCTCCATAGCGCCTAGGCACTCAGACTCACGGTCGCCTGGATTTATATCCACGTGCTTACTCCACAAACATTTCGGACAATGATTTGTATAACCATTTCCCTCCACAACAAAACCGCACTCACTACAGATAAAATCCTCAATATTCCGTTGAAATTTTTTTGTTTCGATGGTTTTTAAATTAAAGATTCTTGGCTATGATATCCATAACTTTTTGAACCTCAGCTTTATAATCGTCACTAAGCGGGATTATTGGAGCACTAAAAACAAGGACAATCTTGGCGCGCCTTAAAAGAAAATCTCTTAGCTTTATTTTAAAAACTCCTCTAATTGAAGTTGGAACAATTGGAGCACCAGTTGCCCTCGCAAGATATGCGGCACCACCATGAGCAGGCAAAATGCTCCCGTCTGTTGTTTTCCGTCCCTCGGGAAAAATAAAAAGAGAGCCACCACTATTCAAAATTTCCTTATGCTTTTCTAAAGATTTCTCATA
>ORJL011129724.1_pt1 | contig 27130 bp, 28 predicted proteins | sample 1779941 | NCBI WGS metagenome assembly ORJL01 (sample SAMEA104232317, study PRJEB22302) | groundwater metagenome | biome: forest; feature: aquifer; material: groundwater | place: USA | collected 2011-08-07 | depth 5.8 m
CCGGGGGCGGGCGGTGGGGCCGGAAGCAGCCGCGGGCGACGTCCGCCGCGTTCTCCTCGTCCAACACGAATCCGGGCGCCGCCGCCGTCGCCCGCTCGACGAAGAGCCGTACTGCTTCATAGCGGAGCAGCTCGCCGGGCGCGAGCGGCTGCTCCGGGTCGGGGATGTCGAGCGACGGGACGCGGAACACGACCTCACCGGGAATGCGGAGCGCCTCGCGGCTCGTCGCGAGCACGGTTAGCCCCGGCGCGGAACGGAGGAGCGCATCAGCGAGCGCGGCGCTCGCCCCGAGCAGGTGCTCACAGTTGTCCACGACGAGCAGCAGCACGCGCGGCGCGAGGAAGTCGACGAGTACCTCGACAATGTCCTGTCCAGGCAGTGCCCGCACGTCGAGCGCCGCGGCGACGGCGTCCGGCACGAGCCGAGGATCGGTTAACGAACCGAGCGTGACAAGCGTGGCGCCGCTCGCGTAGGACGTCTCGGCGGTGCGCGCGAGCTCGAGCGCGAGCCGTGTCTTGCCTGCGCCGCCGGTTCCGGACAGTGTCAGCAGGCGGGTGTGGCCGAGCAGCGCGCCCAGCTCGGCGAGCTCGTGCCCGCGGCCGACGAACGAGCTCGCGTCAGTCGGTAGCCCGCGCGGTCCGTCCGCGGGCCCGAGGGTTGCGAGTTCCTCCGCGAGCTCCCCAACCAGGTCGGCGAGCTCACTCCGCCGGTCCGCCGCCCAGTCGTCGTAGCGGTTCTCCGGGAGCAGGTCGCCGCCGCAGATTGCAAGCGCGGCGCGATAGGCGGCCGGCGTTCCCGTGCGGCGCGCGTCCGCCGCGGCGAGCTCGAGCCGGTCTACGTCGACGTCCGCAGCGAGGAAGAGCACCTCGTTCCGAACCTCGATCGCGTCCGGGTCGAGAGCGCGACGCGCGACGTGCACCGCTTGGTGGAGGTTGTTCGCCGCCGCCGCCGGCTCGCGGGCGCGCCACAGGACGTCCATGACCTGCTCGCGATGCAGCCGGTGATCAGGAGCGAGCGCGAGCAGCTTCACAAGCTCGCGCGCCTTCTTCAAGCGCCACGCCCGCTCGGGCACCGGCTCGCCGTCGACAGCGGCAGAAAAGCCACCCAGGAGCGTGACGGTGATGTTGGGCCCCCGCCGAGGATGCCCTACCGAGCGGCGTTCCGGAAGCGAAGAGCTCCGGGAATCGTCGAATGGGCATTACGGTTACTCGGAGAGGACGTCGTGCGCTCCTTCCGGGCGCCCTGGTGGGCATGACGGCCTCTGATGCTCGACGTCGCCCAGCCTGAGCGAAGGAGACCTGCATGCCGCGTGCGCTCGTCATCGTGGACGTCCAGAACGACTACTTCGCCGGAGGCGCTCACCCGCTCGCGGGGCCCGAAGCGGCCGCTGCGAACGTGCGGCGCCTGCTCGATGCGTTCCGCGCAAGCGGCGAGCCGCTCGTCCACGTGCAGCACGTCTGGGACGCGCCCGATGCCGCCTTCATGCGGCCCGGCACGCCCGGGATCGAGATCCATGACACCGTTGCGCCGCTCGTGGGCGAGCAGGTCGTCCAGAAGGCTCACCCGAACAGCTTCCTCGAGACTCCGCTCGAGGAGACGCTGCACGCTGCGGGCGTCGACCAGGTCGTCGTCTGCGGGATGATGACCAGCATGTGCGTCGACGCGACGGCGCGCGCGGCCGCCGACCTCGGCTTCGGCGTGACCGTCGTCTCGGACGCCTGCGCGACGTGTGACCTCGAGTTCGCCGGCGAGACGATTCCGGCGCGGCAGGTGCACGCCGCGTTCCTCGCCGCCCTCGGCGACGGCTACGGCGCCGTCGTCGCCACGGACGAGCTGCTCGTCGCGGGCGAGGCACGAGACGGAGAGCCTAGGATGCCCCAGGGGCGAGCGCGGATACCGTGACGCGGCAGCGCCCGCGGGCGTCTGAGCGGTAGGAGGCAGATGAAGGTCGTTGAGGGACTCTCCAGGGGCATCGAGCCCGGGAGCACCGTCGCGGTGGCGACGTTGGGCCTGCCGGTCGAGGGCACGAACGGACTGCTGCTCGTCTTCTGGAAATCGACCTGACTCGGTTGTCGGCAGGAGTCTCCTGCCGTTCGAAACCTCTCTCGGCGCTTCGCCGGTGACGGCCTCGAGGTCGTGTACGTCGGCGCGTTCGAGACGGAGGAGGCGTGTCGGGCCTGGAAGGAGGAGTACGAGCTCGAGTTCCCGGTGATCGCCGACGACGGCACCCTGTTTCGCGCCTTCACGAACGGCTGGGTTCCCTGGAGCGTTCTCGTGGGGCCGGACGGCAAGGTCGTCTTCTCGGAGAACGAGTTCGACGAATCGGGCTTCGCGAACGCGATCCAGCAGATGTACGAAGAGCCTGCCGCCGGGCAGCCGCTCAGGCAGCGAGCCGGCGCTCGCGCTGCAGGCACCGTCACCGTCATCCTGGGCGGTGGCACCGGTGGTCTCGTGGCCGCGCACGAGTTGCACCGGCGACTCCCGAACGGCCACCGCGTCGTCCTCGTGGACCGCTCGCCCGATCATGTCTACCAGCCGTCGCTGCTCTGGCAGATCGTGGGGCAGCGAGACCAGGAGCAGTTCCGCCGGCCGTTGAGCCGCCTGGAGAGGAAGGGGATCGAGTTTCGGCATGACGAGGTCGAGGAGATCGACCTCGAGAGCAGGAGCGTGCGCACCCGGTCGGGAGATCTGGACTACGACTTCCTCGTCGTCTCGCTCGGAGCCCGACTCGTGCCGGAGACCGTCGACGGCTTCGCGCAGATGGCCTACAACCTCTACGACCCGCAGGGCTGCGCGCAGATCCACTCGGCGCTCGAGGAGCTCAGCGGCGGCACGATCGGCATCCTGATCACGGCGATGCCGTACAAGTGTCCCGCCGCCCCCTACGAAGCCGCGTTTCTGACGGAGTCGTTCATCCGGAAGAAGGGGATCCGGCGTGACGTGGAGATTCACCTCTACACGCCCGAGCAGATCCCGATGCCGGTCGCGCCGCCCGCGGTCGGCGACTCGATCGCCGACCTGCTTTCCGCGCGCGGCATCCACTATCACCCGCTGTTCACGTTCAAGGAGCTGCGGCCCGAGACACGAGAGGTCGTGTCCTCCGACGGCCGATCCGACCGGGTCGATCTGCTGATTGGGATCCCTCCCCATCAGGCGCCGGAGGTCGTGCGATCGTCTCCTCTCCTTGGCGTGTCGGGGTTCGTCCACGTCGATCCGAAGACGCTGCGTACCGAGCACGACGGTGTGTTCGCGATCGGCGACGTGACGACGATCAAGCTGCCCAACGGTAAGGCACTCCCCAAGGCGGGCGTGTTCGCGCACGCGCAGGCGAAGGTCGTCGCCGAGCAGATCGCCGACGAGGTCCTCGGGAAGCGGTCTGATGCGTCGTTCGACGGCAAGGGCTACTGCTGGCTCGAGCTCGGCGATGGCAAGGCCGGCTTCGCCGGCGGTGACTTCTACGCCGAGCCCGACCCCGAGCTCACGCTGAGGCGGCCCGGGCGTACGCTGCACTGGGGCAAGGTGGCCTTCGAAAAGTGGTGGCTCCACCACTGGTTCTAGCGTTCGGCGAAAGGACACGCTCGCCGACGACGAAGCCCCGTCGGTACCCGTCGTCAGGCTGGAAGGGGTGCGAGACTTGACTCCCCCTCCTTCGGTGGTAGGTTCGCCCCGACGGAGCGAGAGGGCTCAGTCTGTGCTCGACGCTGCCGCTCCTGCGGCGCGCGCTCCAGAGGCTGCGTCGACGGCGTCCGCCGGTAACCAGCGCGTGAGGAGGTTCTTCATGCACGGCAAGAGCGGGAGCCGGTCCGGAGTCCTCCAGTGGATCGTCGTGCTGGTGGTCGGCGTGTTGGTCGTGACCGTCGTCCTCGGCCTGAATCTGATTCCGCGGCTCAACGACGGGCAGAAGGTCCTGGACGCGGCCAGGCCGGCGTTCGCCTCTGAGCGTCTGACCGGCGCCCGAGCCGGCATCGACATCATCTCCAAGAACGTCGACATGGCGGATCCGATCATGACCTCGCAGGGCGCGGCCGCAGCCGAGGTGCCGAAGTTGATCGCGTTCGTCTCGCAGAAGACCGGGCTGTCGCAGGCCGCGGTCGTCGCCGCACTCCAGACGAACTTTCCGCACACGACGGCGCTCCTGCAGACGATCCCGCTGTCCTCGGTGACGGCGGAGCTGCCCGGCCTGCTCACGTTCCTCGAGAAGACACTGAAGGTGTCGCAGGCCCAGCTGATCGCGGCGCTGCAGACGAGCTTCCCGGGGCTCGCACAGGCGATCACCAACCTGCCGACCGTGACCGGCGGGTGGAACCAGATCCCGAAGATCGACGGCGCCACGCGCTTCGACGGCACGCCCATCAAGACCGTGCCGCAGCTGAGGACGTATTTCAGCTCGGATCTGATCCCGATTCTCGAGCACCAGCAGGGCAACTTCGACAGCCTCGACGGGACCTCGGCCGTCAACTGGATCGCGCCGCTCCTGCTGATCGTCGGGCTCGTCGTGATCGTGTTCGCGGTGCTGATGATCGCGCTGAACCTCAGGGCGCGGGTATCGCGCGGGCTGGCTACGGCGGGCGCGTCGGTCGTGCTCGTCGTCGGGGTGGCGGTGGTGGCACTCGTGCTCGTCCTGTCGCTCGTGCCGCGGGTAAGCAACGGACAGAAGCTGCTCGATGCCCTGCGCCCCGCCAACGACGCCGCACGCGTGCAGGGCGACCGCGCCGGGATCGACATGGTCTCCGCGATCGTCGACACGGAAGACCCGATCATGACCTCGCAGGGCGCGGCCGCGGCCGAGGTGCCGAAGTTGATCGCGTTCGTGTCACAGAAGACGGGGCTGTCGCAGGCCGCGGTCGTCGCCGCGCTGCAGAAGAACTTTCCGCACACGACGGCGCTCCTGCAGACGATTCCGCTGTCGTCGGTGACGGCGGAGCTGCCCGGCCTGCTCACGTTCCTCGAGAAGACACTGAAGGTGTCGCCGGCCCAGCTGATCGCGGCGCTGCAGACGAGCTTCCCGGGGCTCGCACAGGCGATCACCAACCTGCCGGCGGTGACCGGCGGGTGGAACCAGGTCCCGAAGATCGACGGGGCCACGCGCTTCGACGGCACGCCCGTGCAAACCGTGCCCGACGTCCGAACGTACTTCAGCTCGGACGTGATCCCCGTGCTCGAAACCCAGCGAGGGAACTACGAGCACCTCGTCTCGACCTCGACGATCGACTTCATCGGGCCGCTGGTGCTGAGCGTCGGCATCATCGTGATCGTCTACGGGCTGCTGATGCTGCTCCTTGCGCGGCGTCTCGAGCCGGACGCGAGCCGGATGACCAGATCCTCGAATGCCGCCGACGCGGCCGCGGCGCCGGCATGAAACCGAGCTCGGAACGCGTTATAAACGGCTTGTAGATGAGAGAGAGGGGCACCGGATGATCGCGTCTGCCACCGAGTGGAGAGTGGGGATCGCGCTTGGCGTCGCGGTGATCGCGGTGGCCGCGGTGATCGTGATCGTGATCGTGCTCTTGGCGATCAGGATCGCCAGGCAGGCGAAGACGGCCGAGCAGGCGGTCGACGTGGTGCGCCGGCAGACAGACGAGCTCGGCGGCATCGCACAGATCAACGACTCGGGCGTGAGGATCCTGCACGCCGCTCGGTCCCTGCGCAAGGTGGCGGTCGGGAAATGACGGTCACGCTTGCCGCAATCTCCGGACACACCTACTGGGCGATCGCCCTGAGCATCGCGTTCGGCGCGGCGGTGGTCGTCGCGATCCTGCTGACGGTGCTCGTGGCGGCCGTCGGGAGCATCGAGCGCTCGGTCGACGGCTTGCTCGAGATCGCGGGCAAGGTCGCCTCGAACACCGCGAGCATCCCGCAGCTCGAGGCGACGGCGCCCGTGCTGGCCCTGATCGTCGAGGAAGCCGTCGTTCAAGACGGCTACATGAGCGCGCTCACCGACGGGTTCGGTGCAGCATGAGCAGCACACACGCACTGGCCGTCCTGAGCGTCGTGCTGGCGGCGGGCGTCGTGCTCGTGCTGGCCGTCGCGCTGATCGAGGTGCGCAGGGGCCTGGCGAGGATCTCCGAGGGGCTCGCGACGCTGGCGTCGGCGCTGCAGGGCGTCGAGTCGCAGCACCTGCGTCCGCTCGAGGGCGCCGTCAAGGCGATCAACGCGCAGTTCGACATCATCCTCGGCGCGCTGCCGGGGATCGCCGGCAAGGCAGCGATCGTTGCCGAGCGGAGGCCGCGATGATCCTCTGGTGGATCGGAGACGCCGTCCTGCTGGCGGTCGTCCTGCCGGTCGTCGTCTACCTGCTCCGCGCCGTGCTGCTCGCCGCCAAGAGCATCGTCCCGAGCGTCCAGGAGATCGCAACGGTCGCGGCCGCGGGGTCGAAGGACCTCGACGCGGCCGCGCTGCTGCTGACGACGCAGGATCAAGCAACCAGGACGGTCGCGGGAGTCGCGAACTACGGTGGCTCCCTCGACGTGATCCTCGACGACGCGCGATAGGAGGCACCGTGCTCGCATTCATGGCAGTCGGCGCAGTCACGATCCTCGCCGTCGTGCTGATCGTCGTCGCCCTCGTCTTCTACCTCGTCTCGGTGATCGTGCAGCTTCGAACGATCACCGGTGGGCTGGACGAGGTCATCGCCGGCGTCGGCGAGATCGTGCAGAAGAGCGCGCCCGTCAACGACGTCGTCACGACGATCAATCAGCAGCTCGACGCCGGCGTCGACCTGCTCGAGGGCCTGCTCGTGAAGAAGGCCGGCATGCCTGACGCCGTCGGCCTCGTCGACGGCATGTACGCCGGCGCGGCCGCCGCCGGCTTCAGAAACTTTCCGGAAAGCGCCACGGTCAAGGCGCCGCGCATCGGCGAGGTCTACACGCGAGGCACGCTCACGCTCGCACGGCTCGGCCGGGAGGCGCCGATCGCCGCCGGGAACCCGGCAGGCTTCCCGCTGCGGGACGTCGAGCGAGGCAGCCTGGCGGCGCGGCTGCTGTACCCGGAGCTCCGTCAGTCGAAGCCGAAGTCCCTGCCCCGGTCTCCGGTCATCGGCACCGACGCCCCCGTGCAGTACGAGCAGCGGGACGACATCGGGGCGCCGCGCAAGCGGCTCCCGTCCCATTCCTGATTCGAGAGGAGCCCTGGTGCAAACCCCTGCGTCATTCGAGTACGAGCGCGCGACCAGTGTGGAGGGCGCGATCGCATCGCTGCAGCGACTCGGCTCGGAGGCGCGCATCATCGCGGGCGGACACAGCCTGCTGCCGATGATGAAGCTCCGGCTTGCGAACCCGGAGCACCTGATCGACATCAACGACCTCACGGAGCTCTCGTACATCCGCGAGGAGGGCGACGAGATCCTGATCGGGGCGCTGACCCGCCACGTCGATCTGCTGAAGTCGGAGCTGCTCTTCCGGCACGCGCCGCTGTTTCGCGACGCCGAGAACGTGATCGCCGACCCGGTCGTGCGCAACCGCGGCACGATCGGCGGCTCGCTCTGCCAGGCGGACGCGGCCGAGGACCTCTCGTCCGTCTGCTCGGCGATCAAGGCGAAGGTCGTGATCCGCGGCGCCGGCGGCGAGCGCGTCGTCGGGATGGACGACTTCCACGTCGGGCCGTACGTGACCGCCGTGGGCGACGGCGAGCTGCTCACCGAGGTGCGGATCCCGCTGCGCCGGGGCGGCGGCAGCGCGCACGAGAAGGTCGAGCGCCGCGCCGGCGACTGGGCGATCGCCGCCGCGTCGGCGGCCGTGTGGCTCGACGGCGGCAGGATCGCCGACGCGGGCATCGCGCTCAGCGCGGTCGGGCTGACGACGATCCACCTCTCGCGGGCCGAGGAGCTGCTGCGCGGCCAGGCTCCGTCGGACGAGCTCTTCACGCAGGCGGGCGAGATCGCGTCGTCGGACTGCTCCCCGAGTGCAGACGGTCGAGGGCCGATCGACTACAAGCGCCATCTTGCCGGCGTCCTCACGAAACGTGCCCTGCTCCGCGCGACGGCCCGCGCGCTTCATCAGGAGGCCTGATCATGGACGTCTCGATATCGATCAACGGCGAACAGGTCTCCCGCGAGATCGAGCCGCGCCAGCTGCTCGTTCACTTCATTCGCGAGACGCCCGGCCTGACCGGCACGCACTGGGGCTGCGATACCTCCAACTGCGGCGCCTGCGTGGTGCAGATGGACGGCGAGCCCGTCAAGTCGTGCACGATCCTGGCGGCGATGTGCGAGGGTCATGAGATTCGCACGGTCGAGTCGCTCGAGGTCGACGGCCGGCTGGACCCGATCCAGATGGGCTTCCACGAGACCCACGCGCTCCAGTGCGGCTTCTGCACGCCGGGGATGCTGATGACGACGCGCGCCCTGCTGGACGAGAACCCAGATCCGACCGACCGCGAGATCCGTACCGCTATCTCAGGAGCGATCTGCCGCTGCACCGGGTACAAGAACATCGTCAGCGCCGTGCGCTGGGCCGCTGAGTACGAAGCCGCTGCGAAACAGGGGGTCTGAGCATGGCTACCGTCGAGAACCTTCCGAGCGCGAAGACCGAGCGTCCGATCGGCTTCGGCCGTCTGAAGCGCAAGGAGGACGCGCGCTTCATCCGCGGCAAGGGCACCTACCTGGACAACATCCGGCTGCCGGGGATGGTGCACGGGGCGATCCTGCGCAGTCCGTACGCGCACGCGCGCATCGTCTCGATCGACACCTCGAGGGCGCTCGCGCATCCCAACGTCGCCGCTGTCGTCACCGCCAAGGACCTCGAGACGCTCGGGCTCGCGTGGATGCCGACGATCTCCTACGACACGCAGGCCGTGCTCGCGGGCGACAAGGTCCGCTTCCAGGGCCAGGAGGTCGCGTTCGTGATCGCGACCGACGAATACTCGGCAAACGACGCGCTCCAGCTGATCGACGTCGAGTACGAGCCGCTGCCGGCGATCGTCAACGCCCGCAAGGCGCTCGACCCCGACGCGCCGCTGATCCGCGACGACAAGGCAGGGCAGCGCGACAACCTCGCAAGCCCGACCTGGGAGGCGGGCGACAAGGACGCCACCGACCGCGCGTTCGCCGAGGCCGACACCGTCGTCGCGCGCGACATGATCTATCCCCGCTGCCATCCGGCGCCGCTCGAGACGTGCGGCATGATCGCCGACTTCAATCCCGAGACCGGCCAGCTCGACATCTACAACGGCAACCAGGCGCCGCACGCCCACCGCACCGTCTACGCGCACGTCGCGGGGCTCGCGGAGCACATGATCCGGATCCGCTGCCAGGACATCGGCGGCGGCTTCGGCAACAAGGTTCCGGTCTATCCGGGCTACGTGTGCGCGATCGCCGGCTCGATCGTGGCCGGCGTACCGGTCAAGTGGGTCGAGAACCGCTCCGAGAACCTGATGTCCACCGGGTTCGCCCGCGACTACATCATGCGCGGCGAGGTGTGCTCGAAGAACGGCAAGATCACCGGCCTGCGCGTCGACGTGATCGCCGACCACGGCGCCTTCGACAGCACCGCACAGCCGACGAAGTTCCCGGCCGGGTTCTTCCACATCGTGTGCGGGTCGTACGACCTCGAGGCGTCGCACGTCCAGGTGAAGGCCGTGTACACGAACAAGGCGCCCGGCGGTGTGGCGTACCGATGCTCGTTCCGCATCACCGAGGCCGTCTACTTCGTCGAGCGGATGGTCGACGCGCTCGCGCTCGAGATGAAGGTCGATCCGATCGAGTTGCGGATGCGCAGCTTCATCGCGCCCGAGCAGTTCCCGTACGAGACGACCACCGGTTGGACGTATGACTCCGGCAACTACGCCGAGACGATGCGCGTGGCGATGGAGATCGCCGGCTACGAGGATCTACGTCGCGAGCAGGCGGAGAAGCGCGCCCGGGGCGAGCTGATGGGCATCGGGGTCGCCTTCTTCACCGAGGGCGTCGGCGCAGGCCCGCGCAAGCACATGGACATCCTCGGGCTGGCGATGAACGACGGCGCCGACCTGCGGGTGCACCCGTCGGGCAAGGCGGTGGTCAGCATCAGCTGCCAGCCGCAGGGACAGGGCCACGAGACGACGTTCGCGCAGATCGTCGCCGAAGAGCTCGGCATCCCGCCCGAGGAGGTCGAGGTCCGCCACGGCGACACGGACCGCTCGCCGTACGGGCTCGGCACCTACGGCAGCCGCTCGACGCCCGTGTCGGGTGCCGCGGTCGCGGTCGTCTCGCGCAAGGTGCGCGACAAGGCGCGTCTGATCGCGGCGACGATGCTCGAGACCCGCCCCGAGGATCTCGCGTGGGAGAAGGGCCGCTGGTACGTCAAGGGAGACCCCGAGAAGGGCGCGATGATCGAGGAGATCGCGTCGCGGGCGTACAGCGGCGAAGCGATGCCTGCCGGAATGGAGGGCGGGCTCGACGCGCAGGTGATCTACGACCCACCGAACCTCACCTACCCCTACGGCGCCTACATCGCCGTCGTCGACATCGACCCCGACACCGCCCATGTCACCGTCAGGCGCTTCATCGCCGTCGACGACTGCGGTGTGCGCATCAACCCGATGATCGTCGACGGCCAGATCCACGGCGGCCTCGCCGAGGGCGTCGGCATCGCGCTGATGGAGGTGATCACGTTCGACGAGGAGGGCAACTGCCTCAACTCGTCGTTCATGGACTACCTCATCCCGACCGCGCTCGAGTGTCCCGACTTCGAGCTCGGCGAGACGGTCACGCCGTGCCCGCACCACCCGCTCGGGGCCAAGGGCGTCGGCGAGTCGCCGAACGTCGGGTCGCCGCCAGCGATCGTGAACGCGATCATCGACGCGCTGTACGAGACGCACGGCGTCGACCACATCGACATGCCGTGCACTCCCGCTCGTGTCTGGGCCGCGATGCAGGGGCGTGCAGCACCTCCACAATGATTGGGCCGCCGCAATGATCACCGGCGCCTTGTCGCGGCGAGCGCAGGAGCTCGCCGCCCAGGGCACGCCGTTCGTGACCGCAACGGTCGTGCGCGCGCAGCGTCCCACGAGCGTCAAGGCGGGGGACGTCGCGCTCGTGCTCGGCGACGGCACGATCGAGGGGTTCGTCGGCGGAGTGTGCGCTCAGCAAAGCGTGCGCGTGTACGCATTGAAGGCGATCGAGACCGAGGAGGCGTTGCTCTTGCGAATCGTTCCCGACGGACCAGTCGGCGAAGACCCCGCCACCGGTCGGGAGGTTCCGATCGAGGAGGGCGCCGTGACGGCCCAGAACCCGTGCCTGTCGGGCGGCGCGATCGAGATCTTCATCGAGCCGGTGCTCCCGGCGCCACGCGTCCTCGTCGTCGGCGACACGCCGATCGCGGCCGCCGTACTGTCGCTCGGCGCGGAGCTCGGGCTCGACCTCGTCGCCGTGGAGGGAGGGCTCCCCGATCCGTCCGCCGGCGACCTCGCGCTCGTCGTCGCTGCGCACGGGCGAGACGAGCTCCACACGCTGCGGCGCGGGCTCGAAACCGGCGTGCCGTACGTCGGCCTCGTGGCCAGCCACAAGCGCGGCGCGGGCGTGCTCGACGAGCTGCGCGCCGACGGGGTTTCCGACGAGCAGCTCGAGCTGATCGACGTGCCCGCCGGGATCGACATCGGCGCCCGCACCCCCGCCGAGATCGCACTGTCGATCCTCGTGAAGGTCGTCGCCGCACGGCGCGGCGAGCGCGCCGCTGCGCCCGACCGCGCGAAGGTCCGAGCTCCGGCGAGCGCCCCGAGCTCAACCGCGCCGCCGCTCGCGGTCGACCCGATCTGCGGGATGACGGTCGCCGTTGTCGCAGGAACGCCGTCGGTGGAATACGACGGCGAGACGGTCTACTTCTGCTGCGAGGGCTGCGCGACCACGTTCCAGGCGCAACACGAGCATGCGCTCGCGGCAGAGTGACCCATGACTCCGCGTGAGGTCACGGGCGAGGCGGCCGGCGAGATCCGCCGGCTCGTGCCCGACATCGAGACGCTCGCCCGGCGCCTCGCCGACGTCGACTACCTCGTCGACGAGGGTCTCGCGACGTCGATGTTCCTCAGCCTGCGCCTGCCGCAGCCCTTGCTGCTCGAGGGCGAGGCGGGTGTCGGCAAGACCGAGGCCGCCAAGTCGCTGGCGGTCGTGCTGGACACGCCGCTCGTCCGTCTGCAGTGCTACGAGGGGATCGACGCGGTGGAGGCGCTGTACGAGTGGAACTACCCGCGCCAGCTGCTGAGCATCCGCCTCGCCGAGTCCAGCGGCTCGACGCTCGGCGAGGAGGAGCTGTTCGGCCCGGACTATCTCATCCGCCGCCCGCTTCTGCGCGCGCTCGAGCATCCCGGTCCGCGGCCTGCCGTGCTGCTGATCGACGAGATCGACCGCGCCGACGACGACTTCGAGGCGTTCCTGCTCGAGCTGCTCGCGGACGCCGCCGTGACGATCCCGGAGATCGGCACGATCCGGGCCACGCATCCGCCGATCATCGTGCTGACCTCCAACCGCACGCGCGACCTGCACGACGCCGTGAAGCGCCGCTGCCTCTACCACCGGATCGAGTACCCGACGCCGGAGCGCGAGGTGGAGATCGTGCGCCGCCGGGTCAAGGGCTCGTCGGAGCTGCTGGCGGTGCAGGTCGCAAACGCCGTCTCGCGCATGCGCTCGAGCGACGTGCAGAAGCCGCCGGGCATCGCCGAGGCGATCGACTGGCTCGCGGCTCTGAACCTGCTCGGCATCGAGCGCCTGGACGCCGCGGCGGTCGACCGCACCCTCGGGTCGGTGCTGAAGTACAGCGAGGACCAGGAGGTGATCCGCGCGGCCGGCCTCGAGCAGCTCGTGCGTGCCGGTGACTGACGCGGGTGTGCCGAGCGCGGTGTTCGGGGTCGAGACGATCCACCTCGACCTCCCGCCGCTCGTGGGGGCGCTGAGCCGGCGCTTGCACGATGCCGGCGTGCCGATCACCCCCGCACGCGCCGCCGACTTCGCGCGGGCGCTCACGCTCGTCCGGCCGATCACGCGCCGGCGGCTGTACTGGACCGCCCGCGCCGTGTTCGTGTCCGATCCGGCGCAGGTCGAGGCCTTCGACGCGGTGTTCTTCGCCGTCTTCGGCGGCAACGCGCAGGCCGATGAGCTCGATCCCGCAGATGCGCGCACGGTCGCCTCGCCGGACGACCGGCCGGCCTCCGAGCGCACGTCCTCGCACCGGGACTCGGGTGAGCAGGATCCGCGCGCGAGCATGTCGTCGTCACCGCCCGGCCGGCGCGACGAGGACGAGGATGCTGCCGAGGTCGAAGTGCCGCTGGCGCTGGCGAGCGACGAGGAGCTGCTCGGGCGCAAGAGCTTCGACGCGCTCGAGCCGCACGAGCTCGTGCAGCTCTACCGGCTGATGTCGCGCCTGCAGCTCGCAACTCCGCTGCGGCGCACGCGCCGGTACGAGAAGGCGCGCCACGGGGAGCGGATCGACATGCGGCGCACCCTGCGCGCGAGCCTCCGCACCGGGGGCGATCCGATCCGCCTCGCGCGCCGGCGCCGGCGCATCGTGCGCCGGAGGCTCGTGATGCTGTGCGACATCTCCGGCTCGATGGAGCCCTACGCGCGCGCCTACCTGCAGTTCCTGACCTGTGCCGCCGGCAGCGGTCCGAAGGCCGAGGCGTTCGTCTTCGCCACGCGGCTGACCCGCCTCACCCGCGCGTTGGCGTCCCGCAACCCGGAACGCGCGATCCAGCGCGCCGCGGCCGCCGCGCCCGACTGGTCGAGCGGGACCCGGATCGGCGACGCGCTGCGGGAGTTCAACGACCGGCACGGCCGTCGCGGCATGGCCCGCGGCGCCGTGATCGTGATCCTCTCCGACGGCTGGGAGCGCGGCGAGCCGATGCTCGTCGGGCGCGAGATGGAGCGCCTCGCGCGCCTGGCCCACCGGATCGTGTGGGTCAATCCGCGGGTCAGCGCCGGCGCCTTCTCCGTGCAGGCCGGCGGCATGGTGGCCGCGCTGCCGCACTGCGACGCGCTCGTGAGCGGCCACAGCTTCCAGGCGCTCGGTGAGGTCGTCGAGGCGATCGGCGCCCGGTCGTGCGACGGTTCCGTCGCGCCGAAGGCGAAGGCGGGCGAGGACGACGAGCCGTGGGCGAGCGCCACCCCGGTCGCAGGCAGCTCGGTCGGAATGCCGAGCGGGCACGGCCCGAGCCGGGGCAACACCACCCCGGGGTGGGTGACCACCGATGCGTGAGACCGCGGCGAAGACGTGCATCTACCCGGGATGCGAGCGACCCGCGGTGCCTCCCAACCCGCTGGGCGGACCGCAGCCCGCGTTCTGCGACCTCGACGACCACAATGCGCTGACGGCCCACCAGGAGCGTCTGCGCCTAGCGGAAGAGAAACCGAAGCGATGATCAGCGACCCACGAGCCACAGGGAGATGCAGCGATGGCTGACGAGGCATACCGAGCAGTGTTTCTGCGCGTGCACCCGACCGGCAAGATGGTGCTCAGCCTGACCACCGACTCCGACGGAAAAGAGGCGCAGTACGCGCAGCTCGTCGCCGACGAGCTCGGCATCCCGGCGCTCGACGTCAAGGTCGTTCCCGCCGACACCGACCGGTTCGGTGTGGGTCACGGCTACAACACGAGCCCGTCGGAGGGCACCGCGGCGGCGATCGCCGGCGCAACGGAGAAGATTCGTGCGAAGGCGCAGCTGCTCGCGGGCATGGCGCTCGGAGCCGCGCCGGAGACGCTCACGTGGGTCAACGGGGCCTGGGCCAGAAAGGCGCCGGCCGGCGCCGAGGGAAGCGATCCCACGCAGATGAAGACGGTCGAGGAGATCGCCCTCTACGCGCACGGCACCGGGGCTCTGCCGCCGGGGGTCGAGGGCGGGCTCGACGCGCAGACCGTCTACAGCGGGTGATCAGGCCGACGGCAGGCGGACGTCGACCGCGACATCGACCTCGTCCACGACCTTCAGGGCTCCGAACAGGGTCGAGTAGGGCGTGATGCCCCAGTCGGTCTGCTTGACGACGGCGCTGCCGCTGAGCGTGCCGTCGGCGCCGGCCGTCAGCTCGACCTCGATCGGACAGGTCTTGCCGACGAGCGTCAACTCGCCCTGCACGCTGATCCGGCTGCCGTCGTCGGCGGTCTGCACCGCAGTCGAGCGGAACTCGATGCTCTGCCGCTTCAGGACGTCGTCGTCGATCGTCTGCTGGATGCTCGCCTTGTCGTCGTCGCCGAGCGCCTGCATCCCCCCGGTGCCTTCACGCACGCGAAGCGATCCGGCGTCTGCGACGAGGACGATGCTGGTGTGCGCGGGATCCTCGCCGACCTCGAGCGTCGCGTGCCAGGCGGTGACGTCGATCAGGAGGTTGTGTCCGGCCTTGGCCGCGGCGCCGGTGCGGCCGGTCCTCACCGCAAGGGTGCCGTTCTCGGGGCCGAGAGTGTGCGTGCCCGCCTGGATCGGCAGGCCCTGGATCGACATGCACGGAGCCTATGCAAAACCCTAGGATGCTTCCGTCACCATGGCCGTAGAGCTGGATCATCCCTTCTCCACCGCGAAGCCGATCGACGAGAGCTACGCGACGATCCTCGACCTCGAGCGCGTGGTGCCGTGCGTCGAGGGAGGCAGCGTGCTCGGGACGAACGGGCCGGGCTCCGTCAGGGCCGAGATCAAGATCAAGATGGGAGCGATGTCGATGACGTTCACCGGCACCGTCGAGATCGTCGAGCAGGACGCCGCGGCTCACCGTGTGGTGATGAGCGTCAAGTCCAAGGAGGCCGGCGGCCAGGGACACGCGAACGCGACCGTCGCGTTCGCGCTCAGCGACGGCGGCGGCACGATCCATACCAACGCGCAGATCACGGGCAAGGCAGCGTCGATGGGCGAGGGAGTCGTCGTCGGCGTGCTGGACGCGTTGATCAACAACTTCGCCGGGAAGCTCGCCGAGCTCTGATCCGCGAGGCGCGCCGATGGCGACCATCACGATGCGGCAGATCCGCGACGGCGAGGTGCCGCCCGACGGCGGGACCGCGATCCAGGAAGATCCCGACCGGCCCGTGTTTCACGGCAACGGCCCGGACGACTACGTCTGCGTCGGCTGCGGCAACGTCCTTGCCGTGGCGATGAACCCGGAGCAGATGACGAAGAAGGTTCGCGTCCGCTGCGGGCGCTGCTCGACGGTCAACGTCTCCGTGATCGACGGGTACGAACTGCTCGCCAAGCCCTCGCCCTCCTAGGAACCGCGAAGCGGCAGCAGCGACGCGCGGTGGCGGCCGTACGCGGCTGCCCCGTCGCCGTCCACGGCCGCGATCCGAACGACCGGCGGGTGGCCCATGGCCGGAGTGGCAAGGTCACGGAGCGCATCGTGGTAGGCCCGTTCCCGCTGCACCCCGCCGAATCCGAAGCCCTTGGCGGGCAGGCCGCGTGCGAGGCGGTCGGTCCTCGAGCACCAGGCACGGCAGAGCTCCTTGTGCTCGTCGAGGTCGAACCCGAGGTTCGCAGCGGCGGCATAGAGCTCGAGGGCGGCCAGCCGGAACGAGGTGAAGTTAGCCGACTCGTCGGCCTCGATCACGGTTCCGGTCGGCTCGTGCTCCAGGTCGACCGGGAGCAGCAGGTTCTCGCGCGACGCGTGCAGGACCGAGACGTCGCCGTTGAGGCGAGCGTAGATCGCGCCGAGCTGCTCGAGCGCCGCCGTCACCGGCCCGACGAGCGCCGGATCGCGCCGGGCCTTCGCGACGCGTTCGAGCCCGACGTGGCCCTGCTCGCACAGCCAGTCGAACGACTGGCTCCCGAGCACGATCCCGTCCTCGGCCGCCGCCTGCGCGAACGCCGACTGAACGTCGCCAGGCGCCACCGGACGGATCCTAGTCTCAGCCGGGGGAGTGCTTGCGCGCGACCGCGCGTCCGGGCCGGGCCGGTCGTTGCGGTCCGGGCTCGATCGCCAGTCGCGGAAGCCTGCGGTCGAACCAGGCGGGGAACCACCACGTGCTCGACCCGAGCAGCTGGAGCACGGCGGGGAGGAGGATGCAGCGGATGACGAGCGCGTCGAGGAAGACGGCGCTCGCAAGGGCGAGCCCGAACAGCTCGATCACACGCTCGCCCCCGAGGATGAAGCTGGCGAAGACGGCGACCATGACGGCGGCCGCGGCGGTGATGACCCGGCCGGTGCGGATCAGGCCTTCGCGGACGGCGGTCGAGTTGTCGGCGCCGTGCGTCCATTCCTCGTGGATGCGGCTGACGAGGAAGACCTCATAGTCCATCGAGAGCCCGAACACGATCGCGAACACCATCACGGGGAGGAAGGCGGCGATCGGGCCTCCCGCGATCCCGAACAGCGACTCGAGCCAGCCCCACTGGAAGACGGCGACGACGATTCCCATCGAGGCGCCGATCGAGAGCAGGTTCATCGCCGCGGCTTGCAGCGGGATCAGCAACGAGCGGAACACGACCAGCAGCAGGAGCGCCGAGACGAGCACGACGACGCCGACGAAGAGCCAGAGCTTGCCCGCGAGCACGCTCGAGAAGTCGATCTGTGCCGCCGTCGTGCCGCCGATGAACGCTGCCGCGCCGGTCGCCTGCTCGATCGGCGGGATCACGTCGCGTCGCAGGTGCCTGACGAGGCTCTCGGTCTGCGTGCTCTGGGGCGAGGTCGCCGGAAACGCCGCGATCGTCGCGGCGTCGCGCGCCGGGCTCAGCTGCGGTCGTGCGACGGCTGCGACGCCCGGCGTCCGCCGCAGAGCGGCCGTGAGCTTCGGCAACACGGACGTCTCGCCGGGCCGCGGAAGCCGGACGGCCACGAGGAGAGGGCCGTTGAACCCCTTGCCGAAGCCCTGCGCGAGCAAGTCGTAGGCCCTGCGAGTGGTCTGGCCCTTTGGGTCGTTGCCCGCGTCGGTGTTGCCGAGTCGCAGGCTGAGCGCCGGCGCCGCGAGCACGAGCATGATCGCCGCCGAGGCGATGAAGGCGAGCCACGGGCGGTGCTGGATCGCCGCGATCCAGCGCGGCCAGAAGCTGCTGTGCTGCTGCGGCCGCTTGCGGCTCCGGGCGAGCAGGCTCGGCCTGCCGATCCGCCGGCCGAAGAAGGTGAGGAGTGCAGGAAGCAGGGTGAGCGATGCGGCGAGCACCAACAGCACTGCCACCGAGGACGAGATCGCAAGCCCGTAGAGGAAGCCGACGCCGAGCGCGAACATGCCCATCAGCGCGATCACGACGGTCGCCCCGGCGAAGATGACGGCTCGCCCGGCGGTGTCCATCGCCTCGGCGACCGCGGCGCGGACGTCGCCGCCGTTTCCGTGGTACGCCTCGCGGTAGCGGGTGACGATGAACAGCGCGTAGTCGACTCCGACGCCGAGCCCGATCATCAGCGCGAGCTGCGTGGAGAAGTCGGGCATCGTCGTGATCCAGCTCATCAGCTCGATCAGGCCGAAGCCGGTGCCGAGACCGAGCAGGGCCGTGACGATCGGGAGGCCCATCGCCAGAATCGAGCCGAAGCTGACCAGGAGCACGACGATCGCGGCACCGATTCCGACGACGGCGGTGGAGCCGATCGAGCCTCGCTGTCCCTGCGCGAATGCCTGCCCGCTCAGCTCGACCTGCAGGCTCGGAGAGCGTAGAGCTGTCGCCTCGGCGATCACCGTGTTCGTTGCAGCGGCAGGAAGGAGGCTCGCGCGCCGGTCGAAGACCACGGTGGCGAATCCGATCGTGCCGTTCTTGGAGATCGCCCGGCTCCCTGCCGCATACGGGCTCGTCACCGACGTGACGTGCGGCCGGCTCGCAACCTGACGCAGCATCTGCTCGACCCGGGTGCGAACGGCCGGTGTGGCGAGCGTGCCACGCAGGGTGTGCAGCACGATCTGGTCGGAGTCGCCGGACTCGGCACGGAAGCGGCTCGAGAGCAGCGTCGCAGCGCGGTGCGCGTCGGTGCCGGGCAGCGCGAAGTTGCTGCTGTAACGACTGCCGGCTGCGTGCGCAGCGAGCAGCACGGCCGTCAGCACGACGAGCCAGAGTGCGGCCACAGCGCGGCGGTGGTCGCTCGACCAGCGGGCCAGCGTCAACAACATCATCGAGGATGGATCCGCGCCCCCGCCGTCGCATCGTGGTCGATCCCGAATCGGCCTGCCTGAATGTACGGATTCCCCGAGCGGTCGCGCCCGCTCGCATGGACTTGGACGAACCTTGGCGAATCGTTCACCCGGCCCTTGCACACGCAGACGTACAACAACGGGTGCCATGCAACGCCGACTGACATTCGATGCGAACCCCAAGGTGCTTGCGAGCCGCGACTCCGGTACGACGCACATCTCGCTGCTCTGGAGCCGGCGTCTCGACCGCGCCGCCGTCGTCGTCGAGGACGACGACACGGGCGAGATCCTGGAGCTCGACGTGGGGCAGAGCGACGACCCGCTCGACCTGTACGAGCACGCGCTGGCGTACGCGGAGCGTCGCGGCCACCCCGGCTTTCACGCCGCCGCTGCGGCCTGAGCGTCCCCGGTCACGCCACGGCGTCGCCGTCGACGGCGCGCCGCCAGTGCAGCGTTCGCAGCATCACCGCGAGTGCGAGGCCGCCGAGGGCGACGTTGAGCGTCGAGAGGATCGCCTTCATGCCGACGCTGAGGCTGAGGAGCGTGCTGCGCGAGGCCTCGCCTGACAGCACGTAGACGATCAGCGCCTGCTCGGTGCCGATTCCGGCCGGCGTGAGCGGCACGATCGTCGACAGGCTCTGCGTGACCTGCACCCGCAGCGCGTTGTCGAGGTTCGCGGTTACGTGGAAGGCGCGGAGGAAGAAGTAGATCGCCGCGAGCCGCAGCAGCCAGTCCACGAGCTGCCAGGCGACCACCGACCGGAAGTAACGGGCAGGAGTGCGCAGGATCGCGACGCCTTGCGCGACGCGCGCGCGAAACGCGGCGAGTCGCGCCGCGGCCCACAGCCCGAGCGCGAAGCCGGCCACGAGCGTCACGGCGGCGCTCACAGCCGCGGCGCGCGGATGCCGGAACAGCCAGAACCAGTCGATCGACGGCAGGCGGTCGAGCACCTGCACGCCCGGCAGCACGTGCTGCTGGAGCGCCCAGACGAGGAGCAGCCCCGACAGGAGCGCGTCCACGATCGTCTCGACGAGCAGCGAGGACGCCAGCGTCGCGTAGGTCGCTCCCTCGATCCGCCGTCTGACGATCGAGAGCTTGAGCAGGTCGCCGCCGCGCACCGGGACGATCGCGTTCACGCCGGCACCGGCCACGTAGGCGCCGAACACGCTCCGCCAGCGAACGTGGGCGTCCGGGTATGCCGCGGCAAGGATGTTCCGCCACGCCCGCGTCCGGACGGCGGTCTTCGCGAGCTGGCAGACGAGTGCGAGCAGCACCGGCGTCCACGCGATCGCGCGCAGCTGGCCGAAAAAGGCGGTGAAGGCGTCGAGGACGTTGCTCATCGCCCTCAGTCTTGCGCGTCGAATCGTCGCTATGCGTAGTCACCCGAAACGGAGATCGTTGGCAACTACCGATGTGAGCGCCCGCCGAGGCGATGAGAATCGCCGTATGCAGAGGTTGCGCGGGCGTCCCCGCTGGAAACGATTGCTCTTCTGGGGTGGCGTCGGGTTCGTCGTGCTGTTCGCCCTGAGCCAGGCCGTGCCCTACGGTCGCAGCCATTCGAACCCGCCCGTCCTTGCCGAGCCGAAGTGGGACTCGCCTGCGACGCGCAGCCTCGCCGCCCGCGCCTGTTTCGACTGCCACAGCAACCTGACGACGTGGCGCTGGTACTCGAACATCGCGCCCGCGTCGTGGCTGATTCAGCGCGACGTCGACGGCGGCCGGAGCTCGTTCAACTTCTCGGAATGGAACAAGCCTCAGGACACGAGCATCGGCGACATCGTCGACACGATCCGGGGCGGCTCGATGCCGCCGTGGTTCTACACGATCCTGCACTCGAACGCGAGCCTCAGCTCGGCCGAGAAGGACGCGTTGATCCGGGGTCTCCAGGCCACCTTCGCCGCCTCGCCTCCGATCGCCGGCGGCGGCTGAGCTGACCGTTACGCGCGCAGCTTCGGCAACTGACCTTCTGCCCGCATGGCGGCGACGCCGGCCCGCGGGAGGCCGAGCACGCTTTCGTAGATCAGGTAGCGGGGCTCCCAGCGCGGCGCGAACTTTGCGTTGAAGCGGTAGAGGCTCTCGATCTGGAAGTAGCGGTTCCCGAGCGCGACCAGCCTACCGAGCAGCCGTTCGACCCTGCCGTGCGGGCGCTCGATCAGCCTCCCGAAGGCGGCGAAGTTAAGCGAGAGCTCGTCGATCCCGTGCTCGCGGAGGAGCTCGACGGACTTGACGATCAGGAACTCGGTCAGGCCGTTTGGGGTGTTCCGCTCCCGGCGCATGAACGAGAGCGACATCGCGGAGCGGCCGAAAGAGGGAACGAAGTGCAGGAAGCCCCTGACGGCGCCCGACGCATCGCACGCCCAGACGACGACGCTGTCGCTCTGGTATTCGCCCTGGAGCGAATCCATCGCCATCGAGAAACCGCGCTCCGCGGTGCCTGCACGCCAGAGCCGCGACACACGCTCGAGCTCGGCGAGCGTCGTCGCGTCGAGGGTCGCGAGCTCCTCGGCGTGCGCGGCGTAGCCCGCGTGCTCGAGCCGGCTCACCGACTGCCGGATCTTGCGGATCGCCCGCCCCTCGAGCGAGAAGGCCGTCGTGTCGAGGATCGCCTCGTCTCCGATGTAGAGGGCTCGGAGCCCGGCCTGTCGCCAGAGAGGCAGGAGCGACGCACTCGCCCCGAGCACCGCGACCTTGAGCCCCCGGATCTCGGCGAAGACGCACACCTCGCGGATCAGCGCCGGAAGCGCGTCGGGCGCCCCGACCGGGTCGCCCGCGACGAGGAGGACGCTCCCCTCGGTGCGGTAGCCGAGGAACGCGCGGCGATCGGGGCTGAAGAGGTAGTGCATGTCACGGCGGAGCTTGAAGAAGGCGAGCGTGTCGCTTCCGTGCTCGCGGACGAGCTCGTTCACCGTGTTGCGCGTCTCGTTGTCGGATGCGAGCAACGGCGGCGGCAACGGCCGGAAGAACAGATAGCTGCCGACCACGACGACGGCCAGCCCGAAGGCGCCGACCGCGAGCGGCAACCAGCCGAGCTCGTCGTGAAAGCTGTGCGAGGGTCGCGACCAGGTGAGGAGGTCGAGCGTGTCCGAAGCGACGAGCGACACCCCGGCGTTCGATCCCAGCGAGATCCAGACGACGCCGGCGACGGCGAGCGTCGTGACGAGCGAGACACCGACGACGACCGAGAGGAGCGAGCGCCAGTCGAGCCGCGCGTGGCGGACGACGAACGACTCCCGGCCCCACCACAGAAGCGCGGCGGCCGCCCAGCTGAGCACGGCCTCCTCGACATCGAGACCCTTGAGCAGGTGGATGGCTCCGAGCGCGACGAGGAGCGCCAGAGCGACCTGCCACGCCCGCCGCCGCCGAGCACGGAGGAACAGCGACGTCGTGATGAGCGCGACGCTCGCCGGGATGGCGACGGTGTGCATGACGGGCACCGCGCGGACGGGCTCCAGCGTGAGGAGCAGATGGTGCCGCCAGGCGATGTTCGGCGTCACGGTCGAGACGAGGCTCAGCACGCCGACGGAAAAAGCGACCGCCCCGGCGAGCGTCGGCAAGCCGTCGGCGTAGCGCAGCGCGCGGAGAGGCGCGAAGCGCCGGTGCACGCCGAGCCGCCACGTACCCGTGTCCCGGAGCGACGGGACGAGGTCGCGCCAGTCCTTGAGCAGCATCCAGCCGCCGGCGAGCGCGCCGAGCCAGCTCCAGAGCGACGGCGACCACCACTCGGCGAGCAAGCCTGCGAGATCGACGCTGAGGAGGAGGATGCCGAGATGGCACTCGTGTACCCGCACGCCGAGCACGAACAGCCGTGGCCCGTGTGGATGCCGCTCGATCCGGACGATCATGCCTCCTCCCGGCCGCAGGTCGACCTCCGAGGCCTCGACCCGTATTCAACGTCGGCGCGGCGGGCCTGGCGACGGGAAAAAGCCGCAGTCGTGATCCGTGCGGCCGCGGAAACGACATGCTCGCCGGCGACCGGCGTGACGTCTGCTTCGCGCCCTGACTTACAGAGATCTTACAGCGCGGGCGCGTGATTCCAGCTTGCCCGGGGCAGAAGGAGGATGTACCTGCATCGACGCCGCTACCACGAGACACGTCTGCGCAGGAGAGAACTCATCCAAAGATAGGACGCACAACATGCGCACATTTCTCCTGATGCTCATAGCGATGGGCGTGGTGCTTGTCACCAGCGCCGCCGCTTCGGCAAACACGGTAACCGTGACGATCACGAAGGCTGGATACGTTCCGAATGCGGTCACGATCGCTCAGGGCGACTCCGTTCAGTTCACGAATACCGACACAGTCGGACACCAGGTCGACTTCAAGTCGAAGACCGGGATGACCTGCACGCCGAACCCGCTCGTTCTCCAGGCCACCCAGAGCGGTACGTGCGTCTTTCAGACGGCGGGGTCGTACAGCTATTCCGACCCGACCGCGAAGGGAAACACATTCAAGGGAACGGTGAAGGTGACCGCGGTGGCCGACTCGCTCAGCCTCGCGGCGGCGCCGCGGTTGATTGCGTATGGGGCGACCGTCACGCTCTCCGGCACACTGTCCACGCACAAGACAGGTGAGAACATCGACATCCTCGGCCAGGCCTGTGGGGCGTCGGCCGCCACGAAGGTCACAACCGTCCAGACCACGGCGAACGGCGTCTTCTCGGCGAGCGTTCAGTCGCCGACGAACACGACGTATACGGCGAAGGTCCGGAACACGACGAGCTCCGTCGCGAGCGTCTCAGTCCGGCCGAAGGTGGTGCTCGGAAGAGTCGCAGCACACCGGTACTCGCTTCGCATCAGCGCGACACAGAGCTTCGCCGGCAAGTACGCGAACTTCCAACGCTACAACGGCACTCGTTGGGTCGCGGTGAAGAGCGTGCTCCTTCGCGCCAACTCGACGGGCGTCGCGCCGACGGTGATCACCACCGCCACGTTCCGCTCGACGATCAAGGCCCGGCTCCGCGTCCGCGTCGTGCTCTCCCAGGCGCAGGTGGGGGCGTGCTACCTACCCGGTATCAGCAACACGGTGTTCAGCTAGTCGAGCTCCACGGAGCGAGGTCGGGCAAGCCCCGGCCTCGCTCCGCTATTGCGCGGACGTGACGGCGAGGCTCACGCCGAGGCTCCGCCAGAAGAGCGTGTCGCCGAGCCCCAGCGTCTTCGTCGTCTCGAACTCGCTGCGCCTGCGCACCTTCAAGGCGCGGCGGGCTTGGCAGCTTGCCGCCTCCGGTTAGAGCTTCGCGAGAATCTCGGCCGGCTCGGGGAAGCGGCCTTCGTCCTGCTTCGAGAAGAGCAGCGTGTCGCCCGCATACACGTCGAACTGACTCGTCTTGCCGACGACCGGGGCTGCGGCACGTCCGGTCTGCTCGGTTATCTCGGCCGCGAGACTCGCGGCCCGGCGGTCATAGCCGCTTCAGACGGGGCAGAAGAGAATGCGGATGTCGGTCACGTAGCGAGAGTAGCCGTCGAGGCGGCGTGGAGGAGAGGGTGGGCGGAGATTCCGCCCACCCTCTCGACCGGTCGATGCCTTACGCGCCCGCCGGCGCGGCCGGCGTGTGCGTCTCGTAGCCCGACTCGATCCGCTCGAGCTCTTCCTCCGAGCCCTGCCGCACGGGCCCCTTGAACCACGTGTGCGCGGAGAGCACGTACCAGCCGCCGAAGAGCAGGAGCGCCCCACCCACCGTGATCGGCGCGTAGTTCACGACGTTCCAGTTGAAGCCCGTCTTCCACGGGATCCCCGTGGGCGTGATGGGCATCAGGAACAGGACGCAGATCAACCCGATCCACGCGATCGCGAGCGGGTCGATCCACTTGTAGTGGTTGCCGAGGCTCCAGGCGCCGGTCTCGAAGCGATCGCCCAGCCGCCAGCGCAGGATGATCGGGAGCACGAACGCGATGTAGAGCCCGATCACGGCGATCGAGGTGCCGACGAGGTAGCCGACGACGTTGTTCCAGTAGGTCGGAACCATCAGCAGCCACGAGAGCACGACGATCGCGCACACCGAGTACACCGGCACGCGACTCGCGTTCACGCGACTCCACCAGCGATGGCCGGGGATCGCGCCGTCGCGAGAGAACGCGAACATCATCCGCGAGGCCGACGTGACCGACGCCGTTCCGCAGAAGAACTGCGCGACGCACGCGATCACGAGCAGGAACTCCGCCCACTTCGTGCTCATGGACGACTGCCAGATGTACGTCACGATGTTCGCGCCGGCGTCCAGCCCGCCCTGCGTGCTCGGAATGGCGAACGTCACCGCGACGAGCAGCGCGAAGCCGAAGATCACCGACATGACGACCGACATCACGATGCCCCAGGCCGCGGCCCGCGAGGCGCCCCTCGTCTCTTCGCTCATGTGCGCCGAGGCGTCATAGCCCGTGATCGTGTACTGCGCCATCAACAGGCCCAGGCCGAACACGAACCAGAACACGGGGCTGTGCCAGCCCTGCCCCGAGAACCCGGAGTTGTTGATCGTCTTGGTGAAGACGTAGCTCGCCGACTGATGGTGGTCGGGGACCACGATCAACACGCCCACGATCACGGCGACGCCGACCATGTGCCACCACGCCGAGATCGAGTTCAACCCCGCGAGGAGCTTGACGCCGAGCAGGTTGAGCAGCAGGTGGAGGCCGATGATCACCGTGAACGTCACGAAGATCGCGTGCCGTGTGTTCGGAATCCCGGGGAACCAGAGATTCAGGAGCGACGTCGTGAAGATCGCCGCGCCGTAGTCGATCGCCGCCGTCACCGCGATCTGGCCGATCAGGTTGAACCAGCCGGTGAACCAGCCCCAGGCCGGGCTGCCGAGCTTCGACGCCCAGAAGTAGAGCCCGCCCGCGGTGGGGTAGGTCGACGCGATCTCGGCCATCGCGAGCGCGACGATGATGCAGGCGCCGCCGACGATCAGCCAGCCCCAGGTGATCGCGACCGGGCCGCCCCATTGAAACGCGATGTAGTAGGACGTCAGGCAGCCGGCGAGGATCGAGATGATCGTGAACGAGATGGCGAAGTTCGAGAAGCCGCCCATCTCGCGGTAGAGCACCTGCGCGTAGCCGAGCTTGTGGAGCAGTCGCTCGTCTTCGTCGTGACCGTGAACCCCTGGTGCTTCGGAGCTCATCTACCCTCCTTGATCGTGGGTGACCGCCGCAGTGGTAGCTAACCGCTTCGACCGGACGGTTTCAACGTGGAGGTGAGGTGCGCCTGAGATATGGTCGGCTCGATGCTGACGCTCGATGAGCTGAGGGCCGAGGTCGAGACGGGCGCCGTCGACACGGTGATTGCGGCGTTCACCGACATGCAGGGGCGACTGATGGGCAAGCGCCTGCACGCCGAGTTCTTTCTCGAGGAGCTCGACGCGGGCCACGAGGTCGAGGGATGCAACTACCTGCTCGCTCTCGAGATGGACATGGATCCCGTGCCCGGCTACGCGCTCGCCAGCTGGGAGACCGGCTACGGCGACTTCGGGCTTCAGCCCGACCTCGGCACCTTGCGGCGCATCTCGTGGCACGAGGCGACCGTGATCGTCCTCTGCGACGTCCAGTGGCACGACGGCCGGCCGGTGGCGCCCTCGCCGCGCCAGGTGCTGAAGGCGCAGATCGATCGCTGCCGTGCGCTCGGCTACGAGCCGATGTTCGGTTCCGAGCTCGAGTTCTTCCTCTATCGCGAGAGCTACGAGGAGGCGCGCGCCAAGAAGTTCGACGACCTGACGCCGTCGGTGCCGTACATCCTCGACTACCACATCCTTGCCGCGGGCTACGACGAGGAGTTCATGCGCGAGATCCGGCTGGCGATGGCGGCGGCCGGCATGCGCGTCGAGTCGTCGAAGGGCGAGGCGTGGCCGGGCCAGCACGAGATCAACTTCCGCTACGCCGACGCGCTGAAGGTCGCCGACGACCACGTGATCTACAAGACGGGCGTGAAGGCGCTCGCGTATCAGCGCGGCGTGTCGGTCACCTTCATGGCGAAGCCCGACCATCGCGGTGTCGGATCCTCGTGCCACATCCACTCGTCGCTGTGGCAGGACGGCAAGGCCGCTTTCGCCGGCGAGTCGGACGTCTTCAAGCAGTATCTCGCGGGTCAGATCTCGTGCGCGTCGGAGCTGGCGATCTTCTACGCGCCGACGATCAACTCGTACAAGCGGTACG
>ORJL010636324.1_pt1 | contig 27129 bp, 29 predicted proteins | sample 1779941 | NCBI WGS metagenome assembly ORJL01 (sample SAMEA104232317, study PRJEB22302) | groundwater metagenome | biome: forest; feature: aquifer; material: groundwater | place: USA | collected 2011-08-07 | depth 5.8 m
GACCCTATCGAAATCGATGTGAAATAGAATGGCCTCGAAAGATATGACATAAAATTGTTTTTTTACAACTCACCTTCAGAGGTGTCACTTCTGTTTTTTAGCTCGCTTCCACTGATAAACAGCATAACCTACCGCCGCTATCGCCAGAAAGATGGCCAACAGCTGATAGTCAGAAAATTTCCGGCCCATGTTGCATGTATGTTCGCCGCCACCCATCCCTTCTTCCTTCATCCCTTCTTTTATCGTCTTCTCATCCATTGGCGGAGGGAGAGACGGGCTCTCTTTGGCGCCGGCCCCCACCACAAGGTCCACTACCTTCTTTGAATCCTTTTCGCCCAAAGAGATGAACTCGGTCCGGTATGCCTTACCCTCGAACTCGGTGCTGACGGAATATGCAAATTCGGGCGATTTGAAGATATTCTTAAACTGATAGCCGCCGTCTTTGTCGGTCGGCTTTGGAATGGTAAGGACGACCTTATGCCCGCTCAGGATCTCCAAGACCACCTGATGTGAGGCAAGCGGGGTCTTTCCATCCTTCAGGAGCTTCCCGGTTATGATGCCGGTGGCGACATCTGTGCCGTGCGGCATCTTGGCTGGCTGGGCAAGAACAGAAGAAGCAAGAAGCAAGAAGCAAGAAGCAAGAAAAATCCCCCCCACCCCCCCTTTTTTTAAGGGGGGATTACTAATCATATCACTCATATAAAGTCCTCCTCTTTAGCCCTTCCCAATACTATATCAATATAATCCTCTTCGTCCTTCGCTGTCAGCGATTCCCTTCTCTTTGGCGGAAGGATGGCAAAGATCGTCCCGATTATCATGACCAACCCGCCCAGCCAGACAAAGCTGATGAGCGGATTGATCGTCAGGGCGAATTCGGCCCCATGTTCATCTTTATCAAGCCCCGCAAGCGAGAGATAGACGTCTTTCAGCGGGCGGATGTAAAGATCGACCTCCGCAGTCGGCTTTGGCTGGTTGCGGTGAACAAATAACGCGGGCCTCAGTGTTTTCAACGCCTTGCCATCGCGCGAAAGCAAAACATCTGCCTTCACACCTTCGCTTGACGCAGTATTCTCCCAGTCGAACTTGTTGAGCGTCAATTTATATCCGGCAACATCGACGCTGGCCCCTTCCCTCAAGCCAAATTGATATTCCCCTTTATAGGAACTGCCGGCGATGCCGATGAAGAGAAGGACAACGCCCAGATGTATCAGATACCCGCCGTATCTCTTGGGCGCCAGGCGCAGTAACGTGAACGGCGAACCCTTGAGTCGGCCGGCTTGAATGAACTCACGAATGATCGTGGTGATAACGAACGCGCTCCCCGCCGCGGTCAGAAGCGGGAACCATTTCCTGACGCCCAAATAGAACGCCGCAGCTCCGACAACGATGCAGGTCAGCGTAGGCAGGAGATACTCTTGCTTGAAGAGCCCCTTCCTCCACTTCCGCCAGCTAAGTTCCGGACCGATGCCGGTGAGAAAGAGAAGGACGATACCCACGGGCGCCAGCACCTTATTGAAGAATGCCGGCCCGACCTCGATCTTCTGGCCATAGAACCACTCCGCAAAGAGCGGTAGGACCGTCCCCCACGTTATCCCGACCAGCGCAAAGAGCAGGACCGCATTGTTGATATAGATGCCCCCTTCATGCGAGGCAAGCGATTCAAGCGACCTGTCGGCCTTGAGCAGACGCGCGCGGGAAATAACAAGATACGCGCTGAAGATGATCGCAAGCGCCATGAAGACGATGAAATATGTCCCGATCGTTAGGTCCGAAAAGCTGTGGACCGACTGAATGACTCCGCTTCTGGTGATGAACGTGCCGAAGATGGTGAGAAGGAACGTTGCAATAACAAGGATGATGTTCCACCTGATAAGGAGTCCACGCTTTTCCTGAAGGATGAGCGAGTGAAGAAAGGCCGTCGCGGTGAACCACGGCATGATGCCGGCGTTCTCGACCGGGTCCCAAGCCCAGAACCCGCCCCAGCCAAGCTCAACATACGCCCACATCGCGCCAAGCAGGTTGCCAAGCGTCAGGAAGAACCACGAGATGATGGTCCAGAGGCGAATGGCGGGCCAAGCATCAAATCCCCCCTTCCCCCCTCTTTCAAAAGGGGGCGAATAAGGATGTCCCCCCTTTTCCAAGGGGGGCGAACAGTAAGGTCCCCCCTTTGCAAAGGGGGGTGAGGGGGGATTTATAAGAAGTGCGATCACATACGCGAACGGCACCGCCAGGCCGACATAGCCGATATAAAGCGCCGGCGGATGGATTATCATAAAGAAATTCTGAAGCAACGGGTTCAACCCCTGCCCATCCTTAGGAACGCTCGCCGAGAGTTCGAACGGGTTCGCCTGAAAGACGAGCATGATAAGAAAGAACGAGATGATCGCCTGAAGAACGGCGTTGACATATGCCCCCTCACCCCTGCCCTCTCCCCCGAGGGGAGAGGGGGTTCTTGCAACTACGATGCGCGTGCAGATGGCAAGAAGCCACGCCCAGAACAGCAGCGAGCCGTCAAGCCCCGCCCAGATGCCGGTGAGCTTGTAGATGAACGGCAGGTCCCGGCTTGAATACTGCGCGATATAGCTGACCTCAAACGCATCGGTCGCGAAGAGGTAAATGATCATGAGCGATGAAATGCTCACAAGGGCCGTCACAATATGCGCTGTCTTTTTTGCTTTACCAGCCAGTTCCGGCCTTCCGGCACTGAAAATAGATATAAAAATGCTGTAGATCGACGCAGGAAGCGCAAGCACTAATGCCAGATTTCCGATGATCATACCCCTCCCTAGATATTGTTCGAGCGGAGTCGAGAACAATATATTTTCTCGACTCGACGAAACTCGCTCGAAGATTATAGGCGACAACTCATAATAGAGGGTCATGCATAAAGGCAAGTGAAATTACTAAAAATACTTAAAGCTTTGCGATTCGTTGGAGTTGCGAGGGGGGAAATTAGTATTTTGAAACGTCGGAACGTCCATTACATCCTTTGCAGTCTCTTTGTATATAAGCCAAAGGGCTGAGAGCACGCTTACCCGGACATCCAGTTCTGGATCATGTAGTGTCTTTTCAAGTTTCGGAACCGCAAAGGCCGCCACGCTACCCATCCTGCCCAAAATATCGGCGGCCATAGCTCGCACTCTCTGATCAGAATCTTGCAATAAATTAGCGACAGCAGACGCCGCGAGCGAGCCCCTTTTGACAAGCACGTCTGCCGCCGCTTGTTTAACGGCGTCTGTCAGAAAGTTGTCAGATAACATCCCTATGAGGGTAGAATCTATTTGGGATGAAGTTGAATTAATATTATCAAGCAGATCAATTACAGCAATCAACCTTAAGCGTTCCGGTTCAGCACGTTCGACGCTAGGAATTATTCCGCGAATTTCATTAGCGGCCTCGATAAGTTTGGGCACAGCGGATTCCCCTGCCTTAAGAAGGGCAGAAGCCGCGATCTTTCGCATATCTTCACTTCCGAAATTCAGTGCGCTAATGAACGCCGAAATAACATCTGGGTCAGTTACGTCTGCTGTCTCATAGAGCTCATAAAATGCCCGTTGAGAAATAGAAGTGGGGTTTTGAAGACTTCCTTTTAGTATTATCCTGCAAATTTCAGAAATGCCCTCTTTCCCCATCAGTTTGAGTTCTTTTAACGCGGCAGCATGCCTAGAATTATCAAACATAAAGTAACCGTCCGCTGTATCGCCAAGCGCCTTGGCGCGCGCCTGAAGCGCTTGTTTACCGTCAACGCCTCTTATGGCATCAATCAGGTTGTTTGAAAGACCGCTCGAACGCAATTCTCCAACCTCTTCAGCTGTAACAATCCCTCCGGCGCCCCCGCGCAATGCCTCTTGTAAAACAGCGCACTGCTTGCTCGTTACAATATTGTCCTCGGCCAGTTCCCGGCAACCGTCATTCGAAAGGCCGTCTAAGCCTTCGGCATAGGCGCTTACAATTCTTTCTCCATTTCTTATTACGGTATCATCTCCAAGGTATGGCATATGATTTCTCCTTTTTGTTTTGGCTATGCATCTCGCATAGCTCTGTTGGATTTTGATGTCAATTTATTTATTAGACGCTTCAAGGATAAATTCGGCGCTTGACAAATCAACCAGTATGTCTTAAAATAGTAGACATACTGGTTAAATATATGATCGAGCTTATTAGAAAAAAGGCGGTGACCGAAGAAATTGACTACCAATTTCTAATGGACTGCCTTGCCGAGTATAAGAATCCGCGCGACAAGATAACCAGGCTCATGCGAAGCGGGGCGATCGTTCGCGTCAAGAAGGGGCTGTACGTGTTCGGAGAAGCATACGCCCGCCAGCCCCTTTCGCGCGAAACACTTGCGAACCTGATCTATGGGCCGTCATACATATCGCTGGAATACGCGCTCTCGTTCTATGGAATGATACCCGAACGCGTCGAAGTTGTCACAAGCGTCACGAGCAAGCGAAATAAGTTTTTCAAGACGCCGGCGGGGAGTTTTTCATACACTCGCATTCCTCCGCAGATGTTCAATGTCGGTATGACGCAAATAGCGCTGGACGAAACACATAACATTTTAATTGCCACAAAGGAAAAGGCCCTGGCAGACAAGGTCTTTCTAACTGAGAAGCTCGGCACAGTCGAAGACATGACGGCATATATGATCGAAGATCTGCGCATTGAGCCGGAGGTCTTGAGCTCGTTCGACCTTAAGGATTTAAAAATGATCTCGGAAATGGGCAACAACCGGAACGTTTCGTTGTTGCTCAAAGCCATCAGAAAGGCGGTTAAAAAATGAACACGGCCGTTTCGCAAATGTTCTCGAAATATAACTGCAAGAGCTTGGAAGATCATGAAAATGCGCTAAAGGAGATCATCCAGCAGGTCGCGTTGCTTGGCCTTTGGCGGGCAAAATTCTTTGAGAGGGCGGCCTTTTATGGCGGAACGGCGCTTAGAATATTCTACGGCATGGAGAGGTTCTCCGAGGACCTTGATTTTTCCCTTCTTTTACCGGATAAAAAGTTCAACATCGCCCGTTATTGTGATTTTGTGAAGGCGGAGCTGGAGGGATTCGGTTTTACGGTCGAGGTCCAAAAAAAGGAGAAGCTGACACAAAGCGCCGTCCAGTCGGCCTTTATCAAGACGGGGACGGTGAACAACCTGATAATGATCAAGACGCCGGAGCAGATAGTAAAAAGGGTTCATGTTAATCGCGTTATTAAGATAAAGATGGAGGTTGATGTTGATCCGCCTGCGGGTTTTGAGACCGAGGCCAAATATCTGCTCCAGCCGATACCTTTTTCGGTGATCGTTTACAAACTTCCGGACCTGTTCGCCGGCAAACTTCATGCGATCCTCTGCAGGGAATGGAAGTCGCGCGTAAAGGGTCGCGACTGGTTCGATCTTGTCTGGTATATCGGGCGGGATGTGCCGGTCAGGCTTTCGCATTTGGAACGAAGAATGCGGCAGACGGGGCATTTGGAGGATAGTGTTGCCTTAAGCGGGGAACGCCTTCTCGAACTATTAAAAGGCAAGATCGACAAGGTTGATTTTGCCTCCGCTAAAAAAGATGTCCTTCCCATGCTTAAAGATGCGTCCAGCATCGACATTTGGTCGAAGGAATTTTTCAAAGACATCATTCAGCGGCTCAAATGTGCATGAGAATTGTCTATCTTGCCTGATATTTAGAGGCGCATTTGGCGAGAAGTTCAGTCGCCTCGAAGAGGCGCGTGGAGGGATCGAACCTGCCGCTGACCACCACATCGGCCCCCTCGCGAAAGGTGTTGGGGGTGATGCCTTTGTAATGAACGTTCAAGGTGCTATCTTTATCTGAAATCGAGAAACTATGTTCCAACCCGCTCACACGCATGGAGCCAATAAGCACCGTGCCGGATATCTTCACCTGTCCCTTGGAATACTGCGCCGCGTTCGCCAGAAATTCGGTCGGCGTCAGGGCGAACTGGAACGATTCCATAAAGCTCGTCCAGATAAGGTATGAGAAGGCGAGCAATATCACCGCAAAGCCTATTATGTATTTTGGTTTTTTGAACATTTTAAGAGCATGTCATCCTGAGCGTAGCGAAGGATCCCGTGCATTCAATTGCGCTTCGCTGGATTCTTCGCTCCGCTCAGAATGACAGCCTCTAATCATGGCAACTCGCGCAGGTCGGGCCATCGACGCCGTTCGTGCCGTGGCAGGTGGCACATGACGCAAGGCCCTCGGTCGTTACCTGTTCTCGAATGGCCGCCATGTCCATTCCCGTGCCGGACCTGTCCACCAAATGTATGTTCGACGTGTTGTGGCAGATGTTGCAATCCGATATGCCCCATCCTTGTTTATGTTCGTGCGCTGTGAGCGCAAGGCCGCTCTCAGAGGCCATGATATTGCCATAGTCCTCGCCCTGAAAGTTGGTGCTGCCGCAAGAACAGAAAAGAAGAAGGATCGTTATCATTGCGCCTGTCCGCCAGCTTTTTGGCGGAAGAAGTCCGCCGATGGCGGACGACGAAGCAATCTCCCGCAACCACTTGCGTTCGGGGGATTGCCACGTCGCCCTTCGGGCTCCTCCCGCCACTAACCCGTTGGCGGGCAGGCGCAATGACATGATATATGTTCTCTTCATCTCTTCCTCGGATTCGTGTGGCATGCCGTGCAATAAGACATTGTATGGCACCTGTCACACTTTTTGGGGTCAAGCCTCGCGTCTATCGAATGAAAATATTTGTAGTTCCTCTTGTGCATGTTCTGCACGATGGTGTTGCGTTCATCATGGCACTTGATGCAGAACCTATCCTCGTGGCACGCCTTGCATTCAGCTGGCCTTGCCTGCGCCATGGGTTTGTGTTCAAGCCGCCAGTTGATCTTATGGCTCGATGGCTTTACCTTGTATTTATCGTGGCACATGGTGCAGGTGCTGGTCGCCGGAATTATGGGCTCTTTACTGTTATGGCACTTGTGGCAGCCGCCCCTCGCCATGTTCTTCCATTCATACTGGTCGTTCACATGGCAGGTCTCGCAAGGGACGTTGCTGGAGGTGAACATCTCGGTATGCATCTCGTGGTTAAAGAGTTCTTTTATCATCGCCTTCTTGGATTTTGCAAGGAGGGGAGTAATGATTAATAGCAGGATTATTATAGCTGTAATTGCCCCATTCATGGGGCTAAACCGCCCGATAAATCGGGCAACTACAATATTACGTATCTTCATATCTTCCCCTGAAAATCATACGATAACAACGCCGTGGCCCTGAACTCCTTGTCGAACACGCTGTTCCTCATGAACTCTCCGCCGGCCGTAAAGACAAGCCCCTTGACCAATTCATAGCCTGCCAGCAGATATACGTCAATGGCCGTGTCGCTGACGTTGGTTATCTTTGAGTACTGAGTAAAGTTGCCGCCAAGGTCAACGCTGAACTTCTTGAACGGTTCGTCGTGCAGCGTGACTATCACATCGTGAGCCCGCCCGCCATAGCTGTCATAGAACGTGTAGCCTACCGAGGCGTCGAGCCTGATAGGCACAATGCTCACGCTCAAGATAGCATCGGCCAGATGGGCGTTTGTTGCGAGCGGCGTCTGCACACCATATCGCTGGAAAGAGTAGTCGGCCTTGAGCGTCAGGTCGTCCACCACGTCCCCCATATCAATGAAGGTATAGGCGACCCCTCCCCTTGCCTGATAATAAGCGCTGCTGGTGAAGAGGCTATAGACGGTCGGCATCTGCCATTTTCTGTTCGTGTTATAGGTGCCACCTTCCACGTTGAACATCAGCTTGCGCGTGGGCTGAAACCTGATGCCCCCCATGCCGGTGTCAACGGATTTTCCTCCGGCGTCGTATTCACCGTTGACATAGACCGTGGGCCGCCACGCGATATCGAACGCCAGCGTATCTGAAAGGCCGACAAGCACGGTGCTGTTGGCTCCCCACTGGCTCTTGGTGCTGAAATCCAGCCTATCATAGAGGACAGAGAGCCTTGCCTGATGGTTGCGAAAACCCTGCAGCTCGACATAGCCGCCGGTAACAAGCCCCACAGTGCCGTGAAAATCGCTCACTTCGAGATACCTTGGCACGCCGCCCAACAGGCCGATCCGGACCGGCCAGTCCGTGCCGCCAAGGCTCACCTCCGCCCCGTCAATGAGATACGCATGAAAATTTGGGGTGACGAGCTGCCTGCCGGCGGAAAAATTAACGAACCCGCCCACGTCTTTCATCTTGAAGACGGCCTGATAGAGGTCGAACGAGTTCTCGCCGATATTGAAGGTGCGGTTGTCGAAGAGCGAAATATCGAGCGAGCCGCTGTTGGGAAGGTCCTTGAGCCCGGTATCGAGCAGCATGTTGAGCGGCACCTCGCGCTGCGAAAGCGCGTTCTCAAGCACCTGCATCTGCAGCGCCGGCTTAACATAGACAGAAGACGCCTCGGCCGTGAGCGGCAGCAGCAATATGAGGCAGACAAGATGCTTTCTCACCTATTTTCCTCCGTGGCAGCCATTGCAGTTCATCTCTTTCTCTGCGCCGCCGACATCGGCCGGATGCACAAAATCGACGCCTAAAGGCTCTTTTTTCGCAATGACGCCGGTCGCCTCTTCACTTAGGAAAATATGGCAGATATTGCAATCTTTTTTAATGGCCACCCCTTTTTCGTCCTTATGCAGACCGTCATGGCACCTGAAACAGCCGGGCCACTCGAAATGCCCGACGTTGTCGGGATAGATGTCCCACTTTGACTTCATGTGCGGAAAATTGTTCGCCTCCCACATCGCCTCGAGCTCGGCAATTACGCCGTCTGCCTTGACCTTGGGATATTTATCTTTATAGAACGACTCGATCTTCAGCCTTATATCCTTGAACTCGCCGGAGAGAACCTCTACCCCCATCTTCTTTATATAAGGGATGGCCTTATCTATCCGGCCTTCGTCAAGCGAGGCGTCCATCGCCTCTTTGGGCGACTCGAATCTATGCGTTGGCCTGTTGTGGCAATCGAGGCAGTCCATCTTGCGGAGCGGCCCCTTTGCTATCAGCTCCTTGGATGGAGGGTTGGCCGTGTCCTCAAATACATCTTCGCGTCCGTCCTTATATTTGACTTTTATATAAGGTATCTCCTGGCGCGACCTGTCCTTTGCCACGTAATAGACCTCGTCCATGCCCACGTGCCAATGGATACCGGTCGGCGAAACTCCGCCGCCGATATTCATCAGCATGGACGTTCGTTGCAGCGTGTTATTCTCGTCCTCCTTATAATAGTTCTTCTGAACCTCCTTCGCGCCGTAGAACTTTTCGGGCCAATGGCACTGTTCACACGTGTCCCTTGACGGACGCAGGTTAGAGACCGGGGTCTCTATGGGCGTGGGATATTTGTTAAACAGGGTGGCATAGACCTGATAGAGGCCGGAGAGCTTGGATTTCACATACCAGGTCGCCCCCTTTCCCACGTGGCAGGTCATGCACGCGACACGCGCGTGGGGCGAGTTCTTATAGGTGGTCGCCTCCGGCTCCATCACCTTGTGGCAGATGTCGCTGCAGAATTCGACCGACTCGGTATATTCATACGTTCTCATCGCGACCGTCAGGACGAGGAGCCCAACGAGCGATGTCCCAAGGATGAAGACATAGAGCTGTATCCTCTGGCTCCTGACGTTAAAATCGAAACGCGGGAACATTGGAGGCGTCAGGCCCTCTTTCTTGTGCTGGCGCCGCCACTCGCGATACATGCCGACCGGGATGAGCAAGAGGTAGAACAAGAGGAGCGCAGGAAAGAGTGTATATGAAAGAACACCGATAATGGGCGGTAGCGTCACGCCGACCAGATCGGACGTCAAAAGAACGACCGTAATGATAAAAACCATTATGGCCATCACACCGGCGAACCGGCTTAAAGGGTTCTTGATCAATCGGTTAGACATAAAATATTCTCCGGCGTTTGGAGTAGCAGCCTTTATCTGTCCGCCTCTGGCGGAGGCTGCGCGAGCCTAGCGCACCCTAAAGGGTGCTACTCCTAACCACTATTTATATCCAAACAGCATGGAATAGATTATCAGCAAGACCAGCGTTATCCCGACCGTAAGGCATGTGATGCCGAAGATGCGTATCAGCTTCAAGGTCTTCTTTGAGACCGGTTTTGTAAGGTTCGATTCCAAAGAGCCCTCGACAACAAGTTCTTCATATTCGCGCGGCCGATCGTGCCTCAACTCGGAGAGCGGCATCCTGCCGGTGAATATCACGGGATCCATCGGGAACGCCTCCGGCCGCAGATGCGTGTTGAAGAAATGGATGGTAAAGATGAAACCGACCGCCAGAAGCGCCTCGTCGCTGTGGATTATCGTCGCAACATTTATCAGCCAGCCGGGCAGGAAGAGCGTAAATATCTCCGGGAACCACAAGATCAGGCCGGTCGAGCCGATGATGGCAACGCCCCAGAAGACCGCCATGTAATCGAATTTCTCCCAATACGTCCACCTGCCATATCTCGGGCGCTCGCCTTTTCCAAAGAACCAGAACATCGTCTGGAAGAACTCTCTCATATCCGTCAAGTTCGGCACAAGCGAGTATTTGTGGAATATCAGACCCGTCCACGAGATGCCGGCCTGCTTCTTATATTTGATAATGGTGTAGATGTGCACGGCGAAATATCCGAAGGTTATGACCGCACAGAACCTGTGGATGGTACCGGCATTTTCAACCCCGCCTATAAGTTTGGACAGCGCCATTGCCCACGACATATTGGCGAACTTCAGCATCATGCCGGTAATGGCCAGGCCGAAGAAACTCAAAATGACGCTCAAGTGCATGATCCGCTCTCGCAGGCCAAAACGGACGAACTGCTTCGGCTCATCCTCTATGTGCTGCATCTTCTTTTCCTTGAGCCGCGCGAACGACTTAGGGAGCCACAATAATGTATGTATCCCGAAGAACGCGAACGTGCCGATGAGAAGAAACGTCATTCCCCAGAAGGTATAGAAGAGAACGGGATATTTATACCTGTTATGATGCGTGGCGTGCGTCAGGTATCCCGTGAACTGCCTGTTGGAACCTGGATGACACTTCTTGCACGTCTCCACCACATTGTTCCGGCTTAGACTCGACATCGGATTGCTGGGCACAAGGATATCGTGAGAGCCATGGCAATCGGAACACTTCGCCGCCTTGAGATAACCGAGCTTATAGGCCTTGCCGTGATAGGTATCGGAATATGTTACGGCGACATCTTTGTGGCAACTTCCGCACTGGGTGCCGACCTGAGCCAGAAAGGCGTCTTCATCGACCCGGCTGATCCGGTGAGACGAATGGCATGAGGAACAGTCGGGGAGCTTCTTGGCGGTCCTTGTCACCGACGAGCTATGGACGCTGTTCACAAAATGGTCGTAGATGCCCTTGTGGCATTTCGCGCAGGTAAAAGCTATGGTCGCGGGATAGACGCTCGACCTCTGGTCAGAGGCCGACAGCTGCATATGCGAAGAGTGGCAGTCGGTGCAGGAGGCGGATGAAAGAAGCCCGCTCTCCACCACACCCCTGCCGTGCGTGCTGTTAATGTAGGTCTCTATAATGTCGCCCTGCTGATCGCCCTTATACCGCAGGGCCGCCTTTCCGCCGGCTGCGTGGCACTTTGCGCAGAGTTTATGGATGTTGCTCTTATATATTGGCGACTTTTCGCTCGTCCTGCCAAGTATGCTGTGATCGCCGTGGCAATCGGTGCACCATGGCGCGTCGGGATCGTCTTTGGCTCGGAACTGGCCGTGCATCGACTGTGTATAATCCTCTCCCTGCTTGGCGTGGCACGAGGAGCAATCGACCTTGTCCGCCGTGTCGCACGGGCGCGCGTGGTTCGGTATCACGTCGGAGTGGCATTTGACACACGGTATCTTGAAATGGGCCGACTTTAAAATGTCTTCCTTGTGGACGACCGGCTTTTCGTTCTCATGGCACTTTTGGCAATCGCGGTCGTCCATGCCGACAGCCAACGACCCCTTCCTCACCTCATGTGGCAGATGGCAATCCGTGCAGGCGGGGATCGCCCCGGGCTTTTGCTCCCAATTCGCGCCCTTGATCACCTTTTTATGCACCTGCTCGATCATGACATGGCATTTTGCGCAGACCTTTGCGATATTTTCCGCGCTGATAGATGATCTTGCGTCAGTATGCGGAAGGACGCTGTGCGATGTATGGCAGTCGTTGCAGGTGGCAGTGACCAAAAGCCCCTTCTTGAGCAAGCCTTCTCCGTGGATACTCTCTTTATAGTTCTCAAGTATGTGCTTTTGAGGAATATCATAGGTCTTCGCGACCGGCGCGTCGTCCCTGTGACACTTGCCGCAAAGGTTCGGGATATTCATCTTGAACGTGGGAGAGGCGGCGTTCACATGCTTTAAGATGTCATGTTTCCCATGGCAATCGGCGCACTTTGGCGCATAGAGCGCCCCCTTTTTAAGGGCCTGCCCGTGAATACTGGCATTGAACCTTTCCACGTCCTCTTTGTGGCAGTTGGCGCAGTTGACAGGGGCAAGGCCAGCCGGATGCTGCATGTCCGTGAGGATGGCATCGGCGTGACAGCCCGTGCAGCCCTGATCTTTGTGCGCCGACTTTGCAAATGGCCCGTTATCGACATAGAGTGAGAATTTTCTGCCGCCCTTCTCGACGGAAAAGCTCTTCTCACCGTGGCAGGCAAGGCAGTCCTGCTCAGTAGCGGATGACGCAGGAAAAGCGGCCACCGCCAGAAAGAAAAAGGTGAAAAACGCAAAGAGACGTTTCATTTTTTATGTTCTTCCCTCTCCCCAAGTTGATGTTCTGTAACCTTTCCCGTTATCCAGCTCCAGTTCATCGGATAGACGTCAGGATCGAATATCACCCAGTAGAAATGCCACACGAGAATCGCAAGACTGGCCAGGATCGCCTCATAGAAATGAACGACAAGCATTACATCTATCAGCCACTTTGGCAGGAACATGAGCGACAGGTTTTCGAACATAAGGACAAGGCCGGTCACTATCATCACAACTGCGCCCCATATGAGCGCCCAGTATTCGGCCTTCTCGATGTAGTTATATCTCGCGAACATGGGTCTCTCTTTCCTGAGGCCAAGGTTATATTTAAGCAGTGCAAAGAAATCCGTCACGTCCCTCCACGCAGGCAGGAGGTCCTTCAGCTTCTGGCGGCCGTATTTTGTCAGAAGCAGCCATCCACCCTGATAAAGCATGAGAACGATAAAGATCACGCCGGCGACCCTGTGTATGACCTTCCTTACGAACGCGCCGGCATCACTGGTGAAGGGATATGAATAGAAAGCGCTCGGATATTTGTGGGCAAAGCCGGTATAGACAAGCACGATAAAGGATATCAACAGGATCACGTGCTGTATGCGTTCGTTTCGGCCCAGGCGAACGGCAACGGAGGCCTTTACGTATTTCTTGAAATGGATCTGCATCTTCTTGCGAAGGTCAAGGAAGTTGTGCCCCAGCATCCCGCCTATGGTCAGAATGATCACAATGATGTAGAAGATGCTTACATAATAAATGATGGTGTCCCTGTCCATGGACGGCTTGACATGGACCGACCCCTTTGCAAGCTGTTCCCCCGCCCCCGGATGGCATTTTCCGCACGTCCTGCCGATATTATCCGGGTTGATGGACGACCTCGGGTCGGAACTTTGAAGGACATCGTGAAAACCGTGGCAGGAGGCACAGTTCGCTACCGTAGCAGAACCGTACTGATACGCCACGCCGTGATAGCCCTTCATATAGGTCTGCAGGACATCGGTCGGAAGATTATATTTCGCCGTTATCTTTTCAGAGGCGTGGCAGTGGGTGCATGTCTTTACAATGGACGAAGGGCCGACGGTAGAGGCAGGATCGAAATGTGATTGAATATTATGCTCGCCGTGGCAGTCAGTGCAGACCGGGGCATCTTTTATGCCGGCAAAGAGCGCCTTTGCATGGATGCTCATCTTATATGTGTTATAGACGTTCTCGTGGCATTTGCTGCACGTCTTCGGAACGTTGAACTTGTATATCTTCGACTCCGGATTGTTCGGCGAATGGAGGTCGTGCGAGCCGTGACAGTCGGTGCAGACGGCCGCGAATTTCTCGCCCCCCGCGAACGACGCTCCGTGGATGCTCGCAAGATAGGTCTTATATGGCACCTTTTGTGTCAGGCGATACTGCTCCATCTTCTTCTGATCGTCGTGGCACCCCGCGCAGGTCAGGTTAATCTTCTCCCTTGAGACGGGCGATTCCGGATTACGATAGTTCAGGAGATAATGGTTGTCTCCGTGGCACGCCTTGCAGGAGGCGGCCTGGGTTATCCCCTTTGCGACGGCCTTTCCGTGGTCGCTGTTCGCATATATCTGCTGTTCGACATGATGGCAATTGGCGCATTTAACGCGCTTGGGCTTTTGCGAATGCGGCGCCTCTGTGATATCGACATGACAGCTTGTGCAAAGGTTCCTGCCGTGGATGGAACGCGCGAACCTTCCTTTGTCAACCTCTGTGTGACAGTTGAAACATTCGCTATTTTCCAGCGAATAGGCCGTCCTTGCAATGAAGGCCGAGAGGCAAACGAATAAAAGGAACGCAATCTTTTTCATTAGTCTGTTTTTATGCCTGTCAACCTTGCATAAATCAATTAAAAAAAGATAAAAATCCGGCTTCTCCTATAAAGTCGTCGCGTTCATTTCTGCTGATGAAATTCAGGCATTACTCTGCACATAAATTCATCGAATAAAGGAACCGTAAAGGCCATATCACCGTGGGATGGGCTGTAGATCATTCCTTTATTGATGAGTTTTGCGCGCATTGGACCCAGACTATTGATCTTTACGCCAAGCACATCGGCTATGTCGCCTGATCGATGAGCCCCGGCGCCCAAATGAGCCATTGCCCTTAAATACTCTTTTTCCCTCGGTGTCAGCCTGTCAAATCTAACCCTGAAAAAATTCTGGTCCAAACGCCTTGTCACATTTTCAGTCGCCTCATGCACATCTGATAGTGATATTAACGAACTCTTTGCATAGTTCCAAGCCTGATATCCCCACTCTTGAATAAAATAGGGATAACCTTGTGTAAGCCTGAATATTTCATCTATTGCAGAATCTGAAAAATCGATATCTACTCGCCGAACTGGATCGCGAAGGGCCTTTGATGCGTCATTCGCAGATAACGGACCTACTTTAGGGAAATCAAAAAGGCGCTCCGCGTATGATTTTGATTCGCCGGCAAGCCTTGTCATTATCGGCAGTCCGGCTCCAAGTAAAACAAGCGGAAGTTGCATTTGTTGCATTTTGTGCATCGCCATTATCAGTGCGCTGAGTTCTCCTTCAGATAAATACTGAATTTCATCGATCAATAAGGCAATAGCGGTGTCGCGATCTTCGGCGGCTTCGGCCACCGCTATAAATAAATTTGAAAGGTCAACTTCCAGATCACCGCTATCGGCCGTGCCGCGCTCCGGCTCAATATCCAAACCAAATTCAGCATCGGCATAGGTAACTTTGATCCCATTTACGAAACTTTTAAGAACGCCAAGCCCGCGCCGCACCTTTTGACTAAAATTCGCCATACGATCCAGTTCGAACAACAAGCGGCGCAAATGGGGCATTAAAAGCCCGGCCAGAGATTTATCTTCATGGGCTTCGAGCGTTATTGTGTGGTAACCTTCGGCCTTTGTCAGTCGCTCCACTTCATTCAGCAGAACTGTCTTTCCAACACCACGAAGGCCAACAAGCAACAAACTCTTTTCTGAACGCCTTTGGCGGACACGACCAAGTAGTATCTTAGCCTGTTCAAGAATAGCGTCTCGACCTACCAGTTCCGGGGGAGGAGAACCTGCGCCTGGTGAAAATGGGTTGTATATTGGATTCATAGTTAATACCTATATATACAGATTTATACTGTAAAACAAGTATAAACGTATATAAATTGATATACATGGACTAATAGATTGTTTTGACTAACTATTTTCCAATCCTCCTCGATCTTTTTTTCTAGTTTATGGGCCTCAACAGTCAGTTTTGTAAATTCAGCCCTTAACTTTTTCATCCTCGCCTCAAAATCAATATTTTAAATCGGCAGACTAGCCTGCCTCGCCACCGGCGGACAGACGCAGCGACAAAAAAATTAAATGCTGGACAGTTTCTTTATCATTAATATAGTGGGCCACAGTCAACAAATATTCGGAGGTATGCTATGCGTATTGGATGGACGGAAATACTTGTCATTGTCATCGTTGTCCTTCTCCTTTTTGGGGCCAAAAAGATCCCGGAGCTGGCACGCTCGCTGGGAAAGAGCCTGAACGAGTTTAAAAAGGGGATGAAGGATGTCACTGGCGATATCAAAGACGACGAAAAAAAATAAATGAACCCGGCCTATCTTGAGCATCTTGACGAGCTACGAGGCAGAATTTTAAAGTCGGCCTCGGGCGTTGTTGCGGGCACGATCGTATCGTTTCTGTTTATATCCAAGATATTTAAGTTCCTGTGCAGGCCTTATCTTGCCGTTTCGCCTCAACACACGCTTGTCTCCCTTGACCCCTCTGACACGTTCATGATGACGTTCCGTTCCGCCATCATCGCGGGCTTGGGCATGGCCCTTCCGTGGATCGTTTACCAGTTATGGTCGTTCGTGGCCCCCGGTCTTCATAAAGACGAAAAGAGATATGTTACTCTGGGCGTGATATCGACCGCACTTTTCTTCGTCATGGGGGCACTGTTCGCCTATTTCGCAATAATCCCAACGGCGGTGTCGTTCTTTTACAGCTATTCATTGAGCATGGGAATAACGCCGAACTGGACAATAGGCGGTTATTTCGGGTTCATCATGACCTTGATCGCCTGTTTCGGCGTGGTCTTTGAACTGCCCGTGGTGATATTTCTCCTCTCGGCGCTTGGCATCGTCTCGCCGTATCTTCTGACCAAATACCGCAGACACGCGATCGTAGTCATTTTTATAATAGCAGCGATCTTCACGCCGCCGGACGCCGTCACACAATTAATGATGGCGATCCCGATGGTCCTGCTCTATGAAATATCGGTGCTCGGGGCTAAGATAGTCTATAAAAAAAGGATGACCCGGCTTATGGCAAATGAGGGAGCGACCCTATGAAGACAAAGAAAGGTTTGCTGATAGATTTCACAAAATGCATCGGCTGCGGTTCGTGCATGGAGGCGTGCGCGGAACAGAACAACCTTCCCGCCCCCACGCCTGAAATGACCGACCTCTCGGACAAGAACTACACCGTGGTAAAAAAATATAATAATACGTTCTACAGGCGCCAGTGCATGCATTGCAACGACCCCACCTGCGCCTCGGTCTGCCCGGTCGGCGCTTTTACCAAACACGATAACGGCGCCGTCACCTATGACGCCTCAAAGTGCATGGGCTGCAGATATTGCATGGAGGCCTGCCCCTTCAATGTCCCGACATATGAGTGGGACGAGCCGTTTCCAAAGGTTCGAAAATGCATCCTTTGCTTCGATCGGATCGAGAAAGGCGAGCGCACCGCGTGCGCGTGGGTCTGCCCCACGGCCGCAACCAGATTCGGCAACCGAGACGACCTGATCCAGATCGCGCAATACCTTATCGACACGAGCCCCAAAAAATACGTTGGCCATATCTTTGGTCTTGAAGAGGTCGGGGGAACCTCGGTCATCATGCTCTCCGGCGTTCCGTTCGAAGAGCTCGGCTTTCCGGTGAACACCGGCGATAAGCCGCTCCCGGAACTCACGGGCCGCGTCCTGAACATGATCCCTAACATCGCGATCACGGGAGGCATCCTCCTTGGAGGGATATGGTGGGTGATCAACCGAAGGATAGACCTGGAAGCACAGAACAAACTTAAAGGGAGAATTAAAAATGACGACGAAGACGAAAATCTTGACGCCTAGCAGAATGGTCATATCCGCGATCTGCATCGCGGGGCTCATTTTGACCGTTGTCAGGTTCACCAAGGGGCTTGGCGCGGTCACGAACCTCTCCGACAAATTCCCGTGGGGCCTTTGGGTAGGGTTCGATGTCCTCTGCGGCGTGGCGCTGGCGTCCGGCGGTTTTGTGATGACGGCGAGCGTGTATCTTTTCAATCTAAAGAGGTACAAACCGCTTTTGCGCCCCACCATCCTCACCGCCTTTCTTGGTTATATCCTCGTTTCGACGGGCCTTATGTACGACCTTGGCAAACCATACAACATCTGGCATCCGCTGATCATGTGGAACACGCGCTCGGTGATGTTCGAGGTCGCGTGGTGCGTCATGCTCTATTCGACCGTCCTGGCGCTGGAGTTCAGCCCAATGCTCTTTGAGAAACTAAAGTTTAGGTGGGCGCAGGAGTTGATCCACGCGATCGAGATACCCGTCGTTATTGCAGGCGTCATACTTTCAACCCTGCATCAGTCGTCACTGGGTACGGTCTTTCTCATCGTCCCCGGAAAACTTTACCCTTTGTGGTATACGCCTATCCTGCCGATCCTTTTCTTTATCTCGGCGGTGACCGTTGGGTTGTCCATGATCATTTTTGAATCATACATGAGCTCAAAGTTCTTCAAGCGCAGCCTGAAGTTCGACCTTTTGGTCGATATGGGAAAGTTCCTCATCGTAGCGCTCATGCTCTATCTGGGCTTGAGGTTTCAAGACCTTCTCATAAGGGGGAACTTGAAATATATATTTTCGGGGACCTATGAGAGCCTGTTCTTTATCGCTGAGATCGCCCTTCTCGCCGTCCCAATGTTCGCACTGATGTTCAACCGGGTCATCTCTAGCAGGCTGGGCCTCTTTCTTTGCGCCATCTCTGTCATGCTGGGGGTGGTCTTGAACAGGCTTGACGTCTCCATCGTTGGGATGCTCAGATCCTCGGGCGTTTTCTATTTCCCTTCGACGGGTGAGATAATAATATCGCTGTTCCTTTTGACGATAGGCGTCACAGTGTTCGTCTTGGCCGACAAACACCTGCCGGTCTTCCCGCAGGAAAAAGTGTAGTTGCCCGATTCATCGGGCGAATAGTAGTTGCCCGATTTATCGGGCTTAATAGTAGTTGCCCGATTTATCGGGCGAATAAAGGAGATAAAATGAAAAAAGGACTCATAGCAACAGCGCTTCTGTTCGTAATTCTAGTTTCGTTCACTGGCAGAACGGTGGAAAAATCCACCATCGGCCAGCCGAAATCAGAAAAGGTGAGAATAGAGAAACTCTCGATAGAAGACCGGGGGAAAGTGAATGCGCCGGCAGTGGTCATCTATAAGACCAAATACAACAAGGCCACTGAGGTCACTTTTGACCACAAGATCCACGCCGAAAGTTACGGACTGAAATGCATCGAATGTCATCATGTTGAAAAATGCGCCCATTGCCACGGGAGCGACACGGCCTCGATGATGGTTGAAGAGGCAAAGATAGCACTGCATGAAACATGCATGGGGTGCCATAGGATGATAGAATCGGGCCCAAGAAAATGCGACGATTGCCATAAAAAATCTAAATGATTTGACAACCATTCGGCGTTTTTATATATGAATTCATCAGGTAATGGAGGAGTAGCAGCCTTTAGGCTGCGCTGATGGAACTTGGCGCACCCTAAAGGGTGCTACTCCAATAAAAAATAAGGAGGAACAGATGAAAAAGACAGTCTTGGTAACACTAGCAGTAGTAGCAGCGACATGGATACTTCTTCCCAGCTTGGGCCTCACAACGGTCGACATGGGAAAGAAAGAAGGCAAGCCATGCACAGCATGCCACGTAAAACCGATCAAGGGCGATGAGAACCTGAACGCGGTCGGCAAGTGCTACAAAGAGAAGAAAGACATGGCAGCCTGCAAAGACGCAAAATAAACTCTGCTGTCGCAAGAAAGAAAAAATCCCCTACCGCACCATAGTGCAGAGGGGATTTTTTTGTCCGACATCAACTTTTTCTTGACTTTATTCCGGTTGTAGGGTTTGAAGGCCGCTAATGCCGCCACAGATAAAAAGGCTTGCCATATTGTTCGCGATCTTCATCGGGATATTCATAACGGTTCGCCATTTTCTCATCCCCAAATCGTTCGGGGAATACGGCCACTATCGAGCGGACGCGCTTGGCGAGGTCGCGCAGTTGCCGATAGCGTACGCCGGAAAAGATGCCTGCGCGGGATGTCATGAAGATATCGTAAAAGAGAAGGCCAAGGCAAGGCACGCTAAGATCGCGTGTGAAACATGCCACGGCGCGGCGGCCAAACACACTGAGGACCCCATGAACATCAAGCCGCAAAAACCCAAGGGGCGCGCATTTTGCGGACAATGTCATTCAAAGAACGCGGCCCGGCCTAAAAATATGCCACAAGTTAATTTAGATGAGCATAATGCGGGAATGGATTGTTACTTATGCCATAAGGCGCATGACCCGAGGATAAAATGATTAGTGATAGGAGTAGCGGACTTTAGTCCGCGATAAGTGAATTCAATTCATCGCAGGCTAAAGCCTGCTACTCCAAAAAATGTTCATGCAAAATGGCAATTCAAAGCGCACATTTCTAAAAAAGGCACTTGCCGCCGCAGGCGGAGTTGCGGCAACGACGCTCCTTGAGCCGTTCAACGCCATCGTCTATGCCACCGCCCCAAAGGAAGGCTCCGACCACTGGTATGGCATGGGGATCGACATAGACAAGTGCATCGGTTGCGGAAAGTGTGCTTATGCGTGCAAAGAAGAGAACAGCGTGCCGCGCGATCCCTTCTTTTTTCGTTCATGGGTGGAACAATATACGATAAAAGACGGCGGTGAGGTGAAGGTCGAATCGCCGAACGGCGGCATTGACGGATTCAAACAGTTTGCCCCGGATGAAGAGATATTCAAATCTTTCTTTGTTCCGAAACTCTGCAACCATTGCGCACATTCACCTTGCGTGCAGGTCTGCCCGGTCGGCGCGACATTTGAATCTCCGGACGGTGTGGTCCTGGTGGACGATAAATACTGCATCGGTTGCAGATATTGCATTCAGGCGTGCCCTTATGGCTGCCGTTACATCCATCCTGAAAGGCACGTCGTGGATAAATGCTCGTTTTGTTATCACAGGATAAAAAAGAATATGAGCCCGGCATGTGTCGAGGTCTGCCCCAACAATGCAAGGATATTTGGCAACCTTCGGGATAAGAAAGGGGCGCTGGTAAATTTCTTGAAAGAGCATACGTGTTTAGTGCTGAGACCGCATCTGAACACCGGCTCAAAGGTTTATTATAACAGTTTAAGCACAGAGGTCAGGTAATGGATCAACTTATTCAAAATCTTTATACCGTCCTGGCGCAGGTGCAGGGTTATATCTATCCAAACGAGGTCGAGCTTCAGTGGAGCCTTTTGATAGTCCTTTATCCGTATGTCACGGGACTTGTCGCAGGCGCTTTTATCTTGGCTTCCCTTGAGCGGGTCTTTAGGGTGAAGGCCGTGAGGCCGACCTACGAGCTTGCGCTTATCACGGCGCTTGCATTTTTACTGACCGCAACGCTTCCTCTCGTTGCTCACTTAAGCCAGCCGCAACGGGCATACGAAATAATGATCACGCCGAATCCAACATCCGCCATGGCGATATTCGGCTTCGTATATCTGTGGTACCTGATGGTCGTGCTCCTGTTGGAGATATGGTTCGATTATAGAAGGGATTTTGTCGAGTGGTCGCGATCGAGCCGGGGAATAATGAAATGGGTCTATAAAGCCTGTACTCTCGGCGTGACCGATATATCACCGGAAGCATTGAAATGGGACGACAGGCTCGGCCGGATCGTCACGATAATCGGCATCCCTTCGGCCTTTTTGCTCCATGGTTATGTCGGGTTCATCTTTGGTTCGATCAAGGCGAACCCGTGGTGGTCAACGGTCCTGATGCCGGTGATCTTTCTCTTTTCTGCCATGGTCTCCGGGATCGCGCTTGTCATGCTTCTTTATATGATCATTTCAAAGTTCAGGCGCGTTGAAATTGACATGAAATGCCTCGACACGATCGGCCAATATCTCCTTTATGCTCTGATCCTGGATTTTTCGCTTGAAGTGCTGGATCAGATACATAGGTTCTATGAGGCGGAGGAGTCATTCGAGATCATTTCGCTTCTCATGTCCGGCAAGCTTTATATCACCATCATTATAGTTCAGGTGCTGATGGGCACCATCATCCCCCTTGCAACGCTTGGGCTTTTGCAGGTTTATAAACCAAGCGATCGAAAGAGGCGGCTTATCTATATTATGGATAGCGCGCTGGTCTTGGTTGGCATCTTTGCAATGCGATGGAACGTTGTGATCGGCGGACAGTTATTCTCAAAGAGTTTCTACGGTTTTACCGCATATAAGATCGAGCTTATCGGCCGCGAAGGATTTTTGGTGTCGGCGGGGCTTGTGCTCCTGCCGTTTTTGATATTAATAGGCCTGTTGTGGCTGATGCCGCCGTGGAAAAAGCAGGCTGAATCGCTGTAACATTTTCCTATGCCCGGAGAAATATCCAGGAGATCATTTTTACAGAAACTCCTTGTGGGTGTCTTTGGCGTCACCGGTGTTCTTTTTGCATTCCCAGTCGTTAAATATCTCATCCCTGAAAGTTCATCCGGAGGCGATAACATCTTTACGAACGCCGACGGCAAACCTATTCTTGAGAACGAGCTCAAAGAAGGGTCCTCTTTTATCGGCCTTTCCAAAAGCGGACCGACAATAATCGTCAGGCGCGGCGGAAAACTTCGCGCATTCTCTGCGGTCTGCACGCACCTGGGCTGCCTTGTGAAATGGATGCCGAACGAAGAGATATTCTTCTGCCCTTGCCACGCCGGTGCATTTGACGCGAACGGCGTTAATATAAGCGGTCCGCCGCCCTCTCCGCTTGCAGTATATAATGTGGAAACGGCAAAGGATGGAAGGATCATTCTATCGTAGGAGTAGTACCCTTTAGGGTGCTACTCCTATAACTTATGTATAAAAACATAATCGACGCCATAGATCAGCGCATAGAACTTATCGATCTATACCGCGAGCATCTTTCTGAATACTATGTCCCCGCCGGGCTCAACTTCTGGTACTCACTGGGCGCGGTCTTGATAGCGTTATTCTGCATAGAGATCGTAACGGGCATCCTCCTTTTGATGCATTATATTCCGCACACGAAAGAGGCCTTTGCCAGCGTAGGTTTCATCTCCGGTGCGGCGCCGTTTGGCTGGGTGATCAGAAGGGCCCACGCGATCGGCGCCAACATGTTCGTATTTGTGTTATTTCTGCACATGTTCTCTGTGATGGTCATGGGCTCATACAAAAAACCGAGAGAGATGCACTGGTTCCTGGGTTGTTTCATCTTTGGAATAACGCTCGCGACCTGTCTCTCCGGATATCTCCTGCCATGGAGCCAGCTCTCTTACTGGGCGACGACGGTTGCGACGAATTTCCCGGGTTCTATTCCGTTTGTCGGCGACTGGCTGGTCAGGTTCATGCGCGGAAGCGATATCGTTTCACAGGTGACCCTGGGCCGCTTCTTTGCCATGCATGTGTCGTTGATCCCGTTTACGCTCCTGCTCCTTATTGCGGCGCATCTGTTCGTCATGCGCAGGACGGGAATATCAACGCCTCCGTGGACGGACGGCACCAAAAAGGTTCCTTTTTACCCGCACTTTGTCGTTGAGGATCTGAAGGTCGTCTATTTCTTCCTGGCGGTATTGTTCACATTTGTCTTTTTCTATCCGCAGATAAGTTTCCCTCCGGACGCGCTGGAACCGGCCAATCCGCTATTAACCCCGGAGCATATAAAGCCAGAGTGGTATTTCCTGGCGAACTATCAGCTGTTGAAACTGGTGCCAAATGAGTTTATGGGCATCGTTTTACAGCTGGCCGTTGCGGGATTCCTGTTCTTTCTGCCGCTCATAGATCTGGGGGAGGAGCGGCGCGCATGGAAGAGGCCGCTGTTCGGAACGATCATCTTTCTTTTTATAATTGGATATATTGGTTTGACGATATGGGGACATTATTCATAAATCGGTCGACTTTCCCCCCTTTGAAAAAGGGGGGCCGGGGGGGATTTTTTCTGCTTCTTGTCTCCTGCTTCTTGCTTCTTGTTTCTTCTTCCGCCATCGCACAACAGGAAAGCGTCTGCCTCACCTGCCACGAGGATATAGCCAAAGATTGGAAACGGAGCATCCATTTTAAAAACGGGATAAGCTGCCACAATTGCCACGGCGGGGATCCAAAAGACGCCGATAATGCCATGGACCCCAAAAAGGGATTCATCGGAAAGCCTTCTGAGCTTCAGGTGCCTGAATTTTGCGGCAGGTGCCATGTTGGCGTTAAAGAAAATTACTTAAAGAGCGACCACAGTGCGGCGCTCGTCAGAGGCGGGCCAAGCTGCGTAACATGCCACACCTCGCACAAGCAGCAACGCGCGAGCCTCGATCTGATAAACCGGGAGCTTTGCGCTCAATGTCATTCATTTGAGCGCGCCGAAAAAATCAGAAATGCAATGCTGATGAGCGAATCTGAAATTGCTAATTTGGAGCAAAGGCTCGACTCCCTGCATTCGCAGGAATATGATATCGATGCCGTCAAAAAATCGCTCTTTGCAACAAGGAACCAGTTTCACCGCCTCACCCATGTGGTCGATCTCGACCTGATCCTGAAAGAGACGACCGGAATTCAATCTGAACTCGCGCGGCTCAAGAGCGACGTCGCCGAAAAAGAAAAGATCGAGGCCAAAAGAAAGGTTTATGGAGGCATCATTATAGTCTTTTTCCTTCTGGGCGGGCTCATCTTCTGGTGGTATCGCAATACCATACTTTCAGATTAGCGCCCCTTTCCGGCCTAAAAATCACCGGCCTAAAAATCATTTGACAACGATACATCTTTTTCATATAAGGCTCGCACGAAAAATGTTGGCCTGATTGTATCAGGCCAACATTTAACCCGATAGCTCGGGCAAAAGGGGGAGATATGCGAAATGTACTAAAGGCCGCTGTATTAATGATAGCTATGAGTGCAGCTATGCCCGGACATGCCGCTAGCTGGCTGGACGGGCTTCCGACCGTGCCGGTTACGGCCAAGCCGATTGATAAGGTTTGGGCGACGGTTCCGGAAGGCGGCGGTGATATGGCCAAGGTCGGCATATTCGAGATTGATTCGGTACAGGGCAATACAGCTACCCTGAAGGACAAAATAGGAACCAGTTTCCCCAATATACCCGGAGCGCTCATTCATCCTCTGGGCGATACATCTAAGCTTAAACCAAATGACATCGCATTGGGAGATTCATGGGGTGCTAGTAAGGTCGTAGGCCGTGTCAAGAGCATCGAGGCGGGCCAGGTAACTTTGCGCTACAAGTTCGGTAGCAACATCACCGAAAAATTGATGGATTTCGCCCAGCCGCTGGTCAGCGGTGTGAAACCGATGGCATTGGTCATCTACAGAAGCAGCACGAATTCTCCGTATAAGGGACTGGTCATCGCCAAGGGTAATGGCAAGGTCTGGATAAGCACAGACAGCGGCCATGTTGAAACGTCACCAGAAGCCAAGGTCATTCCGCTCGATATGGCCCCCAAGGGTTTCACTGTCGGCCAGACCGTCTATGTCTATCAGTGGGGTTATGGATATAAGCCGGGTACCGTCACGAAGATAGTCGAGCCTTATCATCAGTATGAGATCAAGCTGGTAGGCAAGGACACACCCGAGGTCTTTATCTTCTCGGAAGTCGCAGCGAAGATCTGATTTCTTCGCAATTTTCTTTATGATTGATCGGTTGTATGGTAGTAATGCGGTCTATAAGGAGGAACAAATGAAAAAAACAGCTCTGGCAACACTGGCAGTACTGGCAGCAACGTGGGTCGTTCTTCCGACCCTCGGTTTCGCAACACCTGATTTCGCAAAGAAAGAGGGCAAGCCGTGCACGACATGCCACGTAAAACCGGTGAAGGGCGACGAGAACCTGAACCCGGTCGGCAAGTGCTACAAAGAGAAGAAAGACCTGGCGGCCTGCAAAGACGCAAAGTAACTATCGAAGTTGGTAATTGAAGAGGCTCCATCTGTCCCACAAGACGGATGGGGCTTTTTTATTCCCTTGACATACCCCCCCATGGTATGTATATAATACTGGTAGAGGGTATGGGTATGAAAGGAGAAATTATGGTCAACGACGACACAAAAAAAGAGTTGCGGCCCAGGATCAAAAGGGTCATAGGCCAGATCGAGGGCGTGGAAAAGATGATCGAGGACGAGCGCTACTGCATTGATATCATTAATCAAATCAATGCGGCGCGGCGGGCTCTTGAGGGGGTCGCCCTGATCATCATGAAGCGGCACATGGAGAGCTGCCTGACCGAGGCCATCAAGAGCAAAAAGGGCCAGGAAAAGATAGACGAGATGATCTCATCTATCGACGCCTTCATCAGCTAGGGGGGAGTTATGAAGACAGCCATCTTAATGACCCTTCTTTTTATCGTTCTCCCCGGCATTGGGACGGCCGGCGAGACAAACGTCCTCACACTTGAAGAGGCCATTGAAATGGCCCTCACACAAAATCCTTCGATCGCGGCCGCAACCTATGCAACGCAAGCGGCCAATGCCCGTCCGTCACAGGCGGCCACACCACCGGACCCGGAGTTCATGTTCCAGCTCGTAGAGATCCCTATCAATACAAATGACGTGGACCAGGGGATGAAGGAATACATGGTCGAACAGCAGATACCCTTCCCTTCCAAGCTTGTCTATGGCTACAAGGCCGAAAAACTCCGCGCCGAGGCGCTCAAATCCCGTGAGAACGTAACATTTCAGGAGATAGTGAGACAGATAAAGCGCGCCTACACCGATATCTGGCGGCTGCAGGAGGAAGAAAAGGTCAACCAACGGACGATGTCGATCTATCGGATGAACAAGGGCATATCCGAGACCGCTTATGCAACAATGAAGGCCGGCATTGCCGACCCCGTCCGAGCCTCTGTGGATCTGGGCGAAATTGAAGGACAGCTGGCGCTGATCGAACAGGATCACATGCAGTCATTCGCTGAGCTCTCGAGCATCCTTGCAAAACCGATCGACCCATCCACCAAGGTCGTTCAGCCGCAGGCCCCGCCCGAAGTGGCAAGTATCGCCGAACTTCTTGAACGGGCAAATGTCGTCAGGCCGGAGATAGCCGAGGCCAAAAAGATGATCGCCTCTGAACGTGCCAATGTGGCAAAGGCCAGGTCGCAATTCGGGCCCGACCTGAC
>ORJL010956939.1_pt1 | contig 27116 bp, 19 predicted proteins | sample 1779941 | NCBI WGS metagenome assembly ORJL01 (sample SAMEA104232317, study PRJEB22302) | groundwater metagenome | biome: forest; feature: aquifer; material: groundwater | place: USA | collected 2011-08-07 | depth 5.8 m
CCTGGGCTATCCGCGGATCGGCCTGAAGCGGGAGCTCAAGAAGGTCACCGAGGACCACTGGGCCGGCAAGGCCACCATGCAGGAGCTGCTGGCCGTGGGCGAGACCCTGCGCCGCGCCAACTTCGAGGCCCAGCGCAGCCGCGGCATCGAGCTTATGCCTTCCGGCGACTTCAGCTACTACGACCTGGCGCTGGACACGGCGCTCATCGTGGGGGCTATCCCCAAGCGCTTCGGGTGGAGGCCGGGTGATCCTGTGGACCTGGATCTGGAGTTCGCCCTGGCCCGCGGCGCCCAGGGCGCCCAGGCCTGTGAGATGACCAAGTGGTTTGACACCAACTATCACTACTTGGTCCCTGAGATCGAAGGCCCATTTACCCTGACCCAGAACCGCTCCCTGGCTGAGTTCCAGTTCTTCCAGCGGGCCCTGGGCGTCAAGACCAAGCCCGTGGTGCTGGGCCCCTTCACCTTCATCGCCCTGGCCCGGAACGCCAGCGGCCGCCCGGCCCATGAGCTGCTGCGGGCACTCACTCCCGTTTATGCCCAACTGCTGGGCGAGCTGGACCGGGCTGGCGTGGAGTGGGTCCAGATGGATGAGCCCGCTCTGGTCCTGGAGCAGCCAGCCGCTGCCCTGGCGGCGTTGCTGGAGTGTTACCGTGACCTGGCCCCGGCGAAGGGCCGCGTGAAGCTCATGTTTCAGACCTACTTCGGCGGGCTGGCGGATGCCTGGGATACCGTGATGGCCCTGCCGGTGGAGGGCGTCGGCCTGGATTTCGTGCGAACGGAGGAGAACCTGACTGACCTGCGAAACAGGGGATTCCCCAGGGACAAGGCGCTGGGGGCGGGGATCGTCAACGGCCGCAACGTCTGGGCTACCGACCTGGAGGCCGCCCTGCAGCGCCTGGAGGCCATCGCCCGCCACGTGCCCCAGGAGCGGCTGTGGGTGCAGCCCTCCTGCTCCCTCCTGCACCTGCCCATCAACCGTAGCCTGGAGAAGGAGTTGGACCCGGAGCTGAAGTCGGTCTTGGCCTACGCCGATGACCGCTTGGACGAGGTCCGGACTCTGGCCAAGGGCCTGGGGCAGGGCAGGGCGGCCATAGCCCAGGAGCTGGCGGAGAACCAACGGGTGCTGAGGGCCTGGCGGGCCTCGCCCCGGCACACGGACCCGCAGGTGCAGGCTCGGCTGCGGGACCTGAAAGAGAACGACTTCAAGCGCCAAAGCTCTTGGGCAACGCGCCACGAACGCCAGGCGGAGGCGCTGCCCCTGCCGCCCCTGCCTACCACCACCATCGGCAGCTTCCCGCAGACCGCGGACGTGCGGCGGGAAAGGGACCGCTGGAAGCGGGGGGCCAGCGCGGAGGCGGAGTACAAGGAGTTCGTCCGCGGCAAGATCCGCGAGCTTGTCACCTTCCAGGAGCGGGTGGGGTTGGACGTGCTAGTCCACGGCGAGTTCGAGCGCGCCGACATGGTGGACTATTTCGCCGAGCAGCTCCAGGGCATGGCGTTCATCCAGGGCTGGGTCCAGTCCTATGGCTCGCGCTACGTGCGGCCGCCTCTCATTTACGGCGATGTATCCCGGCCCAGGCCCATGACGGTGGAGTGGTTCTCCTACACCCAGGGCCTCACCGAGAAGCCGGTGAAGGGGATGCTGACAGGGCCGCTGACCATGCTGAAATGGTCCTTCGCCCGCGACGATATACCCCTGGAGCAAGTCGCTTACCAGCTGGCCCTCTGCATCGGGGACGAGGTCCGCGACCTGGAGACGGCGGGCGCCCGCGTCATCCAGATCGACGAGCCCGCCTTCCGGGAGGGTTTGCCCCTGCAGCGGCGGCACTGGCCCGACTACCTGGGATGGGCGGTGCGGGCCTTCCGGCTGGCATCCTCGGGGGTGCGCGACGAGACCCAGGTCCACACCCACATGTGCTACGCCGAATTCAACGACATCATCGAGGCCATCGACGCCATGGACGCCGACGCCATCTCCATCGAGGACTCGCGCAGCGCCGGGAAGCTCCTGGGCGCCTTCGAGCGCTTCAAGTTTGAGCGCGGCGTCGGCCCCGGCGTCTACGATATCCACAGCCCCCAGGTGGCCGACAAGGAGCGCATGAAGGCGCAGCTCCGGGCCGCCGCCAGGTTTATCCGCCCCAAGCTCTTGTGGGTGAACCCCGACTGCGGCCTCAAAACCCGCGACTGGAAGGAGACGGCGCCCAGCCTGGACAACATGGTGGCCGTCGCCCGCGAGCTGCGCCAGGAGCTGAAAACGGTCATGGGCTAGGGTTCTCCTGCGCTAGGCTTGCCCAGCGTCCGAAGACCGCCGAGCCTATCGTGTACAACCGGGGCAGGTGCTGGCTTATAGCAGAGAGAGGACTTGTTCAAAGGTTGGCACAATTGCGTCTGGAACAGTCCGACTCGCCGCTGGAAGACCAGAGCCCCAGCAGTCGACCCAAATCCCGTGGAGACCGAGGTGTTGAGCCGCATCCACATCAGAGTCCAGGCGGTCTCCTACCATCCAGGATTTCTTCGGATCTGAGCCAAGCTGCTGCACGGCGACTTGAAACATTCGCTCGTCTGGCTTGCCGAACCCGATCTCGCCTTCTATGAGGATGACATCGAAGAACTGGGCCAGGTTGAACCGATCAATCTTGTTGCGCTGTCCGCTCGAACTGCCATTTGTCACGAGGCCCAGACGTAATCCAGATGACCGCAGATGCTCGAGGGCTTCTACAGCCCCAGGGAAGGGCTTCACGCGGCTGTGCTTCGCCTTCGCGTATTCCTCGGCGATACGTACGGCCAGTGACTGTGACAGCATGCCAAGGCGTTGCAAGCTGATGGTGGCGACCTGGCGTCTGTGTGTGGCCAGGTCCAAACGAGCTGCGCGAAACGTCTCAGGGTCACTGTAATACGAGTTACTTACGTCTCTAACCACAGCAAGGAATGCGGCTGGATCAACCCCCGTGGAAATGGCTGCCTGTCGCCAGCTTGCGTCGGGCGTTTACATCGTCTTGCAAAATGGTGTCATCAAGGTCGACGAGTATGCATGTGGGCCTACGCAACGCTATCACCAGACCATCTCGATCACCCATACAGCTTCTGCGCCGCTTTGCGCAGCTCGGCGCGGTGGTCGGGGTGGGCGACGGCGATGAGCTCCTCGATGCGCTGGCGCTGGCTCTTCCCCAGCAGCCGTGCGATGCCATATTCGGTGATGACGTAGTCCACGAAGTGCCAGAGGGCCGTCACCCGCGTCCCCTCGGGGAGCGTGGGCACGATGCGGGTGGCGCCGCCATGGGTGGTGGAGGGCAGCAAGATCAGGGAGCGACCCCCCTTGGACAGCGTGGCGCCCAGGGCGAACTCCACTTGCCCTCCCGCCCCCAGCCACATCCGCGGCCCCACGGACTCCGACGACACCTGGCCCATCAGGTCCACGGCCAGGGCGTTGTTGAGGGCCACGAAGTTGTCGTGGGCGGCGATGGTGCGGATGCTGTTCACATAGTCCACCGGATACAGCTCGAAGAGGGGGTTGGAGTCCATGTAGGCGACGTCCTCCTCGTCGCCCAGGAAGCAGGTGGCCACGGCCTTGCCGGTGTGCAGGGTCTTGTACTTGCCGGTGAACTGGCCCGCCTTCACCAGCTTGGCCAGGGGCAACGCCAGCCCCTCGCTGTGGATGCCCAGGTCCTCCTTGCCCTCGAAGGCGCCCAGCCAGCCCATGGCATGGGCGGTGGTGCCGCCCCCTATCTGGATGGTGTCGCCGTGCTTGAGGAGGCTGTTGACGGCCTCGGCGATGGGCTTGTGGCGCGCCTCGGGCTCACCATAGAGCCCGCGCCCCAGGGGTGGCTCGGCGGTGGGGGTGTGCTCCACGAACCAGTCGATCTCGCTGACGTGGATGTGGTTGTCGCCGAAGGTGCGCCCCAGCCGGCCGTCCACCTCGGCCAGGACGGTCTTGCCGCGCTGGATGTAGCCCTTCTTGTTCCACATCGCCATGCCGAAGGAGCAGTAGCCGTGGGGGTCGGGTTGCGACACCGTGCACATGACCACGTCGGGCGGCGGCTCCTCCTGTGGGCGTTCGTCCATGGCCTTGAAGCTCATGGAGAAGGGCAAGGGCGAGAAGTCCACCCTGCCCGAGCGCACGGCCTCGGTGGCGGTGCGGCCGATGAAGTTGGCGACGATGACGTTGAAAGGGCCACGGGTCTCGGGGCTGAACCAGCCGAAGTCGGTGGGCGGCGCGACGGTGAATATATCCACGTCCCGCAGCTCCTCGCGCCGGGCGTAGAGGGCCTTGGGGAGCAGGCGCGGCTCGCCGCCGATGGGGATGACGACGCGGTCGCCCGACTTGACATGCCGCACCGCCTCCTCCGCGCTGACGAGGCGGGCGTAGTACCACTCCGCCCAGTCCTTGATTTCAGGCGGCGCTTTGCGGGCCACTCTCACCCTCTCTCCTTGCCCCTCCGTTGCCTGCGCTTGGATTGCTATTTTGTTTCGGTTGCCAATAACTGCTAGTGCACAATTTTTCGAAATCTGTCCCACTCTTTTTAATAACGTCTTGCTCCGTTGCTTGTAGTATAGCCATCAAAATCAGACACAAGCCTGACAGGATTCTCGTTTCGCCCGCGAATATACTGACCGCCTCCAAAGATAACGGTCGCCAGAATGCATCACCCGCAAGGAAGTGAGCGTGGTACTCAATGACCATCTCTGTGAATCGTCTTTGTATTTCGTCCTTCACTATGCCTTGCAGGTACGGCGACGAGATATAGTAGTCGACAGCCGGCTGACTACCAGGCATGAAAGAGAAGTTTTCCCACTGCAACTTTTTCAAAGCACTGAAATGCTCCACTGTCTCTCTTGTGAATTCGTTCGCGTTTGTGCCGAGACGGACTTTGGAATGTTCATGGATGAAGTCCGTAGCCGCACCTGTGAAGAGACGTAAGGTTCCCATGAGAGATTCATGCAACACGGCGAGAAGCTCAGCTGCTCGCCGGCGACTAATTGTCATAAGGAGAGGGAACTCCTGGCCAAGCACGGTAAGCACTGGCGAGCGGTATTGTTCTTTGCCAGTCTCAAACCTTTTAATCTTGGTGCGGAGGTAAGTAGAGACGCTCCCTGGGTCCATGGGATCGTACGTCTCTGCATAGAATCCCGAAACGTCGAATACAGTCTTATTGCCAGGGTTCTGTTCTCGAATAAGGATCACTGGACCGTTTGAAAAGGCCAGCCGCATTCCAAGTTCGTACATAACGTTTGGGTTGGGTACGACACCAGAAAGGTCGGCGATCACTATGTCGGCGGCATAGAGGTCTTTGATAATCTGTTCATTGATGTTGAAAGTCTCGTCTGAGCGGCCCACAAGATAGCGATTCTGGAATCGGCCAGCTTCAATTGGCTTCTTTATCCGCTCCTCGTAGAAGGAGTTCAGTTGCTGAGCATTTCTGGTTGGAGACGCGGTAAATGGCATGATGACGAAGATATTCTTAGTACTGCGCTGGGGTTTAGGCGAACCGGAGGTCATAAGAGCGTCTCCTCCAACAGCGAGTAGCGGTCAGTCCCGCGGGCTGAAGAGGGCGATGGTGCAGCTCACGCCCTGCGCGCCGAAGCCGCCCTGGTTGTGGGCCATGGCCAGGCGCATGTTCTTGACCTGGCGCGGCCCCGCCTTCCCCTGGCACTGCTTGTAGGTCTCGTAGATCTGGAGCACGCCGGTCGCGCCGATGGGGTGGCCGTTGCACTTCAGCCCGCCGTCGGTGTTCACCGGGATGGCCCCCTCCAGGTCGTAGAGGCCGTCCCAGACCAGGCGGTGGCCCTGTCCCCGCGGCGCCAGGCCGAGGTCCTCCAGGGAGACCAGCTCCACGATGGTGAAGGCGTCGTGGACCTCCGCCATGCTGATCTCCTTCATGGGGTCCTTGATCCCCATCTGGGGGTAGGTGATCTGGGCGCAGCGCACGTTCTCGTCGAAGTGGACCGCGTCGTGGTTCACCAGGTGGCCCCGCTCGTACCCCGTGGTGGCGCCCAGCGCTTTCAGCACCACGTAGTCGTCGCGGAAATGCTTGGCGATGTCGGGACGGGTGATGATGGCCGCCGCGGCGCCGTCGCCCACCCCGCAGCAGTCCAAGATTCCCAGCGGGTAAGCGATGTAGGGCGCGTCCAGCACCTGCTGGAGGGTGACCTCTTTCTGGTACATCGCCTTGGGGTTTAGGGCGCCGTTGCGGTGGTTCTTGACGGCGATGCGGGCTAGGGAGCGGCGCAGCTCGTCCAGGGGCAGGCCGTAGTGATGGGCGTAGCGCACGGCGAAGGGGGCGAAGGCGGCGGGCGGCGGGCTGGGCGGGCGCACGTGGGTCCCGGGGCCCGCCGACGAGTGCTGTCCGGTGCTGCCGGAGTCCTTCTGCTTGTCCATGCCCACGGCCAGGACGATATCGTACATGCCCGAGGCCACCAGGGAGCAGGCCATGCGGAAGGTATCGCCGCCGGTGGCGCAGGCGTTCTCGATGCGGGTGACGGGGACCAGGTCCAGCTTCAGTGCCCCCGCCAGGGTGGTGGGCCCGCCGGCGAAGGCGCTGCCGAAGGTGGCGGCCTGGATCTCCTTGGGGTCGATGCCGGCGTCAGCGAAGGCCTCGGTGCAGGCGTCCACCACCATATCCCGCGGCTCCATGTCCCAGAGCTCGCCGGTGCGGGTGCGCCCCATGCCGATGATCGCTATCTTGTCGCGCAAGGACTCCATGGCGCTCTCCTTCTTCCGCCGGCCCGGCCTTCAGCAGGCCAGTTCAGCTTATCCCCCTCCCCAAGGGGGAGCCCTAAACCGTTCGTCCCGAGCCTGGCAACCGTTCGTCCTGAGCCTCGCAACCGTTCGTCCTGAGCCTGTCGAAGGACGTCGCTTACCCTCACTCTTGCCCTCTCCCAGAGGAAGAGGTGAGCTTTTGCAAGAGCTGGCCGCGTTCGATCAGCTCCGCCTTGCTCGCTGTCCTCACCTTGTATTCTACGACGCCTTGCTTGACGTTGCGGGGGCTGACGGTGAGGCGCACCGGCAGGCCAATCAGGTCGGCGTCGTTGAACTTGACCCCCGGTGATTCCTCGCGGTCGTCGTAGAGCACCTCGACCCTGGCCGCCACCAGTTCCTCATACAGGTCGTCGGCGGCGCGGCGGACCTCTTCGCGGTCCAGGCTGAGGCCCACCAAGTGCACCTGGAACGGCGCGATGGGCTCGGGCCAGACGATGCCTTTCTCGTCATGGTTCTGCTCGATGGCGGAGGCGAGGATGCGGGTGACGCCGATGCCGTAGCAGCCCATGACGATGGGCTGCTCCCGCCCCTCGGCGTCCAGGTAGCGGGCGCCCATGCTCTCGCTGTACACGGTGCCCAGCTTGAAGATGTGGCCCACCTCGATGCCCCGGCTGCCCTCCAGCGGGCGCCCGCATTTCGGGCAGCCGTGGCCCGGCTGGGCCTTGGCGAAGTCGCCGTGGAGAATCCTGCCCCCGCGAAGCGGCTCGCTAAGCCGTTTTCCCATCTCGGAGAAGTCGTCTACAGGCCAGTCGGCATCGCCGCCGAGAGCGATGTCCCTGGGCCAGAAGACGTGGCGGTAGTGGTAGCCCTCCTGGTTGGCGCCGGTTACATAGTCCACGCTGGACACTACGGAGTCGTCCACGGCCAGCTTCACGCCCTCGCGCCGGATGCCTATGGGCGAGGCGTAGCCGGGCACGGCGCCCACGGCCCTGATCTCGGCGTCGGTGGCAGGGCGCAGATCCTTGAGCTTGAAGGCGTTCTTCAGCTTGACCTCGTTCACCTCCAGGTCGCCGCGGATGCAGACGAAGACCAGGTCGCCCGTCTCGTCGGTGTAGAGGACGGCCTTGATGGTGCGCTCCTGGGGCACGCCCAGGAGACGAGCCACGTCGCGGATGGTGGCGCAGCCGGGCGTGGGCACCTTCTCGGCGGCGGGACGCTCGTCGGTCGCGCCCGGCGTCAGCTTCTTGAACGCTGCCTTCTCCACGTTGGCGGCGTAGCCGCAGGCCGGGCAGTGCAGGAGCTCGTCCTCGCCGGTGGCGGCGACGACCATGAACTCCTGCGAGGCCTTGCCGCCGATGGCCCCGGAGTCGGCCTCCACCACGATGGTCTCCAGCCCGCAGCGCCGGAAGATGTTGCGGTAGGCCTGGGCCATGTCCTGATAGGACTTATCGAGGCCCTGCTCGCCGGCGTCGAAGGAGTAGGCGTCCTTCATGGTGAACTCGCGGCCTCGCAGCAGGCCGCTACGGGGGCGTGGCTCGTCGCGGAACTTAGTCTGTATCTGGTAGAGAGTAAAGGGCAGGTCGCGGTAGCTGCGGACGCTGCCGCGGACGATGTCGGTGATGACCTCTTCATGGGTGGGGCCCAGGACCAACTCGTGCCCCCGCCGGTCCTTCACCCTGAACAGGATGTCGCCCATGCCGGCGGCGCGGCCCGACTCCTGCCACAGCTCGAGGGGGTGCAGGGCGGGCAGGCGCACCTCCTGTCCGCCGGCCTGGTCCATCTCCTCGCGCACTATGCGCTCGATCTTCTGGAGGGCGCGCCAGGCCAGGGGCAGGTAGCTGTAGACCCCGGCGGCGACCTGATGGACCATCCCCGCCCGCAGCATGAGCTGGTGGTTGGCGGTATCGGCGTCGGCGGGCGTCTCGCGCAGGGTTTTCAGCAGGTAGCGGGACAGGCGCATCGGTCTATCGGCCCTCACATCCGGTGATTACGCGCCATTATAAGGGATATAGCCGCGCCCGACGGTCTGAGGCTCTGAAGGTGTGAAGCGAACCGCCTAGGGCACGTCCTTCAACAGGCTCAGGACTGGCGGGGTTGTCGCCAGGAGCCTTATGCGCGCGGCGCTACGGGCGGCCCGATCCCGGCCTCCGCCAGCACCTGGGGCGCCAGGCGCACCATCTCCTGCTCCATGCCCTCGTTGATCTCCAGCACTCGCAAGGCGTCCGCGGGGAGGTGTGGGGCGATGTCATCCCAGGGCATGTCGCCCAGCCCCGGCGGGCGGTGGTCCACCAGACCCTGGATGTCGTGGAGATGGCAGCCGGCGAGACGGCCCTGGAAGCGTTGGAACCACTCCTCGTGCGGGATGAGGCCGAGGCGGGCGAGGTATTCGGCGTGGCCCACGTCGTGCCAGTAGCCCACGGCCTGGGCGAACTCCCCTAGCAGGACCTCCATCTCGTCGGGTAGCGGTATCTCCACGTAGCGGTTGCGGGTCTCCAGCCCGAAGCGGATAGGGTACCCTTGACGCTGGACATAGGTGCAGAGGCGGTCGATGCTCTTGAGGGCGGCGGCGAAGGGCCGGGCCGCGTCCTTGGCCCGCAGCCTCACCAGCTCCGCCTTGGCTTGATCAAAAACCTTCGACCCGATCCTGCCCTCGTTGTACAACCGCTGCAGCTCGCGCTCCTGGGGCGGCGCCAGCTTCTCCTCCACGGCGCCGACATGGAGGACTACCCAGCGTGCCCCGACCTCGGACGCCAGGTCGATGCTGCGGATGGCCGACTTGATGGCCTGCTCCCGTTCGTCGCTGTCGGTGTGAGAGAGCAGTAGCTGCTGCTCCTTCAGCCCCTGGGGGGTGAGCCCGGCGGGGCAGGGCCAGTGGACGGATGGTATCTCGTACGGCCAGGCCTTGCGCAGCCCCTGGAGGCGCTCGGCTGTCAGGTGATAGTTCAGCTCCAGCCGGCGATAGCCGAACTCGGCCGCCAGATGAGCGAAGGCGGCGATATCTGGAAATTGCTGGGCGGAGTACATGGTGCTGAGGGAGAGGGGTTCCATAAGGCTGCTGCTCCGGTGCGTCTTCGCTGGAAGTATAAAGCACGGCGGCCGCCTGGAGTGTGGCGCCTGTTACAGCATGTCTTCTAGGGGAGTCGTTGACCAGACTGGGGCGGGGGCTGTGGTGGTGGCGGCTACGGCTGGGACGGGGCGCGGGGGCTCCGGCTCCACAGACCCGGCGGGAGGCTTGACGGAGCGCGTGGGGAGCGCGGGATGGGCGCCGGTGGGGTTTTCCCCGTAGCCGGCGACCGCGCCGTCGTCCATCCGGAACAGGCCAGCCTCGTAGCTGCCCCGTTGGGCACCCTGGTAGTCGTGGATGTACCTCCCCCTCAGCCAGCCGCGGCTACGCCCTGAGAAGTCCACTATGCGGCCGTCGTCGAGCACCCTGTAGATAGGGCCTCCAGTGCGGTTGCAGATGACGTCTATCTCTTTCAACGCTTGCCTCCTGGCCCTCGTCCACCGTAGGCGACTCACGGGTCCGGGGTCAAGGGCGGGATGGCGCACCCCGAGGGGTGAGGCCGAAGGCCTTGGCTACTAGCTCGTAGGAGCGTGCCCGGCTCTCGAAGGAGTAGCAGTTGGTCACGATGGCGATGTCGTTGGTGCCGTAGGTCGCGGCCGTCGCCAGGATCTTCTTCCGCACCTGTTGGGGGTCGCCTTCGATGTCCCTCCTGCCCAGCCGCTCCAGGTGGGGTCGCGCCTCATCTGGCAAGGGATAGGCGGCCGCCTCCTCGGGCGATAAGAGGCCGGGGCCCAGGTCCAGGTGAAATAGGTGGTTGGCTCTGCTTAGCCGGCGTGTGTTGCCCAGGAAAGACGCCTCTTCCGCCGTGGGCGCGCAGAGCGCCTGGATGGCGACGTTGAGCCTGGGCTTGGGGTGGCGTGGGGAGGGGTGGAACTCCTTGAGGTACTGCGCTGCCGCGAAGGGGCCGAGGGCGGCGGAGGTGCCGAAGAAGTCGGCGAAGGCGAAGGGCAGGCCCATGGCTGCGGCAAGCTGCGCGCTGTAGTCGCTGGAGCCCAGCAGCCAGACCTCCGGCACGGAAGCGGGCACAGGGCCTGGCTGGGCCCGTATCCCGGAGAAGGGATGGGCAGGGTCCAGGGTGCCCTCCAGGAAGCTTAGGAGGTCGGCTACTTGTTCGGGGAAGCGACGCACGTCGGCCTGGGGGCGTGGGTAAGACAGGGCAGCGGCTGTGCGCTGATCGCTGCCGGGCGCGCGCCCTATCCCCAGGTCGATACGGCCGGGGAAGAATGACTCCAGGAGCCGGAACTGCTCGGCCACCTTCAAGGCGGAGTAGTGGGTCAGCATCACCCCCCCGCTGCCGACCCTGATGCTGTGGGTCCTGGCGGCGATCTGGCCGATCAGCAGCTCCGGGCTGGTGCCAGCGAAGGAGCCGGAGTCGTGGTGCTCCGCCACCCAGTAACGCTGGTAGCCCAGCCCCTCGGCGATCTGGGCGAGCTTGACCGACTCCTGGAGGGCTTCCGCGGCTGTGCCGCCGCGCCTGACGGGCGACTGGTCCAGGACGCTGAGGGTAAGCTCGCTGGCCAAGGTGCCCCCCTTCGGTCGCCGAGCCGTTGTCTAGCGGGTCGTCTGGATGGAGTGGATTCTACCCCAGGGGGGAGCAGGTCAGCGCAAGAAACTCCCGCCCTGGATGATGCGCTGGATGTCAAAGATGCTGATGACCAGGACCAGGCCCATGAGCAGCATGAAGCCGACGAGGTGGACCAGGCCTTCCTTTTGGGGCGAGACGCGCTTGCCCCGTCGTAGGAACTCCAGGACGACGAAGGCGATCCGTCCCCCGTCTAGGGCGGGGAGAGGCAACAGGTTCATGATCCCGATAGTCAGGCTCAGGACCGCCGTCCAGAACAGCGCCACCGGCGGCCCCCCGTCTCTGACAATCTCCCCGGTGGCCTGGGCGATGCCGACAGGTCCCGCGAAGACGGGCCCTTGGGTGCCCCCGAAGCTGGAGACTAGTCCGTTCTTGGTCAGAGTGAGAAGGTCGAACACCTGGCGCGCGCCCAGAGGCACCGCCCGCCACACGGGCTCCGCCCGTCGCACCAGGGCGCCTGCCCGGCGCTCCACCCGTGCGCCGGTGTTGGCGCCGGTCGGGGTGGGGCCGAGGTGGAGCCAGAGCTGGCTATCGCCCCGCCGCACCAGCAGGTCGCTTTCGGGCAGCCGCTCCTGGCCCACGAGGGCCCCGAGGTTGCGGGGCCCTCGCTCGTCTTTGACGTAAAGGAGCGTGTCTCCCTGCTGTAGGCCGGCGACGGCGGCGACGGAGCCCGGCTCCACCGCGGTGACCACCGCTTGCTCCATCGTCACCATGATCCCTGTGGGGCCTTCGCCCGCTGGCGGGCGGTAGCGTGGCACCACGCGGACTTGCTCCACCTGGTCGCCGCGGCGGACTTGAATGGTGGTCCTCTTGCCCAGGTTCAGTTGCACGTTGTAGGTAAGCTCGCGGGTGTTCGGGATCGGCCGGCTGTTGACGCGGAGGACCACATCCTCCGGCTGGAGGCCAGCCTGCTCCGCGGGGGAGTCCGGCGCCACCCGCAATATGGTGACCTCGCCCACCAATGTATTCTGGGGGATCGAGAACACGGCGGCGAGGAGGATGAAGGGCAGGGCCAGGTTCATGAGCGGCCCCGCGCCCAGGACGGCCAGGCGGGTGGGGATGTTCTGGCTCGCCAGGCTTCCGGGCGCCTGCGGGTCCTCCTCGCCCAGCATCTTCACGAAGCCGCCCAGGGGGAGCAAGTTCAAAGAGTAGATGGTCTCGCCGCGGCGCACGCCGAAGAGGCGGGGGGGATACCCCAGGCCGAACTCCAGGACTTTGACCCCGCGCAGCTTGGCGGAGACAAAGTGTCCCAGCTCGTGGATGACGATGATGCCGATGATGATGGGGAAGAACCAGACGAAACCCACGTTCGCTCCTGGCGGACAGCCCCGCTAGCGCCCCTGCTCTTGTCTGCCCGTGCCTATCAAAGTATAGCGCCAAAGAACAGTCAGAGAAGGCCTTAGCCCTGGCTGTGTACCGTCCGCATCCCCGGCGTCCTGGCGCCCAGGTTTGGAGTCGAGGCTCAAGCCCGGGTGGGGAGTCCCCGGGCGAGCGACTGGACCCGCTCGCGGGCCCAGCGGTCCGCGTCCAGGATAGCCTCCAGGTCTGGCTGCGGCGTCGGACGGTGTTCGTCCAGGATTTGCCCTACGATGCGCGGCACGTCCATGAACCGTATCTGGCGGTCCAGGAAGAGCGCCACGGCGGCTTCATCGGCGGCGCAGAGGACAGCGGGATAGGTGGCCCCCTTACTCAGGGCTTCCCTGGCTAGGGTCAGGCAGGGGAAGCGCTCCGGGTCGGGGGGCTCGAAGGTGAGGGCCTTGAGCCGGGTGAGGTCGAGCCGCGGCAGGCGCGGATTGCTCCAGCGCTCGGGGTAACTCAGGGCGTATTGGATGGGCATCCGCATGTCCGGCTGGCTGAGCTGGGCTACGATGGAGCCATCGGCGAACTCCACCATGGAATGGATGATGCTCTGGGGATGCATCACCACGTCGATCCGCTCCTGGGGCATGCCGAAGAGCCAGTGAGCCTCGATGATCTCCATGCCTTTATTCATCAGGGTGGCGGAGTCTATTGTGATCTTAGGCCCCATGGTCCAGTTGGGGTGCTTGAGGGCCTGCTCTGGCGTAGCCTCTTCCATGTCCCGGCGCGAAGCCGTTCGGAAGGGCCCTCCCGAGGCGGTGAGGATCAGCCTCGCCACCCGCTGGGACGCGGCCAGGTGGCTGGCGCCGTCGGTCTGCAGGCATTGCCAGATGGCGTTATGCTCGCTGTCCACGGGCAGGATGATGGCGCCGTGGCGGGCCGCCTCCCTGGTGACGGTTTCCCCCGCCATGGCCAGGACTTCCTTGTTGGCGGGGGCGATGGCCTTGCCGGCCCGCACGGCGGCCAGGGTAGGGGACAGGCCCGCGACGCCCACTGTCCCCACCATGACCAGGTCCACGTCGGGCTCGGCAACCATCTCTTCCATGGGTGCGCAGCGGGCCTCCCCTGGTTCCAGCCCAGCGGTGTGCTGGCACCAGAAGTGACGGGGGCGGAACTCGGCCAGCTGCCGTTGGAACAGGGCGTTGTTGCGCCCGGCGGCCAGCCCGATCACCCGGAAGCGCTCAGGGAAGGAGCGCACAACATCCAGGGTCTGGGTCCCGATGGAGCCTGTAGAACCCAGGATGACCAGTCCTTTGCGGCCGTCACCCGGGGATGGCGTCGGAATGGCACGCTGGGCTTGCATTGCTTTCAGGGAGCCCCCGATCAACCACGACACTGCTGGGGTTTCCTGTGGGACAGTATATACCTAGGAGACCGAGGTAGTCACTAGGGTCCCCCTGCCAGCCGGGCAGCCCAGTACACCAGGGGCGCCACCAGCAAGAGGCTATCCAGACGGTCCAAGAGGCCGCCGTGGCCCGGGATCAGCCCACTGGCATCTTTGGCTCCGGCCCGTCGCTTGAGGTAGGACTCCAGCAGATCGCCTCCCTGGCCGACGGCGGCTATGCCGGCGCCCAGGAATAGACTCCAACCCGCTCCCAACGGGAGGTCCTGGGTGTAGGCCAGGCCCCAGCATGCCAGGACCCCCGCCGCCAGCCCGCCCAGGGCACCCTCGATGGTCTTGTGGGGGCTGATGGCCGGTGCCAGGCGATGGCGCCCCATAAGGCGGCCAACCAGATAAGCGGCGGTATCGTTGGCGAAGGTGGCGCCCAGGGCCAGGAAAGTCCAGGCACTGCCCTGGGGTCCCCAACGCAGGGCGAGGTACAAGCTCAGGAGAACACCGATAAAGAAAATGGCGCCCAGGGTGTTGACCCTGGTGGTGAAGGTTGAGGAGACCTGGCCGGGGCCCCTGCCGAGGAGGATAGCGCCCGCCCAGGCGGCTATCACCGCCAGGTACGCCCAGGCCGGCTCGCCAGGCAGGTGAGGGCTGACCGTCAAAGCTACCGCGCCGATCAGGGCCAGCGCCAGGCGCCAGCCGTTCAGGGCTGGGGCCACCAGGCGCAGTAACTCCCAGGTGGCGACGGCGGCTGCCAGGGCGACCAGGAAGGTGAAACCGAGGCCGCCGAACCATACGGCGAGAAAGAGGATGGGCAGCCCCACCGCCGCCGAAGCCAGGCGCGGGCCGAGCACGGCTGGCTAGGCCGTCGGCAGCGGCGCCGGCCCGGTCGGCCCGGCGAGGCCGCCGAAGCGCCGCTGGCGCTGGCAGTAAGCCGCCAGGGCCTCAGCCAGATCCTCGGGCCCGAAATCGGGCCAGAGCGTGGGCGTGGCATAGTACTCGGAATAGGCGGCCTGCCAGATGAGGAAATTGCTCAGCCGCACCTCTCCCCCGGTGCGGATGATGAGGTCGGGGTCAGGGAGGCCGTCGGTGCTCAGGCGGGCGGAGATAAGCTCTTCCGTGATCTCCTCTGGGGATAGCCCTTCCTTGACGATCCGCTGCACCGCGGCCACGATCTCCCGGCGGCCGCCGTAGTTGAAGGCCACGGCCAGCACCAGCCGGCGGTTGGCTTTGGTCAGCTCGATGGCTTCGAGGATCGCCCGGCGCAGCCGGGCCGGCAGCCCGTCCAGGCTCCCCAGGTGCCGAATCTGGACTCCCTGCTCGTGGAGGGCGCGGGTCTCCCTGTGGATCACCTCCGCCAGGATGCCGAAGAGGCCTCTCACCTCTTCCTGGGGGCGGCTCCAGTTCTCCGTGGAGAAGGCGTAGATAGTGAGATAGGGTACGTTGCGCTCCAGGATGGCGCGCACCACCCGATGGATATTCTCCGTGCCCGCCCGGTGCCCGGCCAGACGGGGCAGCCCCCGCTGTTGGGCCCAGCGGCCATTGCCGTCCATGATGACCGCGATATGCCGGGGCAGCGGCGAGGCCGCGGGTGCGGGAGTGCGCTGGGGCTCGGTGTAAGTGAGCATCGCTCGTAAATCTGGCAAGCTGGTGGGCTCAGGAGTCGGCGCCATCGGGGCTCCGAGCGCCTATACCTCCATCAGCTCCTTCTCTTTCTTGACGCCCGCCTCGTCCACGGCGGCGATGGTCTCGTCGGTGAGCTTTTGCAGCCGCTCCTGCGCCCGGCGCTCGTCGTCCTCCGACAGCTCTCCGCCTTTCTGGAGTCGCCGCAGGTGCTCGTGGGCCTCCCGGCGCACGTTGCGCACCGCCACCCGGCCCTCCTCCACGCGCCGGCGGACCAGCTTCGCCAGGTCCCGGCGCCGCTCTTCCGTGAGCGGTGGTATGGGGAGCCGGATGATGCTGCCATCGCTAGAGGGGGTCAGACCCAGCTCCGACTGCAAGATGGTCTTTTCGATGGCCTTGAGGGTGGAGCGGTCCCAGGGCTGGATGACCAGCAGGCGGGCCTCCGGGGCGGAGATGCCGGCCAGTTGATTGAGGGCGGTGGGCGTCCCGAAGTAGTCGATCCTCAGGTGCTCTACCAGGGCGGTGTTGGCGCGCCCCGTGCGTATGCCCGCCAGGTCGTGCTCCAGCGCCTCGATGGCCTTGAGCATCTTGGTCTCGGCCGTGTCCTGGATTGTGGCGGTCTCGTCGGGGGCCATATCCTGCGACCTCTAGCTGGTGCTGGCGGTCTCCTGGGCTGTGAGCTCGAGGCGGCAGCCGCTAGGCGCTGACCAGGGTGCCGATGCTCTCTCCGGCCAGCGCCCGCTCGATGCTGCGCTCGGCCTGGAGGTCGAAGACGATGATTGGCAGGCTGTTGTCCATGCAGAGGGAGAGGGCGGTGCTGTCCATCACCTCCAGGCGCTGGTTGATGGCGTCCAGGTAAGAGAGGCGGGCGAACTTGGTGGCGTGGGGATTCTTGCGGGGGTCGGCGCTGTAGACGCCGTCCACCTTGTTCTTGGCCATCAGCAGCACCTCGGCGCCGATCTCGATGGAGCGCAGGGCCGCCGCCGAGTCCGTGGTCAGATAAGGGTTGCCGGTGCCGGCGGCGAAGATGACCACCCTGCCCTTCTCCAGGTGCCGGAGGGCGCGCCGGCGGATGTAGGGCTCGGCCACGGCGGGGATGGTGAGGGCCGACTGGGTGCGGGTGATGGTGCCCGCCCGCTCCAGGGCGTCCTGGAGGGCTAGGGCGTTGATGATGGTGGCCAGCATGCCCGCGTAGTCGGCGGTGGCGCGTTCCATGCCCTCGGCGGCGGCCGCGGCGCCCCGCCAGATGTTGCCACCGCCCACCACCACTGCTAGCTGGACGCCCAAGGCTGCTCCCTTGCCGATCTGCTGCGCCACTTGCTCCACCGTGGGACGGTGGACGCCGTAGCCGCCGGGCCCCGCCAGGGCCTCGCCGCTGAGCTTCAAAAGCGCTCGTTTATACCTGGTGCCCACCCTGCCCTCAACCCCCCAGCTCGAAGCGTGCGAAGCGACCCACCTTGATATTCTCGCCCACCTTGGCGATGGCCTCCGCCACCAGGTCCTGGACCGTACGGGACGTATCCCGGATGAAGGGCTGCTCCAGGAGCACCGCCTCCCGCTGGTCCAGCTCCTCTTCGGGCGGCACCGCCTCCTTGGAAACGTAGCGGGGGTTCATGGCCGCGACCTGAAGCGCCAGGTCGTGGGCCAGGGCGCGGAACTCGGGGGTGCGCGCCACGAAGTCGCTCTCGCAGTTCACCTCCACCAGGGCGCCGATGCGCCCGCCGGCGTGGATATAGCTTTCCACCAGCCCCTGGCGGGTCGCCCGGCTGGCCTTCTTCCCGGCCAGGACCAACCCCCGCTGGCGCAGCAGCTCGGCGGCGGCCTCCAGGTCCCCCTGGGCCTCTTGGAGCGCCCGCTTGACGTCCATGATGCCGGCGCTGGTGCGCTCCCGCAGCTCCTTGATCTGGGCTATGGTGACCTCTGCCATCTTCCCCTTCTATCCTTAGTTACTAAAGTTACTAACCCCCACTCTACACTCTCCCCCATCGAGGGCGAGAGGACCTTACCCCTTCCCCCGTCGAGGGGAAGGTTAGGATGGGGGTGTGTCTTTTTGCTCCGCGTCCTCGTTGGGGCTGAAGCTGAAGGTCTGTGCCCCGGCGGGGGCTGCCCCGGCCTCCTCGGGGGTGGTGGTGGTGCGGGCCAGATCGGCGCTCTCCTGGGCCGCCATCTCCTCCTCCTGGGCCTTGCGTAGGCCGACCCCGTCCAGCACCGCCTCGGCGACCTTGTTGCACATCAGCCGCACCGCCCGGATGGCGTCGTCGTTGGCGGGGATGGGGACGTCGATCTCGTCGGGGTCGCAGTTGGTGTCCAGCATGGCCACCAGAGGGAGCCCCATCTTGCGCGCCTCCAGGATGGCGTTGCGCTCCTTGGTCGGGTCCACCACGAAGAGGGCGCTGGGCATGCGGGTCATCTCCTTGATGCCGCCCAGGGTGCGGTTCATGCGCGTCAGCTCGTCCTCCAGCTTCTGGGCCTCTTTCTTGGTCATGGCGGCGAACTCGCCGCGGGCCTTGCGGTCCTCCAGGCGCACCAGGTAGTCGATGCGGCCCTGGATGGTGGCGAAGTTGGTGAGGGCGCCGCCCAGCCAGCGGTGGTTCACGTAGTACATGCCGCAGCGCACCGCCTCCTCCGCGATGGCGTCCTGGGCCTGCTTCTTGGTCCCCACGAAGAGGATGGTGCCGCCCTGGGCCACCAGGTCGCGCACGAAGACCTGCGCCTTCTCCAGGTACTGGACCGTCTGCTGCAGATCAATAATATGTATCCCGTTGCGCTGGGTGAAGATGTGGCGGCGCATCTTGGGGTTCCAGCGCCGGGTCTGGTGTCCGAAGTGGACCCCCGCTTCCAGCAGCTGCCGCATGGACACCGGTCCGGGCGGGATCTCCTGGGGCCTGGGGGCTGCCGGACGCTCCGGCGGTGCCGGGGCGAGCGGTGGGGGGACTGTAGCGCCCGGTGGGGCGATGGTAGCGCCCGCGGGGACTAGGGTAGCAAGCTGCGGTTCATCGGGCATGATGGGCGGCATAGCGCCAGCGCCGAGTAAAGATATCCCGGGACCGCGACAGGCCGGCCTCGGCCGCCAGCCCGATAAGCCCCGAGTCCAGGCTGCAGTATAGCAGATAGGGCCCTCGACCATCCCCCTGTCCCCCTTCCTGGCCAGGAAGGGGGTGATATATAAGGAGAGAGAATCCCGAGGGTCGGGACTTCGACCCCCGGCAGAGGGGAGAATCCCTCTGCACTCCCTCTACCCCGGCAGGATGCCGTTCTTGTGCAAGGCTGGGGGGACACCCCCCAGGCCTCCCGTCCAGGGAAGGGGCTGGCCCCTTCCCTGGACTCTTCCCCCTGGCTCGCCCTCATCCTAGCCTTCCCCCTCCGGGGGGCAGGTACAGCCCTCACGCCACCGTTCGTCCTGAGCTTGTCGAAGGACGCCCTGAGCTATGGGTGTGAAGGGGGCGCAGCCCCCTTCCGGGGGGTTTGTCCCGATCCCTCGGGACCAGCTCCTCTTATTGCTCTCCCCCTCTCCCAGCGGGAGAGGGTTGGGGTGAGGGTTCCCCTCCTTGGGCCTATCCCCCGGGAGGCGGCGACGTTGTAGTAGTCGTGGCGCCCTGTTGACAAGGCGTGCGGCGTGGCGTATATTGACCGCGATATAGAAGGCGGTTCGGGAAAATGTCGAAACTGGATGCCAGAGTCGTTTCTGGTTTCAGGAGTCGCCGAGGCCGCGGGCGCTTGACAGCTATGCTAAGATTGCTAACGGCATGGGGCGAAAGCTGGGAACGCCCGTGCTGCCGCGTGTGCGGGCTGTCAGTCGTAGGCTCTACCAGTAAGGAGGTTTGAATGGCAGAACCCGGTAGGGCTGGCCCTCCCCTCGCGGGGCGGCTGGCGCCGACGGGACTTTCCACGAAGGCTCCGCCGACGGCCACCGTGAGGGCCCTGGTACGGACGGATGCACACACCGGCGTCAACCCTAGGGTATATGTCACGGAAGCTACTGTAGGTAAGGAATCTGAAAGGAGGCCTCATGAAAGGCTTAACCCGTAGTCTGGTGTCCTTGCTGGCCCTGGTGGCCATGCTGGGCGCCATGCTCCCCCTCTCTCTGCGCACGGCGCAGCCGGTCCAGGCCGGCAACCAGACCTTCGCCGGCACCGTGGTGCCGGCCCCGGGTGGCATCGGCGTTGCGACCGCAGGTAACCCTGGGCGCATCGCTACCGCCAACGATGGCACCATCTTCGCCATCGTGGACTTCGCCGACGTAGCAGGCCTAGATGCCGTCGAGCCCGACGGTGTCCTGGACGACCTGGCCTTCTCCACCAACGGTGGGGTGACCTGGACCTTCGTCCCCAGCACCGGCCTTGACGGCGTCGCCGCCGGCATCGATGCCTTGCCCTGGGATGGCGCCGCCGCCACCCAAGTCGCGTTCTCGCCCAACTTCAGCACCGACCGGACCGTGTTCGCGACCTCCGGTACCGGTCTCTTCCGCTCCGTCTCGGGCGGCGTCTCTAGCGCTGCTGCGACAGCCGCCCTGTGGGTGGTCAGCGGCGCCGGCGCGGCCGGCGCGGCGATCACCTCAGTGGCCGTGGCACCGAACTTCAGCACCAACGGCTCGGTGGTCGTTGGCTTCCAAGGTGCTGCTCTTGCCGCCACTGTGCAGACCACCATCTGCACCCCCGCCTGTGCGGCCTGGGTGGCTGTGGTCGGCCCAGCCGCCACGGGCGCGGGCGATGTAACCGACGGGACGCTCGCCGTCTCCTACTCGCCCAACTGGCTCAGCGACGGCGTCATTGTGGCAGTATTTCGGGATGATGACGCTGACGCGATCTGCGTCGCAGGCGCCGACGCCTGCGAGAGCATCAGCACCAATGCAGCGGCCTTCCAGGCTGCTGCTGCGACCAATCCATTCGGCGGACTTGCCGGAGGTGGCGTCGCTGTCCTCACTCCAACTAGCGCCAGGATTGCCTTCCCGACTGGCTTCAACATCACTGGCGCGAACAACTACTTCGTGGCCCTCAGTGGCTCCGCCACCAGCAGCGTCTTCCGCCGCCAAGCTGGTATCTGGGCGGACGCTATCACGGCCTCCGGCGGCGCCGCCACCCCCGCGACTAGCATCGCGGTCAGCGGCCCCTACGCCTCAGCCGTCGTCCTGGCGGGGGTGACCGCCGCAGCCGGCGGCCAAGCCGTGATCACGCGCAGCGGCGACGGCGGCACGACCTGGAATACAGCGGCCATCAACGTCGGTGGCACGGTGGGTGCCGTGAACGTGGCGCTCTCCCCCAACTTCGCCACCGACAACACCGTCTACGCCGCCAGTAACGGCGTCAACGGCGGGTTCTACGCCTCCACCACGGGCGGCGGCTCCACCCTGGGCTGGGCCGCCCGTGCCCTCTACACCGATGCCTACGCCACCATGGGAGGGATCGCGGGCGACCCCGCCGACGCCAACCCCCTGTTCGGGGTCATGAGCGGTGGCGCTGCTGGCTCCGACGCCCTCTTCCGCTCCACCTCCGGCGCCGTGGCCACGGCGACCTGGGCCAAGGTGGCGTACTTCGCGGGCGCAGCCGCTGCCAACAACGTGGTGGCGGTGGCGGTCTCGCGCAACTTCGCCACTGACTCCACCGTGTACACATCCACCGCCACCCAGCTCGCCCGCTCCACCAACCAGGGCGCGAGCTTCACCGCCCTGGGGATCAACGTGATCCCGTCGGGCGCGGTAACGGCGGGCGTGGGCCTGGCGGTGGCCGACGCCAGCACCGTCTACGTGCTGGCGAACAACGGCTCCATCCACAAGACCGTGGACGCGGGCCTCACCTGGACGACCACGGCCGTGACCGGCACCCCAACCTTCACCGACATCGCCCTTTCGCCCAACTACGCCACGGACAGCACGGTGCTGGTGGCGGCGCGGACCTTGGCGGGGGCGGCGCAGGTGTGGCGCTCCGCCGACGCGGGCGCGACCTGGGCCCTGGTCGGGACGCATCCCGACACGGCCACCCTGGCCGGTCGTCACTCCATCGCCTTTGACAGTGGCTACGCAACCAACAACACCATCTACTCCGTGACCGACACGGACGTTTACCGCTGGGTGCAGGGCACCAGCACGGCCTGGCTCCGGCTCAGCGCGGGCGCGAACGTCGCGGGCGGTGCTCCGGCGGTCATTCCGACCGGCGATGCCGACCTAGTCGACCTGGCGGTGTCCAACGGCGTGCTGTATACGCCTCAGAGCACTGCTGCCGCTGGCATCCGGCGCTCCCTGGCCCCTGCGGTGGCCTGGGACGGCGCGACTGCCAACCGGTGGTTTGACCTGGAATGGGCGGGCATGTCGGGCGTGAACGCCTCGCCTGCCGCAGGCACTGGTGTGCTCGACCAGGGCATCCCTGCCGGCACCACGCACGCGGTTAACAGCGTGGGCATGGTGGTGGCGCCGCTCACTGCGACGTCAAACCTGGTCCTGGCGATCAATACAGCTACGGCCCCCGATACCATAAATACCTACACCGACCAGCTGCTGGCGGCGCCGGTTCCCCTGGTGCCGGCCGACGGGGCGCAGGTAGCGGCAGCGCCTACCTTCCAGTGGACTCCCTACGCGACCCTGGGAACGGCGACCTACCGCATACGCGTTAGCACTGACCCGACGTTCCAGAACGTGGTGGTAACAACCTACGTCGCCAACGTGGGCGCGGGGGTCTTTACGGTGGCGGCCCCGGCGATCCCGGCCTTCGCGGCAGGGACCACCTACTACTGGTCGATTCGGGCCTACGACGCGGCGGTCGAGAACGTCCAAAGCCCGTGGTCCGCGACCCGCTCGTACATATCGGGCGCGGGCGTAACAGGCTTGCTGTACCCCATCAGCGGCGTGGGTCAACGCCTGGTGGTGGACAGCCTGACCCCGGGCCTGAGCTGGTCCGCCGTAGCGGCAGCGACCGACTACGAAGTACAGGTCACCACTAACCCGTCAGTAGTGGCCGCGGGCGGCTCCTACGTGACGCCAACCCTGACGCGGCGCGTGGGCTCGGCTACCCCCGCCCTCCAACTGATGGACGGAGACCTCAGCCCTAGCACCGTGTACTACTGGCAGGTGCGCGCCATCTTCGGCGTCGCGACCGGCGCCTACTCGAACCTAGCGTTCGGCGCGGCGACGACCGGCGGGTCTGGCGTCTTCCAGACTCCGGCGGCGGTGGTGGCGAGCGTTGACGTGGCAGCGGCCACGACGAGCATCGCGGGCGCCTACGACATCCTGTGGCGCTTCGACAACGCGACCCAGACCTGGATGAGCTACACGCCGGGCGCTCCGGCCTTCGCCCAGACCCTGGCGGCCATCGTGCCGGCCCAACCGGTGTGGATCTACGCCAACCGGGCGGCGGTCTGGACCCGCGGGAGCGGCTCCGTGACCCTGGTCCTGGGCTGGAACCTGGTAGTGGCTCCGTAAGTAGAGTTTGAGAGGGAGGGGTCCCGACAGGTCGGGACCCCTCCCAAAACAGGCCCTAAAGTCTAAGGAGGTACAAGAATGGGCAAGGCTAAGGTCATCGGCATCCTGCTGATGGTCGCCGCCATGCTGTCCCTGGCGCCGGCGGCGATGGCGCAGCCCAGCGTCGCGGCCTTCTACGGGACCGTGAAAGCGGGCGGCGCCAACGTGAACAACGGGACCATCGTTAGGGTCTACATAGACGGCATCCTCTACGCCAGCACCACCACCACGACCAGCGGCACGGACTCTGTCTATACCGTGAACGTGGTTGGCAGCGATGCGGTAGTGGGGAAGTCTGTGTTCTTCACCATCGGCGGCACCGTGGCAGCCGAGAACGGCACCTACGCTCAGGGCAGGAGCACGGCGGTCAACCTGACCTTCGCCGCCCTGCCCCTGACCGGCGACGCGGACGTCACCGGGCTGTGGGCCGGACTAGCTGCGATGGGCGCTCTGGCGCTGGGCGGCGGGCTGCTGCTCTTGCGGCGGTCCCGGCGTCCGGTCTGAGTCTGGCCTCTTAGGTAAGAGAAAGAGAAGGGCCTGTCCCGAGGGATCGGGGCAGGCCCTTCTTCGTGGCCCCATCCGACTCTTCCCCCTGGAGGAGGGAGGAAGGTGCAGCCTTCACCACACTGCTCGTCCTGCGCCAGGGGGTGAAGGGGGCGCCCCCCCTTCCGGGGGGCCTGTCCCGAGGAATCGGGACCAGGCTCCTCTGTTTATTTAGCTCCCTCTCCCGCCGGAGAGGGGGACCAAGGGGGAGAGGGCCCCGCCCCCCTTAGCGTGGCCCGGCGCTGGTCAGAGTCACCCAGCCGGCGTGATAGCGAAAGCCCAGCCTCAGGTTGAGGGCGATCATGGCGGCGTTGGCGCTATCGTTGCGGGCAATCATGTGTTGGTAGCGGTGGCGCTGGGCGTATTGGACGGTGTGTTGCTTGAGGGCCAGGGCCACGCCCAGGCGCCGGCTCTCGCGCCGCACTCCGGTGAGGTTCACATACAGCGTCTGGGGCTCCCCTTCGGTGCGGCTCGTGGTGCTGAACCCGATGTACTGGGCGCCCCACTGGGCGATGAAGAAGCCGTCGGATAGCGTCTCGGGGTAGTCCAGCCACTGGGCGAAGTCTGCGAAGGCCATGGGCAGCGCCGGGACGGGCCAGGGGACGTCGGCACTGACGGCGCGGGCGAGTTCGTACAGCTTCGCCAGGCAGTGGACGTCCCGCTGGCGCTCCTCGGCGAGGGTGGTGATGATGACGCCCTCGCCGGCTGCTCGCTGGCTGAGGGGCATGAGGGCCGCCGGGTCTGCCTCGGCCACGGAGAGTCGCAGCTCCCAACTGCGTCTGGACTCGGTGAAGCCGCGCTTCTGAAGGAACGCCAGGACCTGCGTCCTATCCTCGCGGACCTCGGTCCACAGGGTGTCTACGTCCAGGGCGCGCAGGTCGTCCAGCAGGCGCTCCAGGAGCAGGCCGCCGACGCCCCGTCGCTGCCACTGGGGATGCACCATGAGGTGGAACCAGTAGCGCTGGGGATGGAAGAGGGCAGGCAGGTGCGCGGCGATGCCGTAGCCGCCCGCGTGCTGGGTGGGGGCGTCTGCCGCGACGTAGCGGCGGCGGGTGTAGCGGGCCTCATCGAACCGCAGGTCGAGGCGCCGCCACTCCTCGGCCGTCAGACGATGGTCCGGGTAGAGCAGATTGTTCAGCGACGCGACCGCGTCGTAGTCCTGCCCCGTGAAGGGGCGCAGCGTAATAGGCACCTCGTCCCCCGCTTCGACCGTCTCCCTGTGCTTCCCCTCGCCTTCGTAGTAGCCGTAGCGAATTCAGTAGTAGGCTAGCACCTGGTGGAGGCGCGTGGCAAAGGCGGTGCCCTCCAGGAGCGTGGCCAGGGCCAGCACTATCGCCGCCGCCGCCAGGATCCCTCCCACTCCTGCGCGGAGGCCCACGGATAGCAGCCGCCCCTGTCTGGCACGGAGAAAGGCGTAAGCCTGGGCCAGCGTCAGCAGCAAGAGCATCAGGGCCAGGTAGGCCAGCGCGTACTGGCCGAGGGTGAGCTGGCTCCAGCCGCCGCTCACGCGGAGCCCGACGTAGACGATCAGCGCGAGGTGCAAGAAATAGAGGCCCAGGGAAGCCCGCCCCAGGACGCTTAGCGGGTGCAGGAGCAGAGAGGCCTGGCGTAGGCCTCCCCAGCGTAGGAAAATCAGTATAAGAAGCGTGGAGACACCCAGGGCCAGGACGGTGAACTGGACCGTCGGCGGGTAGAAGAGCTCGCTCCAGACGCCTCGTGGGAAGCTGTTGGGTGGCGCCACGGCGTAGGCGACGGCCCCGGCTGCGGTCAGGGCGGCGCCGAGGAGCAAGGGCTCGCCGAAGAAAGCGACCCGCTGACGCTCGCGAAAACTCTGGCCCAAATGCGCCCCCAGCACGGCGAAAGCGAGCCAGGGGAACAAAGGGAACCAGCCATCCACTAGCCAATGCTGGAGGGGCCCCAGCTGGGGCGACGCCGCCAGTGTGAAAACCTGCTGGCCCCAGATGTAAAACTCCAGGGGGAAATCGCTATACCCCAGCAGCCTACGCAGGAGCCATCCCAGGGCGACCAGGGCTGCTACCAGGCCGACGCGTTGCCAGCGGCCCAGCTTCAGGGCCAGGTACGCGAGGGGCATGGAGACCCCGATGAGGTACAGCACCTCCACGCTCATGAAGGGGTAAAGACGCCAGACCACCAGGTCCACGAAGGCGCCTACTGCCAGGACCCAGAGCCCCCGGTTGGCCAGGAAATAGACGAACCCGTGCCGGGGGGCTGTCAGCGCGACCATGAAGCCGCTGAGGGCAACGAAGATGGGCGCCGCCGCCAGGGAGCCCAGCAAGCGCAAGGGGAATGGGGGCAGTCCGTCGAGCAGGACGGCGCTGAGGTTAAGGAGCACCATGGAGGCGATGGCGAAGCCGCGCAAGCTGTCCAGGGCCTTCAGGCGCTCGGTCAGCACCGCGGAAGGGGCGCTGGTACCCATATCGCGCCGGACGTCGGGCCGCTGCACCCGCTTCACCTCTCTGCAAGGAAAGGAGATGCTTTGTTGGATGGGGCCGGCGCTATCGAGCTGGCCTATAGCCGCTGGGCGACGATAACAGCGTGAGTAGAGTCCTGGTGCTTGCGGGTCACCTGGAGAATCTTGAAGCCCACCTGGGTCAAAAGCCTTTCGTAGGAGGCCAGCGGCTTGTAGACCCCGACGCCGAAGTCGTCATAGGCGATATAGGTACTCTCCCAGGCCAGGGTGAGGTCGGGATTATCGTCAGCCAGCGGATCACAGATGAGCACCCGGCCCCCCGGCAATAGAGACTGCCAGGCCTTGGCCAGAAGCATCTGGCAGACATCGTCTGGCCAATCGGCTAGGACGCGGGAGAACTGGACTAGCTGATAGCCCTGCGGCAGGGGATCGCGGCGGAAGTCGCCCTCCACCACGCTCACCCGGTCGGCCAGGCCCTCACGGGCGATGTTCTGGCGGGCCAGGTAGGCCGAGTTGGGGAGGTTGAAGACGGTGGTGTGAAGCTGGGGGTAGCGTCGGGCGTAGTGGACCGCGACGGTCCCGTCGCCGCCCCCCACATCCAGGAGGCGTTCCACGCCCTCGAATGATAGGGCCCGCTCAATGGTGGCCACCGTTTCCCTGGCTGTCTCCCGCATCCATGCCTCCAGCTTCTGGGCCTCTTCGAGGCTTGCTGGGGGATAGGGGACCTGAGGGACCGGCTGGCCGCGGATGACCTGCACCAGGTCGAAGGCGTGGGAGGTGCGCCAGAATCGCAGGAAGTCACGGTAGAAGAACCCCATGCTGCCATCTTTATGCCAGAAGGCCCGCATCAGCGGACCGGCCTGGTACTTTGCCGGGAGCATGCCAGGGTCAGGTGCCTCTTCTATCAGCCCCAGGTGGCAAAGCATCAGGAGCCACTTGCGGCCCCGCTGGTGGTGGAGGGCGAGAGCGGCGATCAGCTCGTCAGCGGTTAGGGGGCCCTTCTTGGCCAGAAGGTCGGGGAGCTTCAACTC
>ORJL011091111.1_pt1 | contig 27115 bp, 23 predicted proteins | sample 1779941 | NCBI WGS metagenome assembly ORJL01 (sample SAMEA104232317, study PRJEB22302) | groundwater metagenome | biome: forest; feature: aquifer; material: groundwater | place: USA | collected 2011-08-07 | depth 5.8 m
CCTTGGTGGCGGGTGTGAATTGGCGTTAGCTTGTGATATTCGTCTCGCTAGCGAAAACGCTAAATTTGGCCAACCGGAAGTTACCTTAGGAATTTGTGCTGGATTTGGTGGAACACAACGTTTACCTCGCTTAGTTGGAACCGGATATGCCAGTCAATTGCTTTATACTGGAGATGTCATTGATGTCAAAGAGGCTTATAGAATTGGCTTAGTCAATCAAATTTTTCCATTAGACAAACTGATGGAAGAAGCCTTGGCTCTAGCGGGGAAAATTGCTGGACGAGCATCTGTGGCTGTTCAACTAACTAAAAGTGCTATACGACGTGGGATCAATCTAGATCTTGACAATGCCCTAGCTTATGAGTCTGAAGTTTTTGGCTTAACGTTTAGCACTAGTGATCAAAAAGAAGGCTGTACAGCTTTTGTTGAAAAACGCAAAGCTCAGTTTCAAGGTAAATAATTTAGTACGGGCGTCTTCTGCACTTGGTACATCCAGCGCTGACGCCTGAAGACTTGGTGCCAACCAAGTTTTCTTTAAACACTGCGAACTTATTGTTCAAATAAAAATTATTAATGGTAAGGAGGAACAACGGCATGAATATAGTCGTCTGCATTAAACAAACCTTTGATACTGAAGCTAAAATCGTGCTTGACGGTAGCGGGAAAATCGATTCTAACGGAATTAATTTAATTATTAACCCTTACGATGAATTTGCCATCGAAGAAGGTATCAAACTCAAAGAAAAGTTCGGTGGGGAAGTTACCGTTGTAAGTATGGGTGGCACTCGTGCTGCAGAAGCCATAAGAGGTGCTCTGGCTATGGGGGCTGATAAAGCCATTTTGGTCAGCGACCCAACTCTTGAAGGAATCGATGAATGGTCAGCCGCTGAAGCTCTGGCTAAAGCAATCGTCACAATTCCCTATGATATTATCCTTGCTGGTCGTATCGCCATCGATGATGGATCTAGCCAAGTCGCTGTTCGCATAGCTGAAAAACTCAACTTGCCCTCCATCAGTAGCGTACTCAAACTGGAAATTAACGGTACTCAAGCTGCGGTTACTCGTGAAATTGACGGTGGAACTGAAACACTCGAAGTCAGTCTACCAGTAGTTCTTACTGCCCAAAAAGGCTTAAATGAGCCTCGTTACCCGTCGGTTGCAGGGATTATGAAAGCCAAAAAGAAAGAGTTAAAAACCTTATCTTTGGCAGATCTTGGTCTTAACAGTGCCGAACTTTCAGCCAAAATGAAAACTGAAAAATACAGTTTACCTAATCCCCGTCAAGGTGGACGCAAAATCGCTGGCGATGCCGCCCAAGCAGTTAAAGAACTAGCCCGGCTCTTACGTGAAGAAGCTAAAGTTCTGTAAGGAGGAATAAAGAAAATGGCCAAAGGAATTTGGATCGTCGTTGAACAACGTAACTCACAAATCCGCAAAGTTTCCCTCGAACTTATCAGCCAAGGTAGAAAAATCGCTGACCAATCTGGCGACCCACTGGTAGCAGTAATTCTTGGGCAAGATATTGATGCCCTTGCCAAAGATCTGGCCTCCTATGGAGCAGACAAAGTCATTATCGCTAATGATGCCAAATTGGCTGAGTATACGACTGGTTCGTACACCTCTGTTCTTAATCAACTCATCCGTCAAGAAGAACCCCAAGCCGTCTTAATCGGGAATACGGCTATTGGTAAAGATCTAGCTCCTCGACTTGCTCAACGCTTAGGTGTCGGCTTAGCCTCCGACTGCACAGGCATGGACTATGATCCAAGCGCCCTTTTAACCTTTAAACGACCCATCTATGCCGGCAAAGCGTTTGCCCATTTATCTTCAAACGTTCGTCCGATCCTGGCTACCATCCGTCCCAACACCTTCCCGGTAGCTATGCCAGACTCAAGACGTCAAGCAGAAACTGTTCAAGCAGCGACACAAATTGATCCTGCTGACCTAAAAGCGATTGTCAAAGAAGTCGCCATCGCCGCTTCTAAACGACCAGAGCTCACTGAAGCTAACATTATTGTCTCTGGAGGACGGGGAATGAAAGGCCCAGAAAACTATATCATAATCGAAGAACTTGCGGATAGTATCGGTGCAGCTGTTGGCGCATCGCGGGCTGCCGTTGACTCTGGCTGGAAAGAGCATAAATTTCAAGTAGGACAAACTGGAAAAACAGTAGCGCCAACGCTCTATATTGCCTGCGGAATTTCGGGAGCCATTCAGCATCTTGCTGGCATGGGATCTTCTAAATTTATTGTAGCCGTCAACAAAGATCCTGAAGCCAACATTTTTAATGTTGCTGACTATGGAATTGTTGGAGACCTTTTTGAAATTGTTCCTTTACTGACCCAAGAATTTAAGAAATTAGTGAATGAATAATTAATACAAAAATGTAGTAAAGCGCCCCAAAAGGCGCTTTGCTACTAATAGGGGAAGGAGCTAGATGAAAATGGCTACACGTGAAGTGTATTGGAATATCGAAGGCGAACATTGGCTCTATGCTTTCTTTATTATTGCTCTTGTCATTTTTGCTTACGGAGTTTATCAACGCGTTAAACTATGGAAATTAGGGCAACCGGAAAACCGCTGGTCAAACATCGGCCAAGGGATCAAAGATATTTTAGTCTATAGTTTTGGGCATAAACGCCTGCTTAAAGATCCCTATCCCGGTCTTATGCACTTGGGGATTTTCTGGGGTTTTATCTTTTTAACCTTTGCCACTGGCATTATTACCATGCAGGCTGATTTTGGGTTAAGTATTTTTCAAGGCTGGCTTTATTTATTTATCAAGTTAACGGCTAATCTCTTCGGCCTACTAGCTCTTATTGGCATCCTAGTGGCAGCCTTTAGGCGTTACATCCAAAAACCCTCTCGCCTAGATAACAAACCAGATGATGCCATCGTTCTTATCCTTTTATTCAGCATTTTGTTTAGTGGGTTTTTAATCCAAGGTGCACGGATAGCTGCCGAACCGGACCCCTGGGCCGCTTGGACCATTGTCGGTCAAGGAATTGCCGTTATCTTACAGGCTATCTTTAACCCGGACCAACTTCGTATCTTCCACCGTTTTCTCTGGTGGTTTCACCTTGTGGTTGCCATGAGCTTTATCGCCTATTTCCCTTACTCGAAACTCTTCCATATCGTCCTTGGACCCTTAAATCAATTTTTCCGGAAACGCGGACCGATCGGCATTCCAGAACTGATAGACTTTGAAGATGAAAGTATCGAAACTTTTGGAAAAAGCCAACTACGGGAGTTTACCTGGAAGACCCTATTTAACACGGATGCCTGCCTAAGGTGCGGTCGTTGTCAAGATAATTGTCCTGCCTATCTAAGTGGCAAACACCTTAACCCCAAACAGATTATCCAGGATATGCGTATCCTTATGGAAGAGACCGGTGCCGCACTCAAAACAGCAGGTAAAGTTGCAGCAGTACAAGGATCAGATCAAGAAGCTGCTGCTACCGCTGAAAGTACCGAAGAGTGGACTGGTCGAGCCTTGATCGGAGAAGTTATTCCAGAAGACGATCTATGGGCGTGTACAACCTGTCGCTCTTGTGAACAACAATGTCCTGTATTTGTCGAGCATGTGGACAAAACTATAGATTTACGCCGCAACTTGGTCTTAATGGAAAGTCGATTCCCCGCAGAAGCTCAACTGGCCTTCCGCAACATGGAAAACAATGGCAATCCTTGGGGTATCGGCTGGAGCACCAGGGCGGATTTCTTAATCGGTCTAGGTGTTAAAACCTACGAAGAGAACCCTGAGGCTGACTATTTGTACTGGCCCGGTTGCTCAGGAGCCTTTGATGCCCGTAACCAAAAAGTTTCGGCAGCTTTAGTCAAACTCTTACAAGCAGCGGGGATTAACTTTGCAATACTTGGTAACGAAGAAAAATGTTGTGGGGATTCTGCCCGTAAATTGGGAAATGAATATCTCTTCTACTCCTTAGCTACAGAAAACATCGAAGTCATGAAAGGGCATGGAGTAAAAAAAATAATTACCCAGTGTCCCCACTGCTTTAATGTGCTTAAAAACGAATACCCTCAATTTGGCGGGGAATTTGAGGTTATCCATCATACAGAATTTTTAAACGAACTGCTTACCTCTGGCAAGCTTAAGCTAAAAGCAGTACAACAAAAGTGCATTACTTACCATGACTCCTGCTACTTGGGCCGATACAACCAAATTTACGACCAACCGCGTGAACTCTTAAAAGCTGTCGGCTTAGAGCTTAAAGAAATGTCCCATACTGGAGAAAAAAGTTTTTGCTGTGGGGCCAGTGGTGGACGGATGTGGTTGGAAGAAAATGAAGGAAAGCGCATTAACGAGATGCGTACAGATGAGGCTATCGCCGTTAAACCAGACTATGTCGGGACGGCTTGTCCTTTCTGTTTAACGATGATTAATGATGGTATTGCCAGCCGAGGGGTTGGGGAACAAATTAAAGCTTTAGATATTGCAGAAATCTTAGAACAATCTCTATAATAAAACTATTTCGTAGGAGGGTCTTTATAGATGAGAGAGGTAGTTATTGTTAGTGCGGTTCGTACACCAGTAGGTTCATTTAGTGGTTCATTAGGTCAAATCGCGGCTGTTGAGTTAGGTTCAATAGCAATTAAAGGAGCTATAAGCCAAGCGGGAATTACAGTTGATCAAGTTGAAGAAGTCATTATGGGAAATGTTTTAACAACTGCCTTAGGGCAAAATACAGCTCGTCAAGCCTCTATTAAAGCAGGTGTTCCCCAAGAAGTACCTGCATGGACAGTTAGTAAAGTATGTGGTTCTGGTCTGAAAGCTATTGTTTGTGCAGCTCAAGCAATTATTAGCGGAGATGCGGAGGTCATTGTGGCTGGCGGAATGGAAAGTATGTCCCAGTCATCCTATGCCTTATCTAAAGCGCGCACAGGCTATCGTATGGGAAATGATACAATTTTGGACACCATGATTATTGATGGGTTGACTGATGCCTTCCATAATATTCACATGGGACTTACTGCTGAAAATATTGCTGAACAATTCGGAATTACACGAGAAGCCCAAGATAGTTTTTCAGCTTCAAGCCAAAATAGGGCTGAAAATGCTATCAAGTCCGGAAAATTCGTCGACGAAATCGTTCCAGTCAGTATTCCCCAGCGCAAGGGTGATCCTTTAGTTATTAGTCAAGATGAATTCCCTCGCTTTGGAACAACCCCTGAATCTCTGGCCAAACTTCGTCCAGCTTTTAAAAAAGACGGTACTGTTACAGCTGGTAATGCATCCGGAATCAATGATGGTGCTGCTGCAGTAGTAGTTATGTCTAAAGAGAAGGCCCTTGCGTTGGGCTTAACTCCTTTAGCAACAATCACTTCTTGGGCTTCCGCTGGGGTAGATCCCTTAATCATGGGTACAGGCCCAATTCCAGCAAGCCGAAAAGCTTTAGCGAAAGCTGGTTTAAAAATTGAGGATATCGATCTTGTCGAGGCTAATGAAGCTTTTGCTGCGCAGGCATTAGAAGTCGTAAAAGAACTCCAATTAGACTTGGACAAAACAAATGTTAATGGAGGCGCTGTTGCCATTGGTCATCCTATCGGAGCCTCTGGAGCTCGGATACTGGTAACCTTATTGCATGAAATGAAACGTCAAGAGGCTCACCGAGGACTGGCAACTTTATGTATTGGTGGTGGTCAAGGGATAGCTATGATTGTTGAAAGATAATTAAGCGCCATATGAGAAAGGAATTCACTTAAATAGTGAATTCCTTTTCTCATTGTAGGATACTTTAAATTGTTAAAATTGAACCGCATATAATGTACCAAAAATTAGTGGATAAAGAAGTTAGTAAAAAGTAGTAATTTCTTGCAAGTTATTTTTCATTTTGGGGAAATCTAGATAAGTGCTAAACCTTTGGAAACAAGCAGGATTTATGTTACTATTAGTGGAATACTTTCTTTGGTATAAATTATTTAAAATTTAGGAGGTTACTTAGAATGACTGTTCGTGTAGCAATTAATGGATTTGGAAGAATTGGCCGGTTAGCTTTTCGGGCTGCTTTAACCAAATCAGCCCCAATTGAAATCGTAGCCATTAATGATTTGGGGAAGCCGGATATGCTAGCCCATCTGTTAAAGTATGATTCCATCCATGGAATTTTACCGTTTTCTATTGAAATTAAAGGACAAACCATGATTGTAGACGGTAGAGAGATTAATATTTTAGCTGAAAGAAACCCTCAAGATTTACCTTGGAAGGAACTTGGTGTTGATGTCGTAATCGAATCAACGGGTCATTTTACGGATCGAGAGGGTGCCGCGAAACATCTTACTGCTGGTGCCAAGAAAGTAGTAATATCGGCACCTGGTAAGAATGAGGACATCACGATTGTCATGGGGGTCAATGATGATAAATATGATCCTCAACAACACCATATTATTTCCAACGCTTCCTGTACAACAAACTGCTTAGCACCAGTAGCTAAAGTTCTTCTTGAAGAATTCGGAATTGAAATGGGTATGATGACGACCACTCATTCAGTGACAAATGACCAACGAATTCTTGATTTTGAACATAGCGATTGGCGCCGGGCTCGAGCAGCTTTTCAATCAATGATCCCAACAACAACTGGTGCTGCTAAAGCGGTCGCTCTTGTCCTCCCGGAACTAAAAGGTAAAATGACGGGACTGGCTGTACGCGTGCCAACTCCTAACGTCTCCCTTGTAGACTTTGTTGCTAATCTAACCCGTCCGACAACGGTTGAAGAAGTTAATTCCAAGCTGGAAGCTGCTGCTAACGGAAAGTTGAAAGGTATACTGGAATTTTCGAAGTTACCGCTTGTTTCGATTGATTATAACGGTAATCCTGCCAGTTCCATTGTTGATGGTTTATCCACGTTGATGCTGGGAGAGCGTATGGTTAAAGTGTTAGCTTGGTATGATAATGAGTCAGGCTATTCCAACCGAGTGATCGATTTAATCACTTTGATAGCAGCAAAAGGTTTGTAGACAGGGAAGGATGAGACAGAGGTTGAGAAGAACAAAAATCGTCTGTACTATCGGACCAGCCAGTGATTCACCAGAAAAAATTAAAGAGCTTTTAGAAGCAGGGATGGATGTCGCTCGCCTTAATTTTTCTCATGGTACACAAGAGGAACATGAAGCTAGAATTATTGTTTTAAAAGAAGAAGCCCAAAAAGTCGGTAAACACCTTGCTATCATTCTTGATACCAAGGGACCGGAAATTCGAACTGGGATGGTTCCCAAAGAGGGTATACCCCTTCGAAACGGTGCCAGTTATAATTTGGATCTTAGTACAGAACTGGGTACGTTAGATAGGGTAGGTATTACCTATGCCAATCTTTGGCGTGAAATTGAACCGGGTAATCATATTCTGATGGACGATGGTCAACTCGATTTAGAGGTTACTAAAGTACAAGAAGGCCTTATCTCAACCATAGTTCGAAATGGTGGGATACTCAAATCTCAAAAAGGCGTCAATGTACCAGGGGTCAAAATTCGACTTCCAGCTGTTACCCTGAAAGATATTGAAGATATTCGTTTTGGGATCCGTCAAGGGATAGATTTTATTGCAGCTTCTTTTAGTCGTAAAGCAGAAGATATTCTAGCTGTTCACCGTATTGTAAAAGATGAAGGCGGACAGGTTCAAATTATAGCTAAAATTGAAAGCCGCGAAGGCCTAGAAAATTTGGATTCCATTTTAGAAGTTGCAGATGGGATTATGGTGGCCCGTGGTGACCTTGGAGTAGAAATTCCAGTCGAAGAGGTTCCTGGCTATCAAAAGGAAATCATTCGCAAATGCAATTTGCTTGGCAAACCTGTGATTGTTGCTACTCAGATGCTTGACTCCATGATGCGTCAACCACGCCCTACACGCGCCGAGGCAAGTGATGTTGCTAATGCCATCTTAGATGGCACTGATGCGATCATGTTGTCTGGTGAAACTGCTGCAGGTCAGTTTCCAATAGAGTCAGTACAAATGATGGATAAAATTGCCCGTAAAACGGAAAGCCAACTTTTAGAAAACAAATCTACCCGCCACCCGCATCTCAATGTCGCAGAGGCAATTGGTTATGCTAGTTATACTATTGCCAACGACCTCGATGCTACAGCGATAATCACCCCCACTCATTCCGGTTCAACTGCTCGAATGATCTCGAAATATCGTCCCAGAGCTTTAATCATTGCAGCGACTCCGTTTTTGGCTATTGCGCGCATGCTATCTCTTCAATGGGGTGTACAATCCTTACTAATCCCTCAAGTGAATGAAACAGATCAATTGTTATCGACCGCTGTCAATACAGCTCTCAATAAGAACTTAATTCAAACAGGAAATGTTGTTGTTATTACTGCCGGTGTACCGGTAGGTACAGTGGGTAGTACAAACATGATTAAAGTACAGGTTGTGGGCAATGCCCTGATTAAAGGAATGGGAATTGGACGTAAATCTTATACAGGGCCAGCTCGCAAGATCATTACACCTGAAACAGATCGTTTTGATGATGGTGATATACTTATTTCCTTAATAACCGATGCTACTTATGTTCCCTTAATTGCCAGAGCCGGTGCTATTGTGATTGAGGAAGGTGGCTTATCTTCAGATGCTGCTATTGCCAGTCTCCATTATGGGATCCCTGCTATTGTAGGAGCTTATGGTATCTTAGACAAGATCTCTGCGGGACAAATTATTACCGTAGACGCTATATCCGGTGTGATCTATGAGGGAGCAGTATCTATTCTCTAAATCAATTTATATTCTCTTAAGGTAATACTGCCAAAAATAAAGACCGGCTGAGTAAAGTTAATCTCATCCGGTCTTTACACTCATATTAAAGTTGGTCATCCACCGTATCTTTATCGATTGTACTATGTGCTCTGTCATTAAAAACTTCAATTAGTCCCGCCTGCTGCAATTCAGTTGAGATCTCAAATAATGATTCTTTTTTATCAACTGGAAGTTTATTTGTAAAACGGTTTATTTTAACAGGTGGAACGAGGTTGCGAAACTTGACTCCTCCATATTTAAGAATACGTTCTGGCAAATCGTTTCTCCTCCTTTTTAAGAGTTTATGATTATTATTCCTAGACCAAGGGAAAAAATACGTTTCCAAATGGAAACAACGCGTAGTTGTCAAGTGCTCAAGTTGCAATGATAATGTAACTATGTTAAAATACAAACAAACTTAGGGGAGTAGCTCTGGATTATATCCACTGGCTAATCGATACCGCGGTTAAGCCCGGTTAGCCACTGTGACCTTATTAACTGGAGCAAGACCTTTGTGCCTCTTTAAAGAGACGCAGAGGTCTTTAATATTATTAAGTTTATTAATGGGAGGCTTTGATACTTCGACCAAAGAATGGAGGTTTGTATGCTACTTATAGACGGCATACACCTTTTAGAAGGTGTAAAAGGAGCACATTGTTACCTTGTGACTGGTTCAAATCCATTTCTTATCGATACCGGTTTTCCAGGACAAGAAGCACGGATTATTAAATATCTTCTAAAAGCGGGAGTTGAACCCCAAAGTCTCCAGGGCATTATTCTTACTCATTTTGACTTTGATCATGTTGGAAGTGTGGTTGCACTGCAAAAGATTACCCAATGTCCAATATATGCCCATACGATAGAGATTCCTTATATCCTAGAGAATACACCACGACCGGGTATAAAATATTGGGTACCGATTCTTATGCGCCCTTTGCTTGGCAAACTTGTAGCGCCTGAACATATTGAAGCACTTGAAGGGAATCACCCCTTTCAGGATTGGGAAATCATCCACACTCCTGGACATACCCCTGGGCACATTATTCTTTATCGTAATGGAATTGCTATTGTAGGCGATCTTCTGCAAGGAGGTCAAATTCGTTTAGCCCCCACCATTTTTACCTGGAGAAAGCCGACATTGCTGGAATCTGTCAATACCTTGATAACTCGTCCTTTGCGTTGGATTTTACCTGGGCATGGACCAGCTACTCCAGCATCAATTCATTGGTTAGATCAACTCAACAACACATTAGTATCTTAAAACCAGAAAACTCTTTTGTGTAGAGAGCACAAAAAAATTTGCAGGGTAGACCTGTAGATTTTTTGCGTTATTAATACAAAGTTACTGGATTGGTTTATTCTCTGCCCTAGTTTGATCTAACGTTTGAATGACCTGTCCACGGATAAAAGACAAATACTCTTGACGGAGCGCCTCACGCTCAGCTTTTTCCCATTCTTCCAAACCTTCTGCACGTTGTTTTTTGGATAACTCATTTATTCTAGAAATTAGTTGATTTATTGGCATTTTGTCCATTAGAAGCAGCTCCTTTGTAGTAGATATCATAAAAACTTTGAATTTTTTTATTGTTGCCTCATATTATAGCATAGTAACCAAAAAAGAAACAATTTGGTTTATTTTAGCCTAAATAAGTGCTATAATATATTTATATGGTTTGTTGTATTAGGAAGGGGGCAGGAATGAATAAACTTGAACTAACGAAGATCCGAGCTAATATTTTTAATAACGTTTTACTTCGGATTGTGAAAATCAAAAAGTTATCAAAGAATATCCTTCCATGGGCATTGCAACGTTCGAATTTAATACCTTGGCGGTCTCGTAAAGTTTGGTGTACAGCTCTAGCTTTACTTATCGTAGGAACGAGTACTGGAATTTATCTTAATAGTACCGTCTCGGCTGCTGTTTTGTTTATAAACGGTCGCCAAATCGGTGTTGTAAGTAGTATTGACCAGGGAAAGCAGCTTGTTGAAGTAGTCTTACAAAAACGGGGTCTAGGAAACGGGCAATCTGCTCGTACGCACGATCAAATCGACTACAAAGGTATTCGTCTTACAAAGGCTAACTTACTTGCAGAAACCCTAAGTGAGAACGAAATCGGCAGTCAATTAACCACTTATGTTGATGGAGTTGAATTAGCTATTTCCGGTACAAAAATTGCCATCCTCCCGAGTCAAGAGGATGTCCAACGTACTTTAAAGGATTTTCAAGATTATATGACTAAACCTAGTGACACTAACAAAGTCGATTCTGTGAGTTTTATCGAAGAAGTAACAACAAATAACATTGAAACTCAACCAGATCAGGTTCAATTAGCTGATATTGTTCTTGATTTGCTCAAAAAAGGAAAAACAATCAGCAAAGATTATGTTGTTCAGGACACTGATTCTTGGTGGCTTATTGCCCGCAAAAACAACATGTTAACAAAAGAAGTATTAGCAGGCAACCCTGGAGCCACAGAAAACACCCTGCTCCATGATGGTCGAACAATTAAAATTGTCTCTGGTACACCTTATCTATCTGTGGAAAGTAAAGGGGTTCTTACCCAGACGGAAACTATTCCTTATGATGTACAAAATACGGTTGATAATTCCCTGTCAGACGGTGAGCGGATTGTCAAGCAACAGGGAAGTGAGGGTAGTAAACAAGTTACATATTCCTATACCCAGAAGGATGGTAAATTTCAGAGTAAACAAGTTCTTAATGAAAATATAACTAAAAAACCTGTACCCAAAGTAGTTGCCAAAGGTCCCAGTCAACAACCTTATTCGATAGCTTATGCAGCTTCACGGGGAACAGGTAGAATTTCTGGGTTAGCATGGTCACTCCAGGGACCTATTAACTCTAATTATGGTTATCGTTCGCGAGGTTTTCATTCGGGTATTGATATTGGAGCTAGTAACGGAACTCCATTCACTGCCTCTGCAGCTGGAACAGTTGTTGAAGCCGGTTGGTCGGGGGCTTATGGCAAAATGATACTTATTGACCACGGGAACGGAGTCATGACTCGTTATGCACATGCTTCAAAGATTTTGGTTTCAGCTGGTCAACAGGTTAGTCAAGGAGAGACTATTGCTTTAGTTGGTGCAACTGGTGATGCCACTGGTCCACATTTACATTTCGAAGTAATAATAAATGGAAGCGCTGTTAATCCATTTAATTATCTGCCTTGACATTCCCCATAGCAAAAGCTAGGGGATTCTTGGGAAAGACCGTCTAATGACAGTTTATTAACCAAGCTAACTCGATGTGCCCCACCGTTTTTAAACCTATACTTTTCCTTTTGGCTACTGCTTGGTTATCGCATTTCGCCAGAATATGCTTATTTATTGGTCGGTGAACATTTTACGTAGCAGCCTTTCTGACACAACTCCATACGTTCAATTTTCAAAGAGCATATTAGATTTATTGTAGCATGAAATAATGAATAGGGACAGGTATTTTATGGATCTGCCTTATATCCCCATAGTTGAAACTAGGGGCTTTACGGCAACAAATGGTAACTCGGGAATAATAGCTAAAGCGCCTAAGGGCGCTTTTCTTGGAGGTTTGGCCCTTTTGGAGTTTAAAGCACAAACTCGGTTACGTGTACGTTATGCTGAAACTGATCAGATGGGGATTGTTTATCATTCCAATTACTTTATATGGTTTGAGGTTGGACGCTCAGAATTATTCAGAGAATTAAATCTTCCTTATACAAGGTTTGAGGAACAAGGTCTTGGACTAGCCGTTATTGAAGCAAGTTGCCGCTACCGTCTACCAGCTCGCTACGATGATGAAGTTATTATTACAACTCACGTTAAAATTTCCTCTCGTAAGGTCACATTTTCTTATCTTGTATATCGAGAATCAACTTTACTTGTCGAAGGGAAAACTATTCATGTATTTGTAAACAAACAAGGTCGAGCAGTTGATGCACGTTCTCATGTACTTTGGCAACAAATCCAAGCACATTCTGCTGGTCGCGTAAGAGAAGATGCCTGAATAGTCTGATGCTACACTTGAATTCCCGGTTCTTCTATAGTATCATGTATTCATAATACTTGATACGTGAGGGATGGTTAGATGTTTTTAGTTACTTGGATCGAAGGGGATGAAGTTAATTATAAATTTGTCGAAAAAACTGAATTAGATTCTCTTCTTCAAAATCTTGATCAAAATGTTATCGTTCAAGATTTGATTTCTTAACCTTGATCATTTTGCATTTTCTATGAAGATAAACTACAATTTAATAGTTGAACATGATATACTGTTTACCACTAGGATAGACCTTTTACTTCATTGAGGAGCTGAATATTTCTGAATCAAGAAACAGGGGTCTTTTTAAAACGCACTCTTAAATTCATTGCTTTTTGGATAATAGTCGGGCTTATCATCTATTTGATCGGACATTTTATTTTCTTATTTTTACCTTTCATTCTAGCCTTCATAATGACAGCGATGATTAGTCCGCTAAAAAATTTTTTAATTCGTAAATTGAATTTACCTTTAGGTATTTCCGTTCTTAGTGCTATGATTATAGAACTCGGGGGGATAGGGCTTTTACTAATCTTCTTGATTAATAGCGTCATTAATGAAATTCAAGACATCTATCTGCGTTGGCCACTTTATGAGAGAATCATAATGCGAGTCTTTAACAGTTGGTTAAGTAATATCCGAACGGCCTATTTAAACATCCCAAGCAATTATACCGACCCCATTATTAATACTGTAAAAAACGTTTTTAACTCTGTTCCCCATCTCTTAACCCAGGGACTTAGTTTGGCTGTGGCTATTCCGGAAATCATTATTATTATCGTAATAGCCTTAGTTGCTACCTATTTTATGTCTAAAAACAGCAAACGTTATATCAGTGAGTTCGTAACTATTTTCCCTATAGAATGGCGTCAAAGCCTATTTGAACTGGGCAGCGACTTTTCCCGAGCTATGTCCGGATTTATTAAAGCAGAATTTATTATTTTCTTGATTATGATGTTTTGTTCTATTTTAGGACTTTTTATTTTAAAGACCAAATACTTTATTATTATTGGTATTATTACTGGTCTATTTGGAATACTTCCTGTACTCGGTGTTGGTATTGTTCTTGTACCTTGGGCATTGTTTGCTTTTATTGCTGGTCATAACTTTTTTGCCATTGAATTATTAATCTTAACCGCAACAATTACAATCATACGTCACGTGATTGAACCTAAAATTTTAGGTGATAATGTGGGATTAGATCCACTTTTTGTACTTATTAGTATGTATATAGGTCTAGCATCTACTGGAGTTGTGGGGCTTATTCTTGGTCCTTTTATATTGATAGCTTATCAAGCACTACGTAAAGCTGGAGTTTTTCGTAACCTGTGAATACAATGCATAATTCATAATTCATAATGTACAATTCACAATGCATAATTCATGATGCTGACGACAAGAGAGCTGCAATCAGTAAAGATTTAAAGATAACTTGATCACAAATAGACAAGTAGACAAATAGAGGGATCGGTATGGGTAAGACCGATTCCTCTATTATGTTGACTAAGTTGTTAGGAAACTAGCGTAATTGAAATGTACCACAATCTGTTGCCTCAGTTGATTCTACTTTTGCATGATGTTTAGTAACTTGAATACTTGTTGCCTTACAAATTTTTGCTTGTTCATTGTACGTACATTCTGTTACATTGCATTTTACTTCAGGACTTTGCATCTTCGATCACCTCCTAGTCTAAATTAACCAAATTGAAGCCTGTCTATACCAGTAAATTGGTTGAAGTAACATTAAAAACTAAGCACGAAACAAATAACTTACAAGAATTTGTCCATAGTCAATAAAATAGCTATAATATAAGAGTTACAAAAGGTATTCATTAGGAGTTGACCAAAAATGTTCAAAAGAGTAGTTACCTTAACCTTCGGTTGTCAGATGTCCGAACGAGATGCTGAAACTTTAACTGAAATCTCTACTCAAGAAGGATATAAGCGTTCTTTAAATCTTGAGGAGGCTGATTTAGTTATTGTAAATACTTGTTGTGTTCGAGAAAGCGCTGAAAATAAAATATTGGGTAAAATTGGGGAGTTGAAAAAGCTTAAGGAGCAAAATCCCACTTTAAAAATTGCTGTAACCGGTTGTATGGTTCAACAACCTGGAGTATTGCAACGACTTCAAAAAAGAGCACCCCATGTAGACATTTGGACTGGTACGTATAATTTACATAACTTCTCCACTTTATTACACCAAACTAGGATCTCCGGAAAAGTAGCCGTTGTGGGTGATAAACCCGACGAAACACAAGAAGCTATTTCACTAGCTGAAAAGGGCAAATTACGAGCCAATGTTAATATCATGTACGGCTGTAATAACTTTTGTTCCTATTGTATAGTACCCCATGTAAGAGGGAGGGAAAGGAGTAGACGACCTGAGGAAATTATTCAAGAAATCCGTTATTTAGTGGAAAGCGGATGTCGTGAAGTTACTTTACTAGGGCAAAACGTTAATTCATACGGCTTAGAATTCTCGCCTACTTATGATTTTGCTAACCTTCTACAAGAAGTTAATCAAATCTCAGGGCTATGGCGAGTACGTTTTATCACCTCTCATCCCAAAGATTTATCAGATAAATTGATTACAACAATCGCTACTGGCACCAACATATGCGAACATATCCATTTGCCAATTCAAGCTGGAAGTAATGAAATATTACAAAGAATGAACCGCAAGTACACTAGAGAATACTACTTAAGCCGAGTGGAAAAAATCCGCGAACAAATTCCTGGGGTTAGCCTAACAACAGATTTTATCGTTGGTTTTCCAGGTGAATCTGAGAATGATTTTGCGGCTACCTTAGATTTAATTAAACAAATTGATTTTAGTCAGGCTTATACTTTTATGTTTTCTAAGCGATCCGGAACTCTGGCCGCAGATATGCCGGACCAAATACCTTTAACTATTAAAAAACGACGTCTTCAAGAACTCATGAATTTACAAAAGGAAAAAGGGTTGAAATGGCGGCAGAATATGTTAGGTAAGAACTATGAAATACTAGTTGAAGGTCCTAGTAAAACCAACCCAGACCGCTTAACGGGTCGAACTAGGGGGAATGAGTTGGTGGTATTTGTTGGTAACGATTCCCTAATTGGAAACTTAACTAACGTAAAAATTCTTGAGGCAGGTCCGTGGACTTTACTGGGTGAAATAAACTAAATCAAAAAAGGATAGAAACATAAACCAATTCTTAAAAAGATGCAGGAATCAACAAATTCGTGTAGAATGATTGAAAAGGTGGAGGTGTAATATGACAGATGAAATTTTTGAAAAAGCACAGATCTTAGCTCAGGCGATTTCTCAAAGCTCTGAATTAGCTCAATTAAGAAGCACTGAACAATTAATGCTTGCCAACTCAGAAGCCCAAAAAATTATTGGAGAATTTCAAGCAGCCCAACAACGATTGGCTGATCTCCAACAATCAGGACAAGAACCAACTTTGGAGGATAAAGAATCTGTCTCTATGATAGAAACCAAGGTGGAAAACAACCCGCTTATTTCGGACTATCTAGGGGCCCAAGATCACTTTACAGAAATGTTAGACACTGTTAATACAATTTTGGCGAGTGCCATAGCGGGAGAATCTTCTGAAGGATGTTCCAGTTGTGGATCTGGTGGATGTGGTACTGATAGCGGATGTGATTCGGATAGTTGTGGTTGTGGCGGCGGTTGTTAAGTTCAACTTTCCGATCAAAACCTAGTTCCAAGAAAGGCGCGCATCAGTTCCCTATGCGCGCGCCCTTCAGTACTTCATTCCGCTGCCCGTGCCTAAATTGGCACGGATATATACTTTCCTGAAGTAGAACAAAGGGAAGAGCTTCAACTATTAGCTCTTCCCTTTTTAGGCATATCATTTCCTGTCGTTAACAGCACTATGAAAGAATGAAAATGGTGGATTTTTCAGAGTAGGGCTTAGATAAGAATAAAGGGGAGAAGCATTAAACATGACAACCCCGATGATGCAACAATTCCGAGCAACCAAAGCCAAAGTACCGGAAGCTATTCTCTTTTTCCGACTGGGTGATTTTTACGAAATGTTTGACCAAGATGCTGTACTTGCTGCTCCAATCTTGGAAATCGCTCTCACGGCTAGAGACTCTGGTGAAGGTAAAAGGATACCCATGTGTGGAATTCCCTATCACGCCGTTAATAATTATTTAACTAAACTTGTTTCTTCTGGACACAAAGTGGCGATTTGTGAGCAAGTTGAAGATCCTCGCCAGGCCAAGGGAATTGTAAAACGAGAAATTATTCGGATTGTATCTCCTGGCACATTGACTGATACTTTAATTTTCGAAATTAACAATAACTTCTTAGGCAGTATAGTTCATGAAGGTGACTGGGGATTAGCTTTTCTCGATGTCTCAACTGGAGAATTTACGATCTTCCAAACTCCACGCTTCGAGGTTTTATTAACTGAACTAACTAGGATTAAACCTGCAGAGTTAATATTACCTCCAGACTTAGCCAATAATAAGTTATTACAAAATTACTTTTTAACAATCAGATCTAAACAGAGCTATCAAAAAAATCCTGATTTTTCTAGCCGCTTCCCGAAGCAAACTACCCTGTTGGAGGATTTGCCAACAGCTGCCAAAGCTGCAGGAGCATTATGGTCGTATTTTATGGAAACTATGCCTGCCATTAATCCTTCTCATATTATTGAAATAAAATCTTACGGACAAGACCAATGGATGATTTTAGACCAATGGACCCGTCGCAACCTAGAATTAACCGAGACAATTCGTAGTCAAGGAAAAAAGGGAACACTACTTAGTATTCTTGATTATACTAAGACTGCTTTTGGAGGACGTCTCTTAAGACGTTGGATTGAACAGCCCCTCGTAGTTGCACCGGATATTTTACGTCGCCATGAAGCCATAGAGAACCTAGTAGGTGATTCTTTTTTGCAGGGAGATTTAGCTAAATTTCTGACTGGAATCTATGATTTGGAACGATTGATGGGTAAAGTCTCCTATGGAAGTGTTCATGCCAAAGACTTATTAGCTTTAGCCCAAACCTTAAGTACCCTACCGAAGATTAAAGCTGTTTTAGCCGGTAGCCAAACCCAAGTTTTGAAAAATTATGAGCCTTATTTAGACGGCTTTGAAGACCTAACTAGTTTACTTTACAAAGCGCTTAATCCTGAAGCTCCAACAACCCTCAAAGATGGCAACTTAATTAAAAGTGGTTTTTCAACTGAAATTGATGAGTTGCGTACGCTCGCTTTCGGGGGTAAAGAATGGGTCGCAAGTTTAGAAAATTCAGAACGTGAACGGACGGGAATACGCTCTTTAAAAATAGGCTTCAACAAAGTGTTTGGTTACTATATTGAAATTACTCATGCCAATGCTCATTTGGTACCGACTAATTACCTGCGTAAACAGACTTTAGCTAATGCTGAGCGTTTTATAACTCCAGAACTCAAAGAATATGAAAATAAGATACTTCAAGCCGAAGAAAAGCTTATAGAACTAGAATTCCAACAATTTATAGAACTTAAGGTAAAAGTAGGATCTTATACGGAAAAAATTCTTAAGTCAGCCCAGGCTTTAGCAGAAATAGATGTATTTACGAGTTTAGCCGAAGTCGCTGTCCGTAATCACTATGTCCGACCCACTATAACTAGTGATGGCGTACTTAAGATCATCGAGGGAAGACACCCCGTCATTGAACAGATGCTCGATCAAGGAAGTTTTATCCCCAATGATACACTCTTAACCTCACAAAAACATTTGGCCATCATCACTGGTCCCAACATGGCTGGGAAATCCACTTACATGCGTCAAGTCGCCTTAATCGTCCTGATGGCTCACATAGGTAGTTATGTCCCCGCTCAACATGCTACTATCCCGATTGTAGATCGTATTTTTACCAGGGTTGGAGCCTCTGATGATTTAGCCTCTGGTCAAAGTACCTTTATGGTAGAAATGCGTGAAGTAGCTCATATTCTCAATAATGCCACTGAAAATAGTTTGATTATTTTTGACGAAGTTGGACGTGGAACAGCCACCTATGATGGATTAAGCATTGCCTGGTCTGTCGTGGAGCATCTTGTACAAACTCCTAATTTAAAGGCTAAAACCCTCTTTGCAACTCATTACCACGAGTTGACAAGGTTAGAAGAGCACTTCTCGGGAGTTTTTAACCTCCATGTGGGGGTTAGGGAGCACCATGATGACATTATTTTTTTACACAAAATTTTACCTGGTCGTGCTGATCGAAGTTATGGAATTCAAGTTGCACGCCTTGCTGGATTACCGGCGAACCTACTCAACCGTGCTAAAGCGCTTTTGAAAGAATTTGAAGCAGATTCTTTTAATTACGAAGAGTTTAAACCCTCTAGTACGGTTACGCAGATCAGACTTTTTGACGAACCAGAAATCCACCCACTCCTCCGTGAGGTTGAATGTTTAGTCCTCGAGGAAATGTCCCCTCGTCAAGCACTACAATATCTTTTTGATCTAAAGGAGCGTTTAGAGGCACTAGAAACACTATAAAGGGGGGTAAAGAGATGATTGATCGCGTTGGAATTGATGTGGGTGGTACCTTTACCGATGCTGTACTTATGAAAGGGAACCACCTCGTTAATCAAGCAAAAGTTCCAACTAATTCTGATGATCTGTTACAAACCATTATGAGTGCTCTTGATAAACTGGGGGTTTCTGAAGAGAAGCCTGTAGAAAAAATAACAGTAAGTACAACACTTGTTACCAACGCCATTCTTCAAGGACACTTGCCTAAAATTAAGCTTTGCCTATTTCCCGGCAATGGTATGAAACTTGATGCCCTTTCTTGGCCGATTCCCTATCATGTGCTCTCAGGTATAATCGACTACAGAGGAAGAGAAATCAAAGCTCCTAATAAAGCAGAATGGGAACAACTGTACCAGGACCTCCGTGATGATCAGAATACTAAAACGTGCCTTGCGATCGTCGGTAAGTTTTCTCACCGTAATAAAACCCATGAAGAGCAATTAGCCGCCTTTCTTCTGCAACGCAATCCTGATTTACAAATAGCCTTTGGACACCTCTGGGGTCAAGCAAACTTTTATCGTCGGAGTCTAACTACTTATCTAAACCTAGCAAGTCGTGGCCTTTATACCCAATTTGTCACTAACTTACAAAAAGCTGTTGGTAGTAGAGGCGCTCACGCTCCAATCTCGGTACTTAAAGCTGATGGGGGAGCTCTTCCTTTAGCCCTCGTTCGACCTGTAGATTCAATTTATTCCGGACCTACTGCGAGTGTACTTGGGGCTTTAGCCCAAAGCGAGGAGTCAGAATCTTTTGTAGTTGTTGATATCGGTGGGACAACCACTGATTTAGGATTAGTTCTTTCGGGTGTTCCTTTAATGAGTTCTAAGGGTGCAAAAATCGGTGCTTATTCCACATTAGTGCATTCTTTAGCAGTTCGTTCAGTTCCCGTAGGTGGGGACTCTGTTGTATTAAAAAAAGATAATGGCTTTTCTATAGCTAATTACCGCACCGGACCAGCCTACTGTTTGGGTGGTAACCAACCTACTCCAACTGATGCGATGTGCTATTTAAAACTGGTTAATTACGGGAATTGGGTACAAGCACAAGAAGCTCTTGCTTCTCTACTTCCACCAGAACACAGAGAACCTGCAGACCTACATCAACTTGCTGAAGCGATTCTGGAAGCCACCGTGGAAAAAATTGCTCTAGAAATTGAAGATCTTAGTAAGGAATGGCAAGCTGAACCAGCTTATAAAGTCTGGGGAGTTCTTCATCCCCATAATGTTTTAAATTTTCACATCTGGGTCAGTGGGGGCGGAGCCCAAGGAATTGCCCCAGCTTTAGGAAATCGCTTAAAAACCAGAGTACGTTTAGGAAGTTACCCTGAAGTATCTAATGCCATTGGAACGGCCATGGCGAAACCAACCTTTTCTTGTACTCTCCATCTTGATACTTTTCTCCGACGCTATCATATAGAGGAATCAGGTGAACAAGGAGATTGGTTAGGTTCTAGAAAACCACACCTTGAAGTAGCTCGGTTTTTGACAGAACTTGCCGAAAAACAAGCTAAAGAAAAAGGAATTGACCGAACAGCTCTACAACAAGATGATTTTGATTTTTTCCCTATTGTTCAAGGTTTTCAGACGGTGGGACAAATTGTCCGTGGAGCAATTCATGTACCACCGGGTGTTATCGGGAGGATTGAGGAATGAAACCAACTGGAATACTGTTCTTTCCTGCTTTTGATTGGTCCTTGGGGGAAGCTCATCCCGAACGGGAAGAACGTCTATTATATACCCAAGAACAATTATCCGAAGAGGGCGTAATGGACCTACCTCAAATTAAACAATTTGCCCCTGGGATAGCACCACTTTCTGACGTCCTACTTGCACAGGCCATCTTCCCAAGACCTCAAGAGCACGAATTAGATGCTCATTTAGTTGCTGCCGGTAGTGCCTTGGTTTTAGGAGAGGCTTGGGCTCAAGGTAAAATTAAAAACGGCTTTGCGCTTGTACGACCACCTGGGCATCATTCTGGTGCCACAGTTTTAGGCAACCGCGGTTTTTGCACTTTGAATAATGAAGCAATTCTAGTTAACCACATACGCGCTCATTACGGCATTAAAAAAGTTGCCATCGTAGATACGGATGTTCATCATGGGGATGGAACACAAGATATTTTCTACCACGACCCGAATGTCCTCTTTATATCTCTACACCAAGATGGCCGTACTTTATATCCAGGATCAGGATTTATTAATGAAAAAGGGGGTCCCAACGCTTGGGATACCACTTTAAACATTCCCTTAATGCCTGGAACAGGAGATGAAGGTTTTCATTATGTTCTAGAAAATTGGGTTCTCCCTCGTCTCAAGGAATTTGCTCCTGAGTTAATCATTAATTCTGCAGGACAAGATAACCATTTCACCGACCCTTTAGCTGCTATGAATGTCACTGCTCGCGGTTATGGCAAAATTACCGAGCTTCTTAAAGCGGATTTAGCCGTACTAGAAGGAGGATATTCTATCGAAGGAGCTTTACCCTATGTCAATTTAGCTATATTATTAGCCATGGCTGGTGAAGATTATAGCAATGTCATAGAATCTGCTCGTCCTACTCGTCCCCAAGTTTCTTTCTCTACCCTAAAAACTTACCTTCAAGATCTAAAATATCAATACCAAAAAGTGAAAAGCCAGTGGACTATTCGTGAGGAAGCTTTCCTACCCAAGGGTAAATGGGCTTTTATACCACACTCCGTCTATTATGACACGGACGGTTTTCAAGAAACCCGACACGACTACATTCGTCAATGTGATCACTGTGGAGGAACTGTTTATATTGAAAGCCAATTTCCTAAGCGCAAAACAAAGCACGCACTCATTCGAATTCCCTTTGAAGCTTGCCCAACTTGTGTACAAGCTGGTTATGATGTATGGGAGTATCAGATTGGGCGAATGGGAAGTATCCTTTTCCAAGACCAAGACCAAAATAAAATTCAGTTCTGGCATATAGACGAAGGAGTGACTACTTTTTGAATCCCGCTATTCGAATCCTTGATCAGCATTCTGCTAATCAAATTGCCGCAGGAGAAGTTGTTGAACGACCTGTCTCAGTTGTTAAAGAACTGATTGAAAATGCCTTGGATGCTAAGGCTAAACGGATTGAGGTTAGTATTGAACAAAATGGTCTACCCTTAATCCGAGTACGCGACGACGGCTGTGGGATCGAACCTAAGGATTTACCTACTGCCATACTACGCCATGCTACCAGTAAAATATCTAGCATCGATGACTTAAATCAACTCCATACCCTCGGCTTTCGTGGTGAAGCTTTACCTAGTATTGCCTCAGTTTCTCACATGGAGATAACTTCACGTCCTCATGATCGTATTTCGGGTACCTGTTTAACGCTCCAAGGTGGCCAACAAATCGATATCCAGGAAATTGGTTGCCCCACAGGTACGACTGTAGCTGTACGTAACCTATTTTTTAATACGCCTGCCCGGAAAAAGTTTTTGAAATCTAGCAATACCGAATTTGGCCTTATCAGTGATATAGTAAGCAGATTAGCGCTAGCTCGTCCAGAAGTAGCCTTCACTTTTACCCATCCGAACCAAGTTCTCTTACAAACCTCCGGTCGGGGGCAATGGCTTGACACAATCGGAGCAATACTAGGCAACGACTTAGCTCGGAGATTAATTCCAGTATCTGCGACCTTCGGAAATTGGCTGTTGGAAGGCTTCATCAGTCCACCTGATTTGGTTCGTTCATCAAAGCAAGGAGAAACCTTAATTATTAACGGGCGCTATATCCGTTCCTCTTTTCTAAGCCGCGCTTTGCTTGACGGTTATCATACTTTAATTCCGGCAAAACTATATCCTATAGCTATTCTTCATCTTCACATACCGCCATCAGACTATGACGTTAATGTTCATCCTACAAAAATGGATATCCGTTTTAGCGATGAAAGAGGTTTAAGCCAATTTATTCAAGAAGAAATTCGACGAACCTTGTTAAAAAGCCGATCCGTCTCTGGTATAGGAAAAATAACAGACCTGATCTCAACTAACAGTAATCCGGTCTCCAAGCCTATCCTTTCACCTTCTTCCGCAGGTCCAAAACTAGATTTCCCTAAATATATGACTTCATCTCTTAATCACACCCAAGATCAAACACCAGTCCGTGAAGATCTTGACACTTCAAAGGTCGAAGCATATACTGCCAAAAGCCAGAATATTATTCAGCCATTAAAACCCGATCCGATTTTATCGACACCAAAAGAACAAGATCTAACTTTTACAAGTCTTTTCCCTAGTAAATCGATCAGCTTAGGTCCTTTGCGAGAATTTTGGCCTTTAGCACAGTTATTTAATACCTATATACTTACTTCAGATGGTCAAGTTCTGATGATTATTGACCAGCATGCTGCTCATGAGCGTATTAATTATGAACGATTATTAGAGAAGGCCAAACATAATCAGACTGCCAGCCAACAACTCTTGATCCCTATTCCTTTAGAACTTACCCTACAAGAGGAACAGGCGCTGTTAGAGCATTTAGGGGCTCTAAATGAATTGGGGTTCATACTTGAACATTTTGGGCCTAAAACCTATTTGTTACGGGGTTTTCCAGCCTATATGGGAGCATTTTCTGGGGAAGAATTGTTGCGTCAATTTATTGACCAAGTGTTATTGAAAAACCATACACCTGGAATTGAACAACTTCTTGAGGAATGGATTTATTTATTAGCTTGTCATGAGTCAATCAAAGCACACGACAAACTCACCTTACTGGAAATGGAACAACTCATAGCTCAACTTAGTCAAACCGAAAATCCTTTTACTTGCCCTCATGGAAGACCAACCATGATTCAGATGACTGCTGCAGAGTTGGGGAAACGATTTTACAGAGGGAAATGATTAATTCATAATTCATAATGCATAATGCATAATTTAGAAATCGTAATGCAAGATGCATCATGAATCTTGATTAATACACAAAGTTCAAACTTCTTGCATCGCGCATCGCCGAAAGGGGAGACTTTCAATAGCTAATTCAGATCCCCATGGTTCTAATACTCTGGGTTCAGACATCGGACATCGGACCTCGGACATCGATATTATCGATCCCCATAGTCCTATTACTATAGCCATCAGGACTACGCACGCTGATCCTGAACTGAAGCAGAAACTTGAATGGTTTCTCCAACAACCTGGCTGCGATTGGCTTGTGGATATTCCAGTAAAAAACAGGGTTGCTTACCCTAAGTTAACTATAACTCGTCGTGGGGTGTTTTTAAACGATGGTGTAGAAAATCTTCATTTCCATCCAAGCATGGCGTTATTACGACTCATGAATAGCTTCAGAGGGGACCCTGATCGTTACTTGCTAGCCACAGGTTTAAAACCAGGTGATACGTTATTAGATCTTACAATGGGCTTAGGCACTGACTCTTTAGTTGGGGCTTGGGCGGTAGGCGAACAAGGTAGGGTAATAGGAGTCGAATGTTCTTCGATTTTAAGCGCTATGGTCAATGACGGCTTGCAAAGTCTTGTCACGGCCCGTGTGCCAAACTCTGAAAATGTCGATAAGAAACTGGCTTGGGAAGCCTTATCGATGGCCGCAAGACGTATTAGGGTTATTTGGGCTGATCATTTTGATTATTTATGCCAGCAACCTTCGGCATCCGTAGATGTAATTTTTTTTGATCCAATGTTTCGCTATACAAGTCAAAAATCCGCCTCAATAAAACCCCTTCACTCTTGGTCTGATCACAAATCTCTTAGGATTGAAGTAATTCAGGAGGCACGGCGTGTTGCTCGACGTTGTATTGTCCTTCAAGAACGGAAAGGAAGTTTAGAATTCACTAGACTCGGCTTTGACATTTTATCCGGGGGCAAGTATAGTCAAGTAGATTACGGCCTTATCTTAGCCTGAATTCGATATTCGATGTTCGATATTCGATATAAGAACCACGAAACTCGATATACGATTTATGATATACGATTTATGATATACGATATACGATATACGATATGCGATGTTCGATCCACGAAACTACATATTCGAACCACGTACATCGAACCACGAACCACGAATAAAGGAGGATGGTTTCGTGCACCCATTAGTGGTCATTGTTGGTCCGACGGCGGTTGGGAAATCTGCTCTAGGGGTTGAATTAGCTCGAAGTGTTAATGGAGAAATTATCTCTGCCGATTCTGTTCAAGTATATAGACAATTAGACATCGGATCAGCAAAACCTACTGTTCAGGAACGCAAAAATATACCTCACCATTTAATCGATTGTTTAGATCCTCAACAACCTTTTACAGTGGCTCAATTTCAATTTCAGGCAAACCTATTGATTGATGCTATCAAGAAGCGAGATCACGTTCCCGTATTACTTGGAGGGACTGGACTCTATATTCGTTCTTTATTGGATCCTTATAGGTTTTCAGAATGTAGTTCAGAATATCTACGTGAAAAATGGACAAATTTCCATAGGGTAGAAGGAAAAGAAGCTCTATACGAAGCTTTAAAACAACGCGATCTCTTAAGTGCCGAACGTTTGCATATCAATGATGTTGTTCGAATTATCCGCGCACTTGAGATTTATGACTTAACAGGTAAAACTCTATCCAGTCAAAGACAATACCAAGAAAACGAGTATCCTCCACTTGACCCCTCGATTATCTATATTGGTTTAACCGCTCCTCGCGAGATTTTATATCAACGTATCAATATGAGGTGTGAAGAAATGCTCGCTCAGGGATTACTTGCAGAAACACTGGAATTATTACAAATCGGCTATTCCCCCAAACTTAAACCCTTACAAAGTATAGGATATCGACATGCTATTTGGTATTTGCAAGGTTGGGTAACTTTTAATGAAATGTTACGACTCTTAAAACGAGATACCAGGCATTTTGCAAAACGTCAATTAACTTGGTTCAGACGTGACCCTCGTATCACTTGGTATGATATTACTCAAACAAGTATGGAAAACATTCTTAGAGATTTGAGTCAGACTTGCGCGTCCCGTTAAACTCGTGTAAAATAGTTGAATAGGAATAGTTGGTGACGGAGGGAAAAACATGAATAAATCGCCTATCAATCTACAAGATACTTTTTTAAACCAAGTACGCAAAGAAAATTTACCTGTGACTATTTACTTAGTCAACGGCTTTCAACTCAAAGGATTAGTCAGAGGATTTGATAGTTTTACGGTTGTCATAGAATTTGAAGGTAAACAACAAATGGTCTATAAACACGCTATTTCAACGGTTATGCCAATACGTCCGATCAATTTAGCTATGGCTGCGGCCGCTAATACTCAGGGAGAACATCGGGATTAAGCTATCTGCAAGGATTAAAGCCACCTTTCAGGATTAAAGCTATATTTTAGTGATGTGATTAAAGCTTCCTTTCAAAATTAAAGTTTTAATAGTAATTTAAAAAGTTCGATTTCATCGAACTTTTTTCTATTCACCGCCAATTTCCGTGCGCCACCTAAATGTAGTTGCGAAAAAAATTAAATGACTTCTTTCAACACATATTCCCGCAAAACAAAATTTCCCAAATGAAGGTTTATTGTGATGGAAGAATTACCATGTCCCGAGGCACGTTGGTGTTACTTCATTTGAGATTTGGCTGATATGTTTCTTTGGACGCAGCACGTGGAGACCGTAGTTCGTCTCAATAGAAAACACAGCTGAAAGCCGCCTGTAGCAAGGGTTACAGAAATGTACCGTTTGGATAATAGGTAATATTTGTGGGAAATTGGGGTTAAATCGCATTTTGAGCACCCTTGAACAAGGAAAAAAGAATTATGGATGATTCAATTTTTCAA
>ORJL011793058.1_pt1 | contig 27101 bp, 21 predicted proteins | sample 1779941 | NCBI WGS metagenome assembly ORJL01 (sample SAMEA104232317, study PRJEB22302) | groundwater metagenome | biome: forest; feature: aquifer; material: groundwater | place: USA | collected 2011-08-07 | depth 5.8 m
ATATTTGCCTTAATAAGACCAGTAATAACATCAACAGAAGGCCGTTGCGTTGCAAGTACTAAATGTATGCCGACCGCGCGAGCCATTTGCGCAAGACGAATAATAAGATTTTCCGCTTCAGCGCCTGACGTTACCATGATATCTGCCATTTCATCAATTACTACGACTATATATGGAAGCCGCTCATCTTCTTTTGCGTAGGTGTTAAATGAGGCTATTTCTTTCCGTCGTGCCGCAGCTAATATATCAAACCGCCGCTCCATTTCTTTAATTGCCCATCGAAGCGCATTCAACGTTTTTTTAACATCAGTAACCACGGGAGTAAGTAAATGAGGAATGCCATTATAATAGGAAAGCTCAACTCGCTTCGGGTCAATCATAATAAACCGCAAATCAGCGGGAGTATTTTGATACAATAAACTCACAATAAGCCCGTTCATACATACGGTTTTCCCCGAACCTGTTGCGCCTGCAATCAAAAGGTGTGGCATAGCTGCCAAACTTGCAATACGGCTCACGCCTGCTACATCTTTTCCAAGACTGATTGTTACCGCATCTTTTCTCTTTTTAAATTCCTCTGAATCCAAAATATCACGCAAGTACACGCGCGCTGTTTTTTGGTTTGGCACTTCAATACCCACTAATGATTTGCCAGGGATAGGCGCTTCTATTCGAATAGGGTGTGCAGCCAACGCAAGTGCAAGATCATTATGCAGGCCCGTAATCGATGAGAGTTTTATTCCTTCCGCGGGTTTAAGCGTATATTGCGTAACTGTTGGGCCCACACGCACTTCTCCCATTTCAACATTAATGCCAAAATTTTGAAATGTTTTTTCAATGATCATTCTGTTCATTTTAATATCACCGCTTGTCGGTTCGGATTTATTTGTCTGCAACAAATCAAGAGAGAGTTGAATAGTATTTGCTTTTTTTGACGGCTTTAAAAGCGCAATATCATCATTTGATTGGGGTTGCGATGATTTGCGTTGTTTCAAAGACACTTCTTCTTGCGTAGATGATTCTTCCTCTCCTTCGCGCTCGAATGAAAGGCTTTTCTTAGAAAATCTAAACGGAGAAATGACCTGTTCAAGAAGTGTTTCCTTTGGTATTACGGCTTCGTTATCGTATACATTTTTAAGGGTATCCTTTTTTTCAGGAAACTTGGTTTTCTTTTTTATTTTTTTATACTCTTCGACAATCCACATCACGCATGAGCGAAATGACATGTTTAGTGTGATAAGAAGCGATGCCAAAAGAAGCGCACTTAATAATAACGCGGCCCCCCATACCCCGGTAACTGCGCGAAGTGTTGTTCCAAAAATAACGCCCGCGACTCCGCCGCCCATTCCCTTAAGCGCCATGCTCCATGCTTGATCAGGTTCATAGGCAATATGCCAAAAACCAAAAAAAGACAGGAGAAAAAAGGCAAACCCGATCCGATGCATCCATGAATAATCATCGCCCTTCATAATTCGTATTCCAGTATAAAATAAAAGGAAAAGCGGAAATGCAAAAGCTGCCTTTCCAAAACCGATATGAAGTACCAGTGAAAGCCATTCACCAAGTATCCCACCGCTTCCAAAAAGGCTTAGCAATGAAAAAAAACTCAAAGCCAAAAGCAATATCGTCATAATCGTTTCTCGTACCTGGGGAGAAAACGAATTATGCATTACATTGAATAGTGAGGAAAAAAATGATTTTGCGAAAATCCTGGATTTAGAGCCTGATCTTAGTGTGCGTCGTCCCATAGAAATAAGTTAATGACTTGTTACAGTATAGCAAAAATGCGTCTTTTTAAAAGACGCATTTTTATTTATTTTTAGGAACAATTATTCTTCTTTCTTTTTTTCCAAAAACCCAGTTCCTACCGGAATAAGCCGGCCGATAATAACGTTTTCTTTCAGTCCTTCCAGATGATCTGCCTTTCCGGTAACGGCTGCGTTAATAAGAACGCGAGCGGTTTCTTGAAATGATGCCGCTGAAAGCCAGCTTCTCGTTGAAAGTGAAGACTTAGTAATACCCATAAGTAATTGATCACCTTGTGCTTCTCGTTTTTTAGCAGCCCTTGCAACTCTATTTGCTTCAATATATTCAGAGAGCTCAACAACTTCTCCTGGCAATAAATCCGTATCCCCTACATCCAGTACATACATGCGTGAGAACATCTGTTTAACAATAATTTCAATGTGCTTGTCATTTAACCGTTGACCTTGTGAGGTATAAATATGTTGAATTTCATTAATGACATAGCGCTGTGTTGCTTCTTGGCCCTTATACTGGTACAACGATTGCAACTCAAGATTTCCTTCAGTGAGCGCATCGCCAGCCTGAACTTCTTGTCCATCCTTAATAATCAAATAGGCGGCATGAGGTATCACATATTCACGGACGCTTTCAACACGCACTCCTACGGTCACGCCAAGCTTTGAAATACTTACCGTACCAGCCCGTTTCGCACGGATCTCATTTCCATCGGCTGCAATAAAAAGAAGCTCTTGTTCGGAAACATTCGCATCTTGTAAAACCTTTACGTCTACCACGCCATCTTTTTTCTTTTTTGATTGTTTTTCTTCTTCTTCAACTTTTTCTTTACTTACTTTACTTACTTTTTTAGTACGCGCAGTGAATTTGTAAAGATCTTTTTCGGTGTCAGTAAAAGCAATTGAAATAGTGCATTGGGTGTGCGAAGAAAAGACATTTTCCTTTCCTGTTTTCCCATCAACAAGTGTTCGTTTTTTTGTAGAAATAACCGCTTTACCTGAAACTTCCGCAAGAACTGCTTTTTGTTTTGGAATGCGCGCTTCAAACAATTCTTCAACACGCGGAATACCCTGAGTAATATCGCCAATAGCAACACCACCCGTATGGAATGTTCTCATCGTAAGCTGCGTTCCCGGTTCACCCAAACTTTGTGCCGCAATAATTCCAACAGCCGTTCCCAATTTCACGAGCTCATTATAACCAGGATCAATACCATAACATAATTGACACAAGCCCCGTAATGATTTACACGTAAGGGCTGTGCGAATCGTAATTGATTCAAGATTGAGTTCTTTTAACTGCTTGATACTTTCCTTGTGAAGAAGTACACCCTTTTTTATAACTACTGTTCCATCCGCATTCGTAATATCCTTCAAAAGGATGCGGCCAATACAGCGCTCAACTACGTCTAAATTAATTTTTTCGCTTTCTTTTTGCGTAACCATTGATCCTGTGTCATCACCACAATCATATTCTCGAATAACCACATCTTGTGAAACATCAACGAGACGCCGTGTTAAATATCCGGCACTCGAAGTACGCAAGGCAGTATCCACCAATCCTTTTCGAGCGCCATGGGTAGAAATAAAATATTCCAAAACTTCCAAACCCTCTTTAAAACTACTCTTTACCGCCAATTCAATCGTTTCACCGGTAGGGTTTGCAACCAAGCCCTTCATACCAATGATCTGGTTGAGCTGTGTCCAGTTTCCTCGAGCACCGGATTCAATAATTGAATACACGGAACTCTTTTTATCAAGCGCTTGGCGCGAAAATTTTGCAATGCGTTCACGCGTCTCAGTCCAAATTTCAATAATACGCGATTTGCGTTCAACAAATGTTAAAAGTCCCATTCCGTACTGTTCTTCAACGCCATCAATGCTTATTTCTGCTTCTTTGATGATTTCATATTTTTGCTGAATAATAGGAACATCCCCCATACCAAAAGACCATCCGGATTGGGTCAAATAATGAGCACACTGGTCTTTAATATTATCAAGTAACTGTGCGGTTCTATCCATTCCGCATCTCTCAAGACAGGTAGCAACAATTTCTTGTAATCCTTTTTTATCAATCGGGGTATTTTGAAATTTAATTTCTGGAGGAAAAATGCGCAAGAATAAAATTCTTCCCAATGTTGTTTCAAATCTTCCATGCTCATCAAAAATCTTTTCTGCAATACGATCGCGTAACAACAGGGAGGGACGCATGATAATTTTTTCCTGTAACCCAATACCGCGAACTGAGTATGCCAAAATCGCCTCATCTTCATCAGAGAAATATTTAACGCCCGTTGTTCGTTCTCGTTCTTCATCCGACATGCTCGTTAAATAATAGGCACCCCATACGATATCTTGAAGTGGAATTGCAATTGGTTCACCGGTTGCGGGTTTCAATAAATTTTTACTGGAAAGCATGATAGTGGCGGCTTCTTCCCGTGCCTCTTGAGAAAGCGGCACATGCACCGCCATTTGATCACCATCAAAATCAGCATTGAATGCCTGACACACGAGAGGGTGAATTTGAATCGCCTTTCCTTCAATAAGGAGCGGCTTGAACGCCTGAATACCCAACCGATGGAGCGTTGGTGCACGATTCAAAAATACATACGCATCTTTGACGATTTCTTCCAAAATATCCCATACTTCTGTTCTTCCGGACTCAATAAAACGCGAAGCACTTCGCACGTTATACACGTATTCTCGCTTAATAAGTTGACTAATAACAAACGGTTTAAAGAGATCGAGTGCCATGGTTTTTGGCAGTCCACACTCATGAAGTTTTAATGTAGGCCCTACCACGATCACGCTTCGTCCAGAATAATCAATACGTTTCCCAAGTAAATTTTGTCTAAACCGTCCTCGCTTGCCTTTTAACATGTCGGCAAGAGATTTTAATTGGCGCTTTTGCCCCGTAGCTGCCATCACCGTTTTTCCATGCCTGGCTGAATTATCAATAAGCGCATCAACCGCTTCTTGAAGCATGCGCTTTTCATTTCTGCAAATAACTTCCGGCGCCTTTAATTCAACAAGTTGTTTGAGTCGGTTATTTCGATTAATAACGCGGCGATACAAATCATTTAAATCTGAGGTTGCAAATCGTCCACCATCAAGTGCTACCATAGGTCGCAAATCAGGAGGAATAACCGGCACGGTTGTGAGAACCATCCATTCGGGGCGCAGCCCGTTTGTGATAAAACTGCGTAATAGTTTTGCGCGGCGCAATAATTTTTCCTTCTTCAATCCTTGTGCTTCATCTATTTCTTCAGCAAGCGCTTTTTCTGCCGCCTGTAAATCAAGGCGTTCGAGAAGTTTGTGAACTGCTTCCGCACCAATTTCAGCCTCAAACAAATGACCATACTTGAATGAAAAATCCCGATAGGTATTTTCATTAATAATTTTCATCGGCTTAATTTGTTTTACTTCTTCTTGGGCAAGCGCAGCTCGTTCTTCAAACGATGCGAGTTCAACCGCCTTTGCTTTAAGTAGTTCTGCTACTGCTTTTTCTTGTTTTTCTTCACTCGCGCCTTCTTGCGTAAGTGTTGAGCGCACCTGATTTGCTTGTCGATTAAATTCAGTATCTAATTCGCGTTTTTTTTGTTTCAACTCTTCCTGAATTTGTTCAATGGTTTGATTTTTTAATTCCTCCCGTACCTCAGTGATAATAAAACTCGCAAAATAAATTACTTTTTCAAGATTTTGCACTGATAAATCTAATACTAATCCGATTTTTGATGGAACACCCCGTAAAAACCAGATATGGCTTACCGGAGCAGCTAAATCAATATGCCCCATGCGTTCACGCCGCACACTTGCACGCGTTACTTCAACACCACACTTATCACATACAATGCCCTTGTAGCGAATTTTTTTATATTTTCCACAGTAACACTCCCAGTCTTTTTGGGGACCAAAAATACGCTCAGAAAAAAGCCCGTCTTTCTCAGGACGCTGGGTGCGATAATTGATTGTTTCTGGTCGCGTTACTTCCCCGTAGGACCACCGATGAATATCACCGGGTGATGCTACCTTTAAGCGAATAGCACTAAATTCCTGAAATGAAGTAACGGTATCTTTATTTTCTTCTTTGTTGCGGTCGTTGAACATAAAAAATTATTCGTTATCAGGTTCTTTAGCATTCACAAGTTCGACATCAAGCGCCAACCCCTTCAACTCGCGAACAAGCACATTAAACGCTTCGGGAACATTCAATTTCTTAATTTTCTCACCCTTAATGATTGCTTCGTATGCTTTTGAACGACCGGTAACATCGTCTGATTTAATCGTCAAAATTTCTTGAAGCGTGTGTGCAGCTCCGTATGCTTCAAGCGCCCACACTTCCATTTCTCCAAAACGCTGACCTCCGCTTTGTGCTTTACCACCCAATGGTTGCTGCGTAATTAATGAATAAGGTCCAATCGAACGTGAATGAATTTTATCTTCAACCATGTGAATCAATTTCATCATATACATCGTTCCCACTACTGATTTTTCTTTAAACGAATCGCCAGTGCGTCCATCATACAGCTGGTGTTTTCCATCAACCGTAAAGCCTGCCTTTTCAAGCAACTCCCGAATAATTTCTTCAGGAATTCCATCAAGAGAGGGGGAAGCCACATTCATTCCGATTCTTCGTGCAGCCATTCCAATATGTGTTTCCAACAACTGTCCAAGATTCATACGTGAAATAACACCCAAGGGGCTCAGGATCACATCAACAGGAGTCCCATCGGGAAGAAACGGCATATCCTCCATAGAAACTACGCGAGAAATAACACCCTTATTTCCGTGGCGTCCGGCCATCTTGTCACCGACTTGAATTTTTCGCAAATGAGCAACCGTAACTTGTACCAACTTGATCACGCCATTAGGAAGTTTGTCTCCTTGTTCACGTGAAAAAATCTTTACATCAATAATTTTACCGTGCTCACCGTGTTCCAGATAGAGTGAAGAGTCGCGAATATCTTTTGCTTTTTCTCCAAAAATTGCACGTAGCAATTTTTCTTCAGGAGAAAGTTCTGTTTCTCCTTTGGGGGTAATTTTACCCACTAAAATATCACCGGATGACACTTCCGCGCCAATACAAATAACGCCATCGTCATCAAGATTTTTAAGTTTCTCTTCACTTACATTTGGAATATCGCGGGTAATAATTTCGGGACCAAGCTTGGTATCACGAATTGCGATTGGATAATGTTCAATATGAATTGAGGTAAAACGATCATCATGTACTAATCGCTCGGAAAGCAAAATAGCATCTTCATAATTTCCCAATTCCCATGACATAAATGCGACGACCACATTTTGACCAAGTGCAAGTTCGCCCCCCTGTGTCGCTGCTCCATCGGCTAACACATCTCCCTTATTCACTACATCTCCCTTATTCACCGTCACTTTTTGATTAATACAGGTTGATGCATTTGAACGTAAAAATTTTGAGAGAGAAAGCGTATGTATCTCATTATCTTCGGCTTGTACTGAAATCTGGTCTCCTTCAACACCAATAACTGTGCCTTTTTCGGGACTCGTAATCATGCGACCGGAATCATATGCGGCACGGCCTTCCACACCCGTTCCCACCACAGGCGCTTGGGGTGCGACAAGAGGAACTGCTTGACGTTGCATATTAGATCCCATTAACGCACGTGCGGCATCATCATGTTCTAAAAATGGAATGAGTGAAGTTGAAACACTGATAATTTGGTTCGGGGCAACATCCATGTAATCAAGCGTATCGACATGATTAATAGCCGGTTGTCCGTATCTGCGGGCAGGAACTTTTTCAACCAAAAAATATCCATTCTCATCAAGAGGTATGGTTGCTGCAGTTGTGATGTGACGTTCTTCGGTAAACGCATCTAAATAAACTACGTCTTGGGTGACACGAGGTTTTATGAAGATACGTTCGATTGTCTTGTGTTCGGAAATTTTTTTAAGAAGCTGCTCAGTAATAACATCTCCATGATTTGCAATAACGGCACCGCTAGCTGGGTCTTTAAGTTCGCCTCGTACAATGTATCCGATTGCTTTTTTAGAAACTTCTACCTCTCGCTCTACTACACGAAATGGCGTTTCCATAAATCCAAATTCATTCAAGCGAGCGTAACACGCAAGATGCCCGACCAGTCCGATATTGGGGCCTTCCGGCGTTGCAATAGGACAGATGCGGCCATAGTGAGTCGGATGCACATCACGTACCTCAAACCCAGCGCGTTCTCTACTTAAACCACCGGGCCCAAGCGCTGAAACTCTGCGCTTATGTTCAAGTTCTGAAAGCGGATTAATTTGATCCATGAATTGCGAGAGCTGCGATGACATGAAAAATTCTTTCACAACCATCATGACAGGCCGCGCATTGATAAGTTTTGTGGGGGTCATGCTTTCCACATCAAGCGTACTCATACGATCCTTCACGATACGCTCCATGCGAACTAATCCGATACGAAATTTATTTAAAATTAATTCCCCGACCGCGCGAATGCGACGATTTCCAAGATGATCAATATCATCTGCTTCTTGCTGAGAAATATTGTATAAAATAATTTCTTTTAAAATTGCAACGACATCCGTGGGCTGAAGTACGCGGCCCTCTTTTGTTTTCGAAGATACGGAAAGGTTACATCTGATATTTAATTTATGGCGCCCCACCGGCCCTAAATCATAGCGGTCAAAACGGAAAAACATGTCATGAATCAATGACCGCGCATTATCGGATGTTGCTAAATCTCCAGGACGTATGCGCTTATACACCTCAACTAACGCTGCCGCCTCATCATGTGTTGGGTCGCGATCAATCGTTGTTTGAATGTACGCAATATCTTCGTTGGTATCAACATCTTTGAAAAGTCCTAAAAGTTCTTCGTCTGTATGGTAGCCGAATGCGCGAAGCAATGTGGTTGCGGGAATTTTTCGTTTTCGATCAATCTTTACCCAAATGCATCCCTGCTCATCCGTTTCAAATTCCAGCCACGCACCGCGATTCGGAATAATTTTTGCGCCATATACTTTGCGGTCTGAACCGCGTTTGAAATCTGATGTAAAAAAAACTCCCGAGGAACGAATGAGCTGTGAAACCACTACGCGTTCAACGCCATTCACAATAAAAGTTCCTCGGTCAGTCATGAGGGGAAGATCACCCAAATAAATGTCTTGGTCTTTTTGATCGCCGCTTCGTCTGTTTACGAGTCGTGTCTTTACCCACAGCGCGCTTTCAAATGTTAAATTTTTTGCCAGACTCGTCTTTTCATCAAACTTCGGATCATCAAGATAAAAATCAATAAATGACAATTCCAAATCCCGACCCGTAAAATCTTTTATAGGAGAAATTTCTTCAAGCAAACCTCGTAATCCTGATTCAAGAAATGAAGCAAAAGAATCTTTTTGAACTTCAATTAAATCAGGAAGAGGAATAACCTTGTGTTCTTTTGTAAAAAATTGGCGCTTGGCACGAGAATCGCTCATATAATCTTTTCGCAATTAACCGTATTTAAAGAAAAATCTTTTTTAAAACACCGGAGCCGCTAATGAGCTCCCGTGGAATAGGAGGGATACACGAATTGTGAGTGATTTTGAATTTTAAAAAAAAATAAACACCAAAGTAAGCGTTTTGGTGATTCCGAATCTCAATTGTTTAGTAGATAACGATCATTTGAGATGTTCTCCTTCGATTTACACGAGAAAACCTTGAGATTAAAGCAGTTTTTTAAGTGTAGCACTCAAAAAGATCCTGTCAAGCATAAGGGGTAAATGCTGATTTTCCTTATAATACTGAGCTAAATACGTAAATGTAAGGAAAAAGTGATATTGGTTCATTAAATGTTTCAACAGTTTAGTACCCATTATACACAAGTTTTCCACAGCTAAATACTCGTATTTACAGAATTTTCATGAAAATACATGGGATCTTTTGTGTTTTTTTACATTATATTTACGAGAATATCATGGATCACTAAATGATACTCGTATTTTGTTATAAAATCGTGAACTATTTTTTTTATTATAAATATAATGTTTTTATTGAATACTTTTTTTATTCAGCCTATTTTACTGCCAATTTTGGTGCACCCGGCAGGAATCGAACCTGCATCACCTCCTTCGGAGGGAGATATTCTATCCATTGAACTACGGATGCATTATGTAGATATACTACAATGCTCTGCCGATACTTCTGCGAAGTACCCTTAAAACCTGATATGTCTTATACAACCACGGTCTGCCAATAACGTCAAAAGTTCCCTTGCCGCAAAAAACAGCCCCGCCAAAACCCTCTTTAAAACGACTTACGTTTTTAAGTGGGTGTCTTATGTCTTGCGGTAGTGCAATCCCCCACAGATCATAGTATTTATACTTCATGGCACATGCATCTTGTATCACATTCCACTGGAGCGCATAGGCGGCCATATCTGATCGATGTTCATAGAGGCTTCCTCCGTGAAGATAGGTGGCGGTGTCTCCAAAAAAAACAACCGCCTGTACAGCAATTATTTTTTCACCCTTGAGCGCGCCATACCACTTCACACAAGGTACGTGCCATAACGCGTCAAAATGATGCCTAGGGTATGCTCGTATGCTGTGTCGACTACCGGTTTGCTCCAATACTGAGTATATTTCTTTTTTTATACTCTCACCATCATTTTCACTAAACTGTTCATTAGTAATTCCTCTTTTTAGTGCAAGGCGAATATTATACCTGGTTTTTTCATGAAAATTCTTAAACAATTCATCTTTACCTATTGAACAATCAAGAATGCGCGTGCAACGTGGGTAGGCATCGTGTGTTTGTATGCTTTTATTAAATAATGGATACTTGGCCCCAAAATAATGATCATACCGAACAAAAACAACATTATTTTTCTGCGCCTCCTTTTCACTAACAAGCTGTAACTTTGCAAGTGAATCGCTATCGTTTCCAACAAAACCCTGAGGACAATACCAATAGGTACTCCCCCCACTCATTGGTAATACCACGATGCGTGCTGCTGCTTGTATTTTTTTTTCAGTATCTCGAATACAATAAAAAATACTTTTAAAGCCTAGTGTGTTTTGAAATTCACTCCATTCAAAGCTTTGCAAAAAAGGACTATGCTCCTGTGCTGTAATAAATGCATTCCACTCATCTTTAGTTATTTCTTTTTCTTCCATAAAAAGTGGCACTAAACAAATTTATCGCGGTAGGGGTATATTACTCTTTGAGAAGTATGTCGGAGGGCCGCAAGCATGGTCTCCGCCATTGGCGGAGTTGCGGCCTGAGACATAAGGAGGGATTTTCGGCAGGGAAAATCAACTCCGTCTTTGAGAAGAGTGATATACCCCTACCGCGAGCGACCACAGATTAATTTTATTTATTTTCTATTTCCGAGCATTTTTAATGCCGCTTTCAGACGTTCTTGTTCGTTATCAATGGTGGTATCAACCTTCTTTAATGCGCTTACTGCATCCTGACTAGAATATCCTAACGCTATTAAGGCATCTGCAATATCTTGATCGCCCGGCGAATCGGATACATATTCTTCCTTACCTATTTTATCACGAAGCTCAATAACAATTCGTTCGGCAGTTTTGGGGCCTACTCCCGATACTGCCTTAAAAAGACCAGCATCTCCACGCACAATCGCACCTTTTAATTTATCAAGCGAACTTGCGCCAAAGAGTGAAAGTGCGGTCTTCGGACCCACCCCGGATACACTTATGAGTTTTTCAAAAAAAACCAATTCTTCAAATGAGGCAAACCCGAAGAGCTCTGCACTTGTTTCACGCACCACATAGTGCGTATAGAAAGAACAAGGGGCACCCTTAGAATACTTTTGCGCTAAAGAGTTTGAAATAAAGACCCGATAGCCAACACCATTCGTTAATACAATTACCGATGAAGAATCTTTTTCAATAATTGTCCCTTCAAGATAAGAAACCATACTTTAAACTTTTTTAATTGCAATTTTTATTGTCGCGCCATCTATTGATAATTCATCCATATCATCAATACTCCCCTCACAAATACTATCCGCCAAAATTCCTCGCATTAACAGCTGTTGCTGATTTGTAATACTCATTTTTAGTTCTTCTGCATCCGTGATGTAAGTTAATAAAACGGTATCAGAAATGGTAAGCCCTAATTCTTTACGCTTCGTATTAATAAACCGTGTTAATTCTCTGATAGTTCCTTCTTCTTTCAATTCCTTGTCTATTAAAAGATTGAGATGCACTTCGAGTGTTCCATCTTTTTTTTCTTTCCATTCCTTATCATGCGCAATAGAACTGCATGAAATAACTCGCTTCACATTTAACTCATCTGCAATAATTTCAAGGTAGTGTTCTTCTAACTCTTGGTTGCAATGAAATTCCGCCAAGGGCTGGCGAACTTTAACTTTATGTTCCGCACGCAAAGAGTGCCCAAGCTCAACAATTTTTTTTACCACATCCATTGACCGTTCAATCTTTTCATTTAGTGATGATTCTTGATACTGCGGCCATAATTCCAAATGCACCGATAGCTCCTTACCGCCAACGCTTGTATGAATGCGCTCCGCACAAAACGGCATAAAGGGCGCGATGAGTTTGGAAAGCATTGAAAGTACTGCATGTAATGTCGCATGTGCCTCATTTTGCACACTGCTGTCTTCACTTTTAAAACGCTCTCGTGATCTTCGAATATACCACTGGGAAAGGTCGGCCATAAAATCAATAAGCGGTCGAGATGCCTGGCTAAGCCGATACGCATCCATCTCTTCGGTTATTACTTTTGCAAGTCGATGGAGTTTTGACACAATCCAACTATCGAGAATATGGGTGGACTGTTTTTCTTCTCCGGTATACCTTCCAAATAACTGATAAAATGCGAGTGTGTTTTCAAGAGTATTTACTATTTTGTTATAACACTCACGCACGCCCTGCTCGCTAAAGTTTAAATTTTCTGCATACATCGCAGGCGAAGTAACTAAATAATACCGCATCGCATCTGCGCCATACGTTTCAATAACTTCTAATGGATCAGGATAATTTTTAAGGCGTTTTGCCATCTTCTTTCCATCTTCAGCCAATACAATACCATTCACAATGACATTTAAAAATGCGGGGACAGATCCCTTGGCCGTTTGTATTGAAGGGTTGACTCCACTGGTAAGTGCCGTTGCAAGCACGTGAAGAGTATAAAACCATCCGCGTGTCTGGTCTTGGCCTTCGGCAATAAATTGCGCGGGGTATCCTTGTTCAAATTGTTCTTTATGTTCAAATGGATAATGGTGTTGTGCATACGGCATGGACCCTGACTCAAACCAACAATCAAGCACTTCAGGAATGCGGCGGTACACTTTTCCATTTTTTTCAAACGATATCGAATCAATAATATGTTTATGTAAGTCAGTAACTTTTTGGCCACTCAATGTTTCAAGTTCTGCAATACTTCCGATACAGTGCACGTCTCCATCCTCGCTTTTCCAAATAGGTAAAGGCGTACCCCAATACCGCGAACGGGAAATCGCCCAATCGCGCGCAGACTCAAGCCACTTACCAAAACGCCCTTCTTTCATGTGCTCAGGAATCCACGAAGTCTGTGCATTATTTTTGAGGAGCTGCTCTTTGAGGTTCGTTACTTTTACAAACCAACTTGAAGTTGCATAGTTGATAAGCGGCGTATCACAGCGCCAACAGTGCGGATAACTATGGGTGTACTTCTTTTTTGAAAACAGTTTTTTGGCATGTGCAAGATATTTAATGATCTCAATATCTGTTTTTGAAGGATCCTCTTTTGGCTTCACCTCAAGATCTAAGAAATCCGTTACTTCCTGGATAAACTTCCCATCCATACTCACATGCTGAATAAATGGAATATGTTCTCGAATTCCAAGCTGATAGTCATCTTCACCAAAGGCGGGTGCAATATGCACAATACCGGTTCCCTCTTCGGTATTTACAAAATCTGCCTCCACCACGCGAAATGAATTTTGGTTATTTTTAAAATAAGGAAAAAGCGGTTCATAGGTAAGCCCAACGAGATCCTTACTTTTAAGTACTTCGCCACATTGCACATATCCAGTGAGCTGTTCTTGATATTCTTCAAGACGACTCTTGGCAATAATGACATGTTCTCCTGTTTGCTCATGTTGCATAACAACATATACAACATCGTGCCCAGCTGCAAGTAATACATTTCCAGGAAGTGTCCAGGGAGTTGTGGTCCATGCAAGAATTGAGATATTCTCATATCCGATCTTTTCTTTTGCATTTGTGAGCTTAAATTTTACCGTTGCCGAAATATCGACAACCTCTTTATACCCCAGAGTAACTTCAAAGTTTGAAAGTGTTGTGACACACCGAGGGCACACATGCATCGCTTTTTTGCCCTCCTCAATCAAGCCCTTTTTCCAAAGCTCACTAAACACCCACCACACACTTTCCATATAGGGTGGGTCCATGGTCATATACGCATGCTCCATATCAACCCAGCGCCCCATACGGCGCACCGTTTTTTTCCACTCGTGCGCGTATTCTAAAACCGTAGCGCGGCACTGCTCATTAAAATTAACGACACCGTAGCTTTCAATATCTTTTTTTGTCTTTAAGTTTAATTTACCTTCAATAATATTTTCAATGGGAAGCCCATGACAATCCCACCCCCACACGCGGTTCACCCGATATCCTTTCATAGTCCAATACCGAGGCACCACATCTTTCATGAGTGATGCGATAATATGCCCGTAATGCGGTAAGCCGGTCGCAAAAGGCGGCCCATCATAAAAGGTAAATAAGCAATCCTCGGGTCGCTCTTGTACCGATCGCTGAAAAATGTTGTGTTCCTCCCAAAAGACAAGGCTTTCTTTTTCTTTGTCTGAAATTGATTTCATAGAAAATAACTCTTTTAGCTTTTAAAGTATGCCTTAAATATCGACAAATATCAAGAGAACTACTACACTACCCTCATATGATTCAAATAAAAATCAAAAAACTTTTTGGATATACTGTCGTTCAATGCCTCTTGATTTTCGGAGTTGTTTTTATTGCCTTTACGCCACTCCACATAAAAAATTCATTTCAAGACCCTGATTCATTTTATCACGCGCGAATCTCAACGCTTATGCTAGTTGGGCCTGTTACCCAATTTCCCTGGCTCCCCTTTACCACCCTTTCAGATACCTTTGCCGACCATCACCTTCTCTATCATATTATCCTTATTCCGTTTGTCACCGTCCTTGATCCGCTTGTCGGAATTTCTCTTGCCACTCTTTTGTTCACATCGCTTTTTTGCATGCTCTTTTTTTTATTTCTTAAAAAACTTCTGAGTGGTCTGCGCTCACCCCATCTTTCCTCATGGACTACTGTGTGGCTTTTTCTACTTCTTTCTCACTCGCTTTTTGCGTTTCGCCTTAATTTAGCAAAAGTGCCGGTATTTTCTCTTATACTTCTTATACTATTTTTATGGGCGCTCTATTCGATGCGGCGCCCGCTTATTTTTCTCCTCTCATTTTTGTATGTATGGGCGTATGCCGCATGGCCGATCGCACTTATAGTAACTACGTGCGCGAGTTTATCACAAAGTATTACTACGGCAAAAAAAATATTTTATCCTTCCGCATGGCACATGGTATGGATCTCTGGTGTAGGTGTTTTATTAGGACTCATTATCCACCCGTCCTTTCCATCAAACTTAGGATTTTACTGGATTCAAATCGGCCTTATTGGTTTTCTTGAGCCTACCACAGCAGCAACAGCGGTAAACGAATGGTCTTCATTTGGTTTTGCAATCATTCCACGTTTAGCCATTTCGCTTATCCTTTTTATCCTCGCAAGCGTTGCGCTTTTTATTCCATCATCGGATTCATGGTTTCTAAAAAACTCCTCCCCCTTGTCGCGATGGTATCAATATTTTTTGTGGTTTTCTTCATGCATTTTTCTTTTATTAAGTTTTAAAGCAATACGGCATACGGAATATTTTATCCCGCTTTCATTGCTTTTTTCAGGCTCACTACTTATCCCCCTTGTCGCAAAACATTCTCCCGTAAAATGGCTTTTAATCCTTTTACAAAATATTCGTTTTTCAAAACAAAAAAATTCAACACTCATTATTCTTCTTATTCTTTTTATTCCTTGTATTATCGGCGCCAATATCATTGCACTCTATACCCCGGGAAAAGGAATTCCTTTTTCGAGATTTAAAACTGCCAATGCATGGCTTGTCAAAAACACTCCAAAAAATTCAATTATTTTTCATGATCGGTGGGACGATTTTCCCATGCTTTTTTATTACAACCAACACAATAGATACATTAGCGGCCTACATCCAAATTTTCTTGGTATCAAAGACACCAACATGCTGTGGGATTATCACTTGATTATGGAAGGCCTCGTGCCATCGACCATCCATACAAAATTCTTTGACTCATTTCAAACTGAGGTGATTTTTGTAAATACCTCAAACAAAAAATTAATTTCATCTCTCAATAATTCTTCGGGTTTTCAAAAAGTATACGAAGATAATGACGCACTAATATATAAAAAACGTGTTCAATAAACACGTTTTATTAAAAGGGTCTCCTAAAACATCTCTTCACGCTAGCCGTTCCACGATAGACAAATGATCTCATTGCACTCGGGGCCCCTTCGCAACCGCTCTTCGCTATGCGGCCATCCCTCTCGCTCCATTTCGTCATTTGTACCTATCGTTCCACTAATTCGCTTTGAAGAGATATTTTAGGAGACCCTTTAATTTTATGTTGTCGAGCCACCAAACACTGCTTCGCCAATTTTTTCAATAATAAACCACGCGAGCGCCCATGTTGCAATAATAATAATCAAACCCACAATTGACTGCTGCATAAGGTCTCGCGCCTTGTCTGTTTTTTTTGAATCCCCAGCAGCCGTCATCCAAATAAACCCTCCGTACGTAAGTAAAATAACCATAAGAATTCCTAAAATACCATCTATCACATAAATGATATTTTTTGCAATTACTGCCGGGTGTTTAATCTTATCTACTGCCGGGTACTGAATTTTAATTGCATTATTTGTTTCCGTTGTAGGACCAACAACTGAATTTACCACATCTCCATATGCAATCTGGGCGGGAACCATAAATACTACTGCCAAAAAAAATCCCGCAATTATTTTATTTTTTAATTTATAATTTTTAATTTTTAATTGTGTCATAGTCTTCCCTCCACGCTTTCCGCCAACTTTTTTAAAATCCAGTAGGTGAGCGCATTGGCGGTAACCACAATAATAAGGCCGATAATTGAGTGGTATAAAATAGAACGTGCCGCATCAATATCTTTGGTGTCCCCCTGTGCGGTCATCCATCGAAATCCGGCATAGGTAATTAAAATAACAAAGACAATACCCAGTACTCCTAACACTGCCTGGATAATGGTTCCCGCAACGGTCCCGAGACTTTTTACATTCGCATTTCCTATTGCATTCGTCGCTACATTATCTGTCTTTGCGCGTAAATTTACTGGCTCAGCCGATACGGCAAACCATCCAAACCCTAATGAAAACGCCATGGTAGCAAGCCCACCTACCACCACGCTTCGCGCCACTAGTTGGCTCGCACGTAGTGCATGTGGATGACTTAATATATTTTTATCTTTTTGATCCATAATTTTAAAATACCTTCTGGAGGGCGCTCAGTACAAACCTCACAATCACAAAACAACCCACAATAATCACGAGCCCAATAATAGAATGCTCGATAAGTCCTCGGGCTTTTTTAATTTCCGCATCCTCACCCTTAGCCAATAACCACCGAAATCCGGCGTACACAAGCAAAATAAGAAATATAACGCCAATAATCCCAAGCACTGCATTAATAATAATTCCAATCACGGCTGTAATATCCTTTTGAGAAAAAGAAATTGCTGCGCTGTTTATATTTTCCTTAATATTTGTACTAAGCCCAGGACTTACTATGCCTGTAGGATTGGCTGCAAACACAGGCTGAATAGTAACCAGTAACCAGTAACCAGTAACCAGTAATAAGAGGATTGATATTTTTACCTTCATAGACTTTATAACTTGATGAACTTTATAACTTTATAACTTTATAACTTCTATATGCCAAGCAAAGAATCTACGATAATAAATTTCGTAATAGCGCCTGCCGATACAATAACAATTAAACCAAGTACCGAGTATAAAATTAATTCCCGTGCCTTTGTTACTTTTTTTTCATCATCTCCGCCAATCATCCACAAAACCCCGCCATACACCAGCATAACAAGAAATAGGACCCCAATAATTCCAAGTACTACCCCAAGCGCACCACCCACAAATGTTGCCAAATCTTTTGATTGAAGCTCAGCAGCCTTTATTGTGTCCGGCAAGCCAGTTTCTTCTTTGGTTAAGGCATTAGTAACATAAGGAAAGCACCCTAAAAGGATGCTTCCCACTGTTATAGCAATGTGTTTACATGCATGGAAAAAAATCTTCATGGTAATATATCAACCACCGCGAATAAGTTTGCCTAACTGGTCAACCACAAAGTATGCGATAGACCATGTCGCCAAAATAAGAATCAAGCCGATAACTGCATTAAACAAAAGCTTTTTTGCTTCCTCCACTTTTTTATCTTCACCACCTGCGGTCATCCACATGAATCCTGCAACCAAGACAAGTACCACGGCAATAATACCCAAAAATCCCGAGACAAAATTAATAATTTTCTTTGCAATTTCCCGTGGGTCAGTTTTAAATTTACCTGGAAGTGAACCTACACCTGTAAACGCTTCTGCACCATTTACGACAGCTCCGGCACCAGTTAAATCTTCTACTGGTTCTGTGGCCGCACCATACGCCACAGGCGCAAGCATCAAGCCGAATGCAAAAAATAACGACATGGCTCCAAGAGCTAGTGATCTAACTATTTTCATAATTTCTTTTTTATTTATGTATTAAAGTGCTTATGTACTAATGATACTTAGTATATATGATTATTACAAGAGGTGAAGGGGAAAACTATTGAATTCCGAAAATTTTCAAAAGCTGCTCGGCAATAATATAGCTTCCAAAAATAACCATAATGCCAAGCGCGCCCCACGTAACCGTATCCCATCCTTGTTTTACCTGTTTTTCATCCCCGCGCGCAGAAATCCATAAAAATCCGCCCCATATAAATATAAGTAGGGCAACGGAACCTGCTAAGCCAAATGCTCCTTTTACTACCCGCCCAATGACGGTTGGAATTGAATTTGTATCAAGCGGATTGGGTAAATCTGCAAATACCGGGGAAGCAGTAGTCAGTAGACAGGTAATAGTAGTAAGTAGCCAGAAAAATCCAATTCCTATTTTTTTTAATGTTTCAGGTTTCATGTTTTAAGTTTCATGATTTAATTCTCTATCCCTGCGATCTTTAAAATAAACGAAACGATTGCGGTACTGCCAAAAATTAGCACTAATCCTAATGTAGCCCATGTCATAATATCCCACCCTGCCTTATACTTTTTATCATCCCCGGCAGCCGTAAGCCACATAAATCCTCCATATACAAAAAACACCAACGCAACCACCCCTACAATTCCCAATAATCCCTTAATCACAATACCGATTGCTCCCTGCGCAGTTACACCGGCACCCAAAGGATTACTAATTGCACACTTTTTTTTAGTAGTATCCCATGTCCCACCAATCTTTGTGCATACATTATCCTGTGACCTTGCGGCAAATACCGGGGTAGGGTTCAGGGTAACCAGTAACCAGTAACCAGTAACCAGTATTAAAGAAATAATGATTATTTGTTTCATAAAAAATTATTTACATGTCCAGGTACCATTAAACGTATTCATAGCATTACAGCTTTTATGTTCACAAAAATTTCTATTTATTATTTTTCTTTTTATTCCCTTAATCCAACTCATACCGGGACATTCATCGTTCTCTTTTCCAAAAATATCCGGTCTTGTTGTAAAATTAGTTAAGTTTTGATCAATACAAAGATTTTTTGTTGATGACCTAAGATATGCTGCCGTCATGTCTGGCGGACGATTAAAATCTACGCAATCATCTTCAACAAGAATAGTATAACAACATTCGCCTGTCGGTGTTGTTTCACACTTTTTTGTTCTTTTATTACATATTTTTCCTCCAGTACATGGCGGATCACAGTCTACTTGTACTGTTGGAATATCAATACATTGACCATATGTAGTACTTGTTGAAACTGTATCGCATATTTTATCTGTTGGACATGGGGGCGCTCCTGATTCATAACATTTTTTTGGTACTGGTGGGGTTGGTGCCGGACTCGGTGACGGGGATGGTGTAGTACCTGGCGGTGGCGTTCCACCTGAAGGTGCTGCCGGCGGCGCCACTGGAGGGGGTTTTTTAACAAATTTAATGGGTTCTGTTATTCCTTTGCAGTGCGCACCCACACTATTCCAAGTAACACTATTTACTCCCTGTGGCGCACCTGTTAGGGTGGCGATAATAACATTTACCCCAAGCCAACTTCCTAAAATAATTCCTACGCCAATAACTGCGTTGATCATGGTTGTACGTCCTTCTTTCACCCGTTGTTCTTCACCTACTGATAAAAGCCACATATATCCGCCATACACGAACATCAACACCGCCAAACTTCCAGTAATACTAAAAATCCATCGTAATATAAGTATCAAAAGCCATAAAAATGAATTTAAATCATATCGCTCACTCCCAATAGTATCTTCCCCGCCGCATTGGGGCAAGATACGTGCTCCCTCAGGATTTGTGGGATCAGTATCCACTTCATACACAACGCCGTCATCACCAACAACTGCGTACACATTCTCAATACCAACAAACCCATCACCAACAACATTAAAACCAACCGGAACTACTATTACGTAACAAAATATAAGTGCAACAAGTAGTGTACTAATCCTAAACCTGAATTTTATGGTTTTTTTAATTCCTGATTCTTGATTCATAATTCGTAATTCGTACTTAGTATTCCGCCTGAATAATTTGCTTGGTCCGCCCAATAATTCCTGAGAGCCGCCCCAATTCTTCCGGTCCCCCTTTTACCGTTAATCCTTCCGTAATCATGTCTTGTAGTGCTTTTTCCATTACTTGAGGACTCTTTCCATGATACCAGTTTTTTGCAAAAAGAAGCTGAGATACGAAGGGATTCAAATTCTCATTTTGTTTTTGAGTCTGTATCAATGAACGAAGCGCGGTTGGCTTTTCGCTTCGTGTAAGATACGATTGCACATGATGTACGAATGTTTTTTTCCCATCTGAACTTGTAATCTCATTTCCTCCCGTTGCTGCAAATTTTAAAAAGTCCCACGCATACTCACTGTTTGGTGATTTTTTGGAAACCGTTTCAATCCAATAATTTGCCGTGGTCACCGGCCGCGTACTATTGATCTGCGGCAAGGGCGCCACGCGAAATTTCAGTTGCGGAAATCTATTGCGCAGCTGTGCGGCATGATAGGAATACCCAAAAAATATCGCCGCCCGCCCTTGAGAAAACGCCTCAAAACTATCAGGGTAGGACTCGTCCCATGTCCGTAGCGCACTTTGATTAAATGCAAAATCCGTATAGTATCGCAGTGCGTCGAGGCTCGGAAGAATTGACTGGTCTTTTACGTTGGGTGGCATTTCATCAAGCTTTACACTTCCCCCTTCTGCCATACGCGCACCCCGCTGCATCATAAGACTTGCGATAATATCAGGAGCTCGCTGCACATTTGCTGCAGAACCAAACGCCGCGCCTGCCTGCAACAGTTCTTCAGTTTCGGGATTAATAATCGTAAGTTTTTTTACCGCATCTGGAAATTCGGTAATCCAATCCTTTGGCGCATCGGCAACGCTTGCGCTATTAAACAAATCGGGGTTATAAAACATGGATAATGCGTCAACAGAAAATGGCACGCCAAAAATCTTTTCTTCATTTGCCTCAACACGTAATACATCTTCCGCAACTGCAGGCACAAATACATTGCGTATATCTTTTGGCGTATAGGAATCAAGCTCAACTATTTCAGGCACTACGATTTTTTTAATCGCACCTTTTTCCACTAAAAACCCCACGCGCAATTTTTTTGGCATAGGTAAAATTTTCGTGCGATATTTATCAACCCACGTATTATGGATCGAAAACAAATCAGGCCCCTTGTCTTCCGCGAATGCATCTACTAATTTTTGCTCATATTCCTCAAAGGTGAGCTTGCGAACCATAATAGAAACATTCGGATGGACTTTCTGATACTCGGCAATAACCCCGTTCACCGCATCGGGCTCATCAAATACACGCCAATAGTTCAATATGATTTGTTTTTGCGTTTCTCGCTGCGCTTCCTTATTTTTAAATAAGGTGCATGAAAAACCGCTTGTTGAAAAAATGAGCGCTAGACAAGATATAAATAATATAAATCTCATTCTCATATAAAAAATGTTTTTGCAAATACTGCTAAAAATCCTCCTGCAATTCCGATAAACGCACCCAAGGCAATAAGCGGCAATGCGGGCAATGGGTGACGATAATGAACAAGTAAAAGATGGTTTAACAAAATTCCTAACACCATGCCGCCGAGCGCCCAAAAAGCGAAAGTGCTTGATGCCATGAAAACGCTTACCAAAAAAATCATAGGCATAATTACATCTCCGCCGCCAAAAATTAAAAACCCACTTCCGGGCTTCACCTCAAAAAGCGACGTAGAAAATTGCCTCATCCTTTCTGGCACGAGCAGGGCAAAGCTTGCCTGATGCTTAATCATGGCATGGGAAAGCTCTACCATATGTTTTGTCACATATACCGCGACAACATCATATATTGAAAGAACAACGAGCACTGCTGCCGCAAAATCCCATCGTAGCTGCATGCCAAACAAGGGGCCAATACCCGATGAGGCAAGGAGAACAATCAAGTTATGTGCCCATACGGTTGGAACAATATAGAGCGCTAAAATAAACACGCCTGCAACCAATGCACTCAATGAAGAAGGAAACACGAGTTCAAACAACTTAAAAAGTCCCAAGAATGTGAGAACAATAAATACTGATCGATAGACCAAGCGTCCCTTATGTAGCTGAAAAAGAACAACTAAAAAAAGCGTGGCGGCAAAAAAAAGCATCAAAAATGAAAGAATATCAAAAACTCCTCGGGATGTTGTTAACTCCCCGAGCGGTGCGATACTTTTAAGTTGTTGTGAAACCACCAGCGCTAAAAGCTGTCCGCCAACAAACAAGCCGATGGTATGAAAAAATAATTTTAAATGCATGGGTGAAATAAAAAAATGAACACTTATAAACGGCTCGAATTTTTTTGCCGGCTAAGTGCGTAGGAAAGACCGCATAACGCGAGGCCCACATCACGAAATAAAATATCAAACTGTGCGCTATTAAATACCACGATTCCTAGCAACAACAAGGTAGCAATACCCCCTGCATAACGAGGAGTTTTTCCTGAGAGAATCCATATTGCAAGCACTGCTTCAATAAGCGAGAAACCCGTGAGAAGCAGTTGGTGTGGCATCAACGAAAGAATCCATTCAGGAAAATACCCAATCCAGTTATCGGGTTTAAGCCACGAACCGATCGCCGCATATAAAAATACAAATGCCAATCCTGCCCGTAAAAAGAAATATGCGATATTATTTTGCGACATAATAACTTGATAAACTTTATAACTTTTTACTTATATGTAGTATACCAATTTATCCATTGATCATCAAACGGGTATATACTTGAGCGGCAATGCGCGCCCCGGTTAATGCGCGATGAGGAAACGGTTCGGGAGCTATATTAAAAAATTCAGCCAATGAATTTAAATTATATTTCATAACTCCTTTATCGCGCAGTTTCGCGTAACTAAGCGAGACTAAATCAAGCCGGTGATAATCAATATCAAGATTTATATATTCTCTTCCAAAAGCATTTGAAAGAAATGACCAGTCAAATGTCGCATTCTGTGCACAAAATACCGAGCCTCGTATTGTGTCAGCATATTGTTGTAAACCATCTTGAAGTGATACCGCATAGCGCCAATCTTCTTGGCGATATCCATTTACCTCAAGTGCTTTCGGGTGCGCGTCCGAAATTCGCAAAGGTGCTATCTTCACCTCAAATTCATTTATTGTTTCCCCTGTTTGAGGGTTTAGGATTACACATCCAATTTCAATGATTTCATGGACCATTGGATTGAGGCCAGTTGTTTCGATATCGGTCATGGCTAGTGGGAGTTTCGTAAAAGGAGTGTTCATATCTTTAAAGCTGAGATATATCCCGCGGAGAAAAAAGATTAATCGTCCAGTCAACAGCAACTTTAATTTTTTTATGCCAAGAAATTAATTTAAACAAATACACCGTTCGCCATAACCACCACGCAAAATGCCCCACTACATGAAGGGGGCCAATTTCTGCAATCGCCATCCATTGCCCTAATGAGAGAAGGTCGCCTTTATGGTGGTAGTGCAATGGAACGCATTTTTTTCCCTTAATCATATTGTAGATATTCAATGCAACGGTTTCACCTTGCGCGGTTGCTACTTGCGCAAGCGCAGGCAAAGACCGACTGCTTCCAGATGAAATATACGAAGCACAATCACCTAGCGCAAAGAGTTCATTCTGACCACCTGCTTGCATATATTCATTTACAATCATTCTTTTTTGCTCATCTTTTTTTAGGACCATATCACATTTTACTTGCCTTGGTTCTATTCCCGCAACCCAAACGGCTGTTTTGGTATTAATATGTTCTCCTGTATCAAGTACCACATGGCTTGCGCCCACCTGGGTTACAGCGCACTTAGTTTTGATAATAATTCCTTTTTTTCGCAGTACGTTCATGCTCTGCTTTCGAATTGAAGGAGAAAATTGGGAAAGAATTTCATCTTGTTTGTGCACCATAATAATTTGCACATGAGATAATAGATCTTGCTCCTTATAAAATTTCCCGAACGTATCATAAAAAAGTTCGTGCATTTCTGCCGCCAATTCAACTCCGGTTGGGCCGCCCCCTACAATAACAAACCGAAGCATGGCATCAAGTATTTTTTCGTCATGTATTTTTGATGCTTCTTCAAACATGCGTATGCAATGATTTTTTAACCTCACGGCATCAGAAAGGCTTTTTAGGGTAAACGTATACTCACTTCCTTTTGTTCCGTAAAAGGCAGTTTGTGAGCCAAGCGCAACAACACAATAATCATACGAAATCGATCCAGCTGTTGTTTCAATAGATTTTGTCTTTGTTGAAATTTTTTCTACTTCACCCAAATAAAAAGCGCCCATGCAACACCCTAATGTTTTTCGCAACGGCTCCACGATATGATCCGGCGAAATCCCCCCCGTTGCTACTTCATGAAGCAGTGGCGTGAAAAGAAAATAATTTGTGTTATTTACCAATATTAATTCAACGCCCTCATCATTATGAAACAACTCATGAAGTTTTTTATATGTATAGACACCGCCAAAACCAGCGCCAAGTATTACAATGCGAATAGGATGAAGTGGGCTCATAAGGCGTTGTGAGTAATTTCTTGGCGCGACCGATAATAAAAATAGCCGACAATAAAAAGAGTGGTAAGTGGCGCAATCCATGCGGGTACGTCAAAATGAAATCCCTCTAAAAGCATGATAAGCCCTAAAAATACCACTGAATACATGGCGCCATTTTTTAACAATCGGTATTTTTTTAATCGCTCAATATTTCTGATTGTCAGCTCACGTACCACGAATGCACCAATGCCGTTTCCAATTAAAATAAGCGGGACTGCCAGGGTAAATGCAAATGCTCCTAATACCCCGTCGATAGAAAATGTTGCATCAATAATTTCCAAGTACATTAATTTACTTATATCAGACATGTGGTGCCCGGAAATTAATTTTTGTTCTTGCTTTTCTGCGGATTCTTTAAATCCATGCACAATAAAAAATGCGGACGATCCGATAACGGCGCCAAATGCCATCATGGGGTCTTTTTGAAGGGCGAACCAAACAATAATTACTAATAAAAGCGATGCGACTGCAAAAAACCAAACTCCTTGGGTATAAAAAAACTTTTCTGCGCGAAGGCCAAACTCTTTTTGTTCCAAAAAAAGCCAGTGAAAAAATAAAAATACTAAAAATGTCCCACCTCCAAGCAATAACACCGGTGCAGCTCGTTGAAGTGCATCAACAACTGCCGGATTACTTGAAAATGCCGCGGTAAACGCACCGAGAGGGCCCAGGGAAGGAAGTGCAACCCATATAATAATCCACGGCAAAAGCCCCCGCACGAGGAATACCGAAATAAACATTCCCCAGGTTAAAAACCACTTTCGCGCCTGCGTTCCCATGGTACCCAACACTTGCGCATTGATAATGGCGTTATCAATACTACTGATCGTTTCAAATAAGGTAAGGCCAACAATAATAAGCGTGATTGAAAAAAAATCTGTCATGGTTTGATTTTAGAATTCATTCTTTTTAAGTAGATACATAGAATTTCGTTGCGTAAGAATAGTATACCCTTTGAGTGGAGAAAATGAAAGAACATACGTACGGGAATGCGACGGGTATAACTCGCGTATATACCACTGTGTTGAAAAATCTTTTAGTGAACTGTTTTGTTCTTTTCCATATAAATACCATCCTACCCACTCATATCCCGCATCTATCTCATGGGCCCCCACGCCTTGTGCCAAAAGATTTTGCGCGAGTACCCACCGCGCCTCATTCCATCTAAAGTACTGATGCGTACCAATGATGCCATAGACCCCAAGAAATGTTGCAAGAATTCCAAATGTTATTTTTGACCATGAAAAATGTTTTAATAATGGTATTCCAAAGAGAATACCAAAAGGAAGAAGAAAAAGAATGTACCGGTCAAACGAGCGGAGAGACAATATAAGTAAAAAATACATCGCACAAAATAATACTATAAAGCTCGTAGAATTTAATGTTATTTTTTTATGTGTTCTTGAAACATAAATATAACCTGCTGCCACAATACCCGTAAAAAGACTCAGAACCGCGACTCCATTTGCAATCATATAATAGAACATGTCCCCCCATCTTGGTAACGTACCACTTAACACTTGATCGGCAGAGGGACCGATACCGAACCATGAAAAAATATTTCCAAATTTTGGAAATACTAATTTTTGACTTAATGCAAATAGGATACCTACACTAGTAATTCCAAATAAAAAGGTGCCTATTCGTTCCTTAAAAAAAGAATTATTTTTTACAAAAATTGCCACCATTAAAGGTGAGAGAAATAAAGCGATATAAAGCAGTACATACCATCCTTGCGATGCAGCCATAGTAATAAACGACCATTGCTCCGGGATCAGCCGTGCATGCAGCTCCCCTGGCACCGTATGTGAGGCGCGTAATACAAGATAGATACCAATACACGCAAGTGCGGGGACCCAAAATGCAATAAAAACC
>ORJL010776433.1_pt1 | contig 27086 bp, 18 predicted proteins | sample 1779941 | NCBI WGS metagenome assembly ORJL01 (sample SAMEA104232317, study PRJEB22302) | groundwater metagenome | biome: forest; feature: aquifer; material: groundwater | place: USA | collected 2011-08-07 | depth 5.8 m
ACTCATTTAAAAATGAATGATCATTCATTTTTAAATGAGTTTATCTCAGTTATAATGATTTTTATTTATGTCACTACTGATAATCGATTATCAATAAAGAGAAGATATTTTAGAGCAAAACAAGAAATGTGTAACAAGATTCAACAGAAAAGGATGATTTGGAGGGAATAATTTTCTTAGCAGTTATCAAGCATGAGAAAGAAAGTTACTATTTTCTTATTCTCATTCATTTTTCAGATAATCTGGTCTGTTTGTTCTATAATCCAGCGACACCAATCATCAATACCAGCGCCTGAAGTACAGGAGGTTTCAAACACACGCAACTTAGGATTGATAGAGAGAGCATTTTTTTTCAACTGTTCAATGTTGCAATTGACATACGGTAAAAGATCGATTTTGTTGATGATAAGAACTGAAGCAATCAGGAAAATGTTCGGATACTTCAGTGGCTTGTCGTCACCTTCTGTGGTGCTGATGACCACTACTTTCATTGCCTCACCCAAATCGTAATTTGCAGGACAAACAAGATTCCCTACATTTTCGATGATAAGTGTTTGAATTTTAGAAAGGTCAAGATTTTGGAGCGCATCTTGTACGAGGTTCGCTTCGAGATGGCATCCGCCACGAGTTACAATTTGTACGGCAGGAACATTGTACTTTGCAATGCGTTGAGCATCAAGATCTGTCTGAATATCGCCTTCTATAACAGCCACAGAAATTTTATCTTTTAAGCGACCCAACATTTGTTCAAGAATACTAGTTTTCCCTGAACCGGGTGAACTAATCATATTCATTACGAATATATTGTGTTCAGAAAAACGTGCTCTGTTTTTCTCAGCTATTTCGTCGTTCTTTTCAAGAATCTTTCGTTCGATTGTAATTACGCTCATGATATTGATTCCTCTTGTTCAGTTAATTCAATTTTTGTTACGTCTAATTCCATACCAGATAGGATTTGTGCATCATTGCTCCCACATTCGGGACAGACACTAAACACTTCCTCTCGCTTACTTTCTGAGTGACAACTATTGCAAAGTAGTATTAAGGGAACATGATTAATCACCAACTGTGCATTTTGAAGTGGTGTATTTTGCGTAAGGGCAGTAAAACAAAATTCGAGTGAATCCGAAACAACACCTGCCGCAATTCCAATGTTAAGATGAATCTCCCTTACTTCCTTTTCAGCGCCCACAGGGATGTTCTTTTGGGTGATTTCGAGGATGTTCCTTATGAGAGATATTTCGTGCATAGTCTATTCTATAATGTACAAGAAGTGAGCCATCAAAACATTTATAATATATCACTAATATATCGAATTTTATCTGTAGTAATAACTTGGATTCTCAGGGTAGTAATGTTGATCTATGCCCTTTCTCAGTGTTGAGAAAACAAAGAATTCTAAGGTTTTAAATCTTAATCTAGCGTGGTTCTAAAATCCCTTTGTGCTCGGTTCTGCGTCCTCTCAGAACCAAGAAATCAATTAAAATTGAACACTCTGCGAGGACGCAGAGTGGAGCCGGGGTAGTTTTGGAACCATCCTTTTAAATGAAATGGAAAGTTTCCGGTAACATTAAAATATTATTAAAAAAACAGTAGGCTTTTTAAAATAATATCAATAAATTAGCTATCATCGCAAGTGTGGTTCTACAAAATATGTATCTGTTATCTACGGGTACATCGAAATCATCTCCCCCATTGTTTTTCTTGTTCCGTTTCTACAGGAAAGGTGATAGCAATTACTCCCCCTCATGTTTCCGTTTGGAACAATTGTCTTAATATTTGTTCTTGAGTGTATTATTCCCATTAATCAAATAATTTGACTTATTCGGGAACACTCATCCCTCATTGTCGTCCGTTCTTAAAGAAAATGGGTTCTGTTGTTTCATGAAATTGAAACGCGAGATTTCTTTGAGCAACTCTATAACTACGTTCTGCCTTCCATTTTCTTTCATTAACTAACATACTGACTAATGATATTTCGTTAGAGAATTTGCTTTGGTTACTCTAAAGTCTATTATTTTTATAATACCCATTTACGTAACACCCTTCTTTAACGGAATTTGAAATTACAATTTCGATAGGCTCTTTGTTACCATCTACATAGCAAAAGATTTCAAGAGCATCGAACAATGGAGAATACTATGAAAATTCATTTATACATGCTTTGCTATCGATACGAAGCTTTGGTTGCATCTCATCTTGAACCTGAAGCATTCGGAAGATACATGGCAATTGGCACACAGAAGAACGTTCGCGGGAATGTTCTTTTTTTTGAAATAGACCCATCGTTACATAGTTCATATTTCAGGCTTGACGATTTGGAGAAACGTTGCATCCCACATGAAGATGGAAGCCCAAAACGCAGTAAGTACATTTCAGTCTATAGGGTAATGGAGCATTTAGATTTATCTGTTTTCGGGAAACTGTATTTGTGTACTGCTGATGGAAGGGTGATGGCTCTTGATTCATCGCCTTACGAAGACGATGAACAAGAGAAAAGGACAAGTTTGTATGAGGAACTTTGTCCGGTCTCACCTCTTGTTGTTTCCATCCTTTCCCCTAAAGCATTTATTCAATTCATGACCAACCCCACCCATCCTGTTTCACTTCCCCGAATATTTTTTGTTGATATGCTTCTTGACAGAGATGAACGCGGAAAGCTTGCGGGTTATCTTCCCTATCCTGACCCCTTACATATTATCGATTGTGTTAATGATCTCGAACATCAAAATGATAAGGTGACAAAAACTGTTTCCCGCTCGCCTCGTTTGCATGGACTGTTCAGGACAATACGGAGAGGTTTTTTCCTTGGCGATCAGACCGGTGTGAAATTTTACAAATTTCCCGATAGGAGAATTCTTGAAGTTGAACACACCAAATGGTGGCGATCAGCTTCGGAGAGTTTAATCTCATAATTGAAACACGAAATCGATAAACTCCTACTAACAACCACTCTGCATGAATGCTTTAAGGCAAGCAGAAGGTTGTGAACGGTAAACGAACATCTATTTATTTATAATTTTTGAATCATAACATTAAGGATATTGAAATTGAAATTTTTAAGAACCATATTTCGACAACGTAGAATGCGCCGGCTCTATCTCTGGATGCTATTATTTGTCTTTGCAGGCGCATACATCTGGCAAGTTAGTTTTGCACAAAATCCCATAACCCCACCTGCAAGCACAGGCGAAATTCAGCATTTTGTTCCCTTCGCTTTGTTTTCTGATCCGAAGTACACACCAATGGAAATCGGCTCATTACTTGCAATTCTTGGAATAGCAATTGCCGGATTGTTGTATGCTCTGCTCCTTGCCAAGCAAATTAAAAAGGCAGATACAGGTACAACAAAAATGCAGGAAATTGCATCTGCTATTCGTGAAGGTGCGAATGCCTATCTTGGCGTTCAATTCAAACGAATTGGACCACTCATCATTATTATTACAATACTGTTATTTGTTACATATACCGGATCCGTCGACGCGTTTCGCTGGGGACGCGCTTGCGCGTTTTTGGTTGGGGCGTTATTCAGTTGGACTGTGGGTTTTGTTGGAATGCGTCTTGCTACTGCGGGAAATTTACGTGTAGCGGCGGCGGCAATGCATAGCTATGGTAAAGCAATGCAAATCGGATATCGTACCGGAACAGTGACGGGTATGTTAACCGATGGGCTCGGATTACTTGGCGGGACATTAATATTCCTCATTTTTGGTGAACAAGCATACGAGGCATTATTAGGCTTTGGCTTTGGTGGAACATTATTAGCTCTATTTATGCGAGTCGGCGGAGGTATTTATACAAAAGCGGCAGATGTCGGCGCTGATCTCGTTGGTAAAATTGAAAAAGATTTACCTGAAGACGATCCGAGAAATGCGGCAACAATTGCAGATAATGTCGGGGATAATGTTGGTGATTGCGCAGGTATGGCATCCGATATTTTTGAAAGCTATGAAGTAACGATGGTAGCCGCGATGATTCTTGGTATGGCAAGTTTTGGTCATAAAGGTGTTATCTTTCCGTTGTTAGTACGAGGTATCGGTGTGTTGGGTTCTATCATCAGTACATACACTGTTAAAGCAGGAGTAAACGATTCATCCGATAAAGCATTAAAGAGTGTTCACCGCGGGTTCTGGATTGGCTCGTTTATCAGTGTAGCCGGATTTTTTATTCTCGGATTTTATTACCTCCATTTCGATGCAGGGTATCTGGCAACGAATCCCATGGCAATTGCAGGCTTTCCTTCGGGAAATCCTGATGGTTTATCAGCATTTTATAATTGGGGTATTTCAGGTCTTGACCTTCGCCCTGCTCTTACCTGTCTTATCGGAGTTTTCCTTGCAATCGCGTTGAACAAAGTAACGAGCTATTATACTCATACAGGACATAAACCTGTTAAAAGCCTTGCTCAGGCATGTACAACCGGTCATGCAACAAATATCATTCAAGGGTTCGCTGTGGGATATGAGAGTACAGTAGCAACTTTAGTTATCATTGCAACATCAATCATTTTATCAGTGCTTATTTATGCAGGAACACCTCCACTCTTTATCGCTTATGGTATAGCGATGACGGGAATCGGGATGTTAACACTAACAGGAAATACCATATCAATGGATGTGTTCGGGCCTGTGGCAGATAATGCTAATGGTATCGGTGAAATGGGATATGAACCGCAAGAGATGGAGAAAAAGAGCCCTGGAAGTTACAAGCGCGCAAGACAAATTCTCGCCGACCTTGATGCCGTAGGAAATACAACTAAGGCAGAAACAAAGGGTATTGCAATCGGCTCGGCAGTAATTGCGGCAGTATCGCTTTTTGCAAGTTTTATAGCCGTTATAGCTGTAGGTAGCGAAGACAAAATTCAATTAATGACTATTGCTCAATATACAACTGAAGCAGGAAAATTAACAATTGCTGACCCGATTGTATTTGTAGGATTTTTAATTGGCGGCGCTGTTCCATTCCTCTTTAGCAGTATGCTTATTAGAGCGGTAGGAAGAGCCGCATTTTTCATTGTGAAAGAATGCAGAATACAATTCCGTGATCCTGAAATTTGGGAAGGAACAAAAAAACCGGATTATGGTCGTGTAGTTGATATTTGCACAAATACGGCTCAGAAAGAATTAATCGGTCCCGGATTCCTTGCTATTATGGCGCCGTTGTTAACCGGATTTCTTTTAGGACCATACGCATTAGGCGGATTTTTAGCCGGGATGATTCTTGTAGGTCAGTTGCTTGCAGTATTTATGTCGAATGCAGGGGGCGCGTGGGATAACGCAAAGAAAATGATTGAAGACGGTATCTACGGAGGTAAAGGCTCAGAAGCGCATAAGGCGGCAGTTACCGGAGATACGGTTGGTGATCCACTAAAAGATACAGCAGGTCCGGCAATTAATCCGCTTATTAAAGTCATGAACATGGTAAGTTTACTAACATTAGGAATCGTGATGCATTATAATATCATTGCCCCTAACGTTGAATCACCAGACCTTGCTTTTGCAGCGAAAGGTATTGCAGGAATCTTAGCGTTGTTCTGTGCGATGGCAATCGCTTGGGCTGTTTGGCAAAGCAAACGCGAGGGTAATGAAGTATCACAATTTCTTGAAGAGAATGAGTCGGAAAAAATGAAGTAAGAAGTGTACCGGCACATACTTAGAAATGAAGCCCATGGCAATGTATCATCTGTCATGGGCTTTGTTATATCAACTTCTATTTAAATTAAAGAAGATGAAATAGTTCAATCTTTATCAAGAGTGTTACGAACAATGGAAAGAACTTCTTCTAATTTATAAGGTTTATGAATAACTGCTTTAACCCCTTCATTATACATTTTTGAAGTAGTTTCGGGTTCAAGATAGCCGGATGCAATAATAAATTTAACATTATCTTTGACTATTTTCATTTGTTTGAATGCATCAAAACCGTTCAGTTTCGGTAACCCCAAATCGGAAACAATTAAACTAATTTGTTCGCTGTGTTGAGCAAATTGTTCCAACCCTTCCAATCCGTTAGAAGCGGTAAGAATGTTATAGCCTTTTGTTTCTAAAATTGTCTTTAATAAACTGCATAGAAAATCTTCATCTTCAATAATAAGTACAGTCTCATTTCCTCCCGGAATATCGTTAAGAGAAATGGTTGGGGGTTTATCTTCTACTTCAAATTGTGTTGGAACAGGAAAATAAATCTTAAACGTTGTCCCCTTTCCAAGTTCCGTATCTACATCGGTAAATCCTTTATGCGCTTCAACAATGCCGAAAACAAGTGAAAGACCTAATCCGGTCCCCTTCCCTACTCCTTTTGTTGTGAAGAAGGGTTCAAAGATACGATTTTTAGTATGTTCGTCCATGCCTGTACCGGAGTCAGCAACTTTGAGTTCGATATATTCGTGGGAGTTTGCATTGACAAATTTCTCTCGAATTGATTCACCATGTACTAACGAAGTAACAATGCTTAATGTCCCGCCATCAGGCATTGCATCGCGTGCATTCACACACAAATTTAATAACACCTGATGAATTTGTGTAGTATCAGCCGATATATACGGCAGCGGCTTTTCTAATTTGATGGAAAATGTTATTGTTTTGGGAAATGTTTCATACAAGAGTTTTGAAGCTTCCGCTACAATATCATTGATGCGAACCGGTTCAATTAACACATCAGTTTTTCGAGCAAATGTAAGCAGTTGCTTTACTAATGAGGCGCCACGCGCTCCGGCGTTGTTAATTGCATCCATATTTTGTTTAATGATGTTCCTATCGACAGGAATATGCTCAAGCAATGATGCATGACCAATGATAATACCAAGGATATTATTAAAATCGTGAGCGATACCGCTTGCTAACGTACCAAGACTCTCAAGTTTTTGAGCCTGTTGAAGCTGGGATTGCAAGCTCTTTTGTTTTTCTTCTGCGTGTTTTTGCTCCGAAATATCCATAGCAAGAGAAAGGATACATCGATTTCCAGCCACTTCTAATGGTTCGGCATAAAACAATGTATCTACTAAACGACCTGATTTGGTCCGTAAGGTTAGTTTATAGTTTTTTACGCTTTCATTATTTTGAATATTCTGTATTAACGTAGTAACTTTAGCCGGATTTTCAAGCATGTTCAATTCAGCCGTAGACGCGCCAATAACTTCATCTCTTGAATATTCCATCATGCGTTGCCAAGCATCGTTAACGTCAATAAATGTTTTACCCTGAATTGTTGTTAGTGCAATCGGAATCGGACTTGATTGAAATATTTTTGAAAAGCGTTCTTCGCTTTCACGTAAAATTGCATCCGCTTTTCTACGCTCAGTGATATCCACAGCGTTAACCATAACTAAAACATTTTCGCCGGCCGTTGAGCGAATCGGCTGAAAACTTGTACGATAGAAACGTTTTTGATTCTTTATTATTGATTCGGTTTCATTTACAAATGGTTTTCCGCTAAGTAGTACATTTTGAATAAGATGTAATTGTGCCTTTGCGATTTCGGGAGGAAATACATCACTCATATTTTTACCGACAAATAGCTCCGGAGTAAGATTGAAATCAGCGGCGGCAATTGCATTGCTGAAATGAATGACGCCATTCTTATCAATGGTTGTAATACTTGATTCCTGACTCTCTATGAGTGTGCGATACTTCTCTTCACTTTCCAGTAAAATCGCTTGTGCCTCTTTGTTCTCGGTAATATCCCGGAAGTTAATAACAATGGCTTCAACTAATGGTTCTGAAAGCTGATTCGTAAAGATACTTTGTATCCAGCGCCAAGATCCATTTTTATGCTTAAACCTGTATTCCAAAGTCGGGATATATGAAGGCTCCTTTATCAATGTAGTTAATGTATTTAATACCGAAGACAAATCATCAGGATGAGTAAGTTGAGACGGAGTATAAAGTCGCAAATCAGTATCATCGTATCCAAAGATCCTCTTTGCAGATGGGCTCACATACTTAAAATCACCGTCAACACCAACGAGCACAACACCATCAGGAGCTTTTTCAATTAACACCCTGAATTTTTGTTCAGTTTGCTTTAAACGTACCTCCGCTTTTTTACGCTCAGTGATATCTCTTGCAACCCCCATAGCTTCAAGCCGCCCATTCACAGGATTCAGAACTAAACGAGAGCTTACTTCTGTCCATATTGTGTGTCCATCTTTATGAAGTTGTTCAATTTCATCTGTAAAAGCTTCGAGATACCCTTCATGAAATCGTTTTATGCGTTCGGGAAGTACTTCATTCAGATAGAGCATCGATTTTTCTGAAAGTGTTTCCGGTAAGAATTGGGTGAGAACTTCATCTACGGTATAGCCTCGAAGCCGTTCAATAGAAGGGCTTACGTAGCGGAATAAATAGTCTTCCATATCCAAAATCCAGATAACATCTGTTGCGTTTTCAGCAAGTAAACGATAGAGTTGTTCACTTTTCCGCAACGTCTGTTCGGTTAATTTTCTTTCAGTTATATCCAGCAATGTACCGCGATATTTAACAGGCTTCCCTGTGAAGTTATTTTGTGTATGCACCGTTGTAACAAAATAACGTATATCCCCATATTCAGGATTGCTTCTATATTCAAGACTGTTCACCTCTTTGCCCTCAAGCATTAAGGATAATTCAGTCTGAACAAGTGGACGATCGACCGGATGAACATGATTCAAGTACGTTTCAAAGTCCGGAACTTTTTTGGATTCTTCTATAGATAACATTGCATACATCTGTTTCGACCACCATCCCTCACCTGTTACTAAATCTAATTCCCAACTACCAAGATTTGTATATTGTTCAGCCTGCTCTAATTTCAATGTATATTCTTGCAATCGTAGTTCTGAATTTTTCCTTTCGGTTATATTGTATAATACACAATGTGTTTGTTTGAATCTCCCTTGTTCATCATAGCCTACCCTTCCTTCAACAGAAACAGTAATGACTGATGTGTCTTTTCTCAAAAAATTAAACTCTGCATTATGAAGAATCCCCGTTGAAATAAAAGCAGGTATTCGTTCTTTCAAAAGCCGTATATGGTCCGGTACTAAAAATTCAAAGATCGGTCGCCCAATCACTTCATCTATCTCGTATCCTAATAACTCTAACCATGCATTATTTACATCCAGAATCTTCGCTTCACCATCCAACGATTGATATGCAAAAGGTGTTGTTTCATACAAGCGACGAAAACGAGTCTCACTGTTATGTAATTGCTCTGTGGCAATTTTACGTTCACGCTCTTTATTCGATACTTCGATTGCGTGAGCGATATCTAACGCGACTTCATCCAGCAATGCTATTTCTTGTTCTATAAAATAATGTGGTTCAGTCGAATAGACTGTAAATGAACCCCAAACTTTACCTGTGAGGATAATCGGGAATGAAGCAGACGATCTGTATCCTGATTTTCGCGCCTCCTCTTTCCATGGTTGCATCGTCGGATCAAGCTCTATATCGGTAGAAAAGTGATGCAAACCTGTTTGGATTGCCCTTCCCGTTGGTCCCTGGCAACGCTTAGGATCGGAGAGATCAATGTTAATTAAGTTTAAGTAATTACCGGTAAAACCCGCTGAGGCAATTACATCAACATTCTTAGTTTGTTCATTTTTTTGACCAATCCAAGCCATTCGGAAACCACCCCGCTCAACGGCAATAGAACATGCATGCTCAAAAAACACTTTTATATCTTCACCACGCACAATGGATTTATTGATCCCGCTGAGCAGGGCATATAATCGGTTTGCGTACAAGACTTTATTTTCCGATTCATTCAATGAGCGAGCATTATACCAGATGATACTAATAAAAAGAATGGTAAGAGTACTCGCCATAATTGCTGAATCGTATTCTTCGCCGAAGGAAAAATAAGTTTCCATACTTTCTACTATAGCGCCAAGTACTATCGGAAGAATAATCACTGCCGGTAATAGATTCCGCCACATCAATGCTCCCCATTTTTTCCCGGTGATGACACTCATTATACCGTGATTAGGCCTCGAATAAAAGACTCCCACAGCGAGAGCAATAAATGCAATTGCTGTATTGAGCGCCATAACATCATATCCCCGGTAATGAAAAAATGATTGTAAGCTAAAACAGTACCCTAAAAGAGAAATATATCCAAGGAGAAGTACAATTAAACTAAGAAGTTCCGATATCCTAACTTTCGAACCGGGAAATATATCAAGGGAGAAGAATGAGAATGAAATGAGTATGAAACTAACGGCTGAGATGGGAGCCATACGACCGGGGAAGAGTATTGAGGCGGGTGTTGTATCCTTAAACAAGAATTCATCTATTCCAAAATTCAAGCCTGTTCCATATTGGATAAGTGTACCTAAAGCAATAAAAAAGACAATTGTTGCACTCATTTGAGCAAACAATCGTTTACTATGACTTTGTGAATCTGTTTGGAAGAAAAACAGAGAAAGACCGGAGAGAATAAAGCATAATGCGGTATTCGCTCTCATATATATTAAATTGGGTAGTATACTTTTGAAAAGAGCAATATCAAAAAGCCAACCTACAAGAACCGTGAAACCAACGCTAACACTAAGAAGACATGTTAGATTAACAAAAGAACGATATGATGATGTTATTGGATTCCCTTTGCTACTCATTATCGACCCCGTTCAATGATTTGATACGTATCTAAACTTATATTCAAAGATAGAAATAATCGACTTATTTACAAACATTTTACAAACAAGCCATAACAATGTCAAATTAGTTCTAATCAGGAGTATGATAGAATCTTGACTTTATATCAAAAAAAAGGGTTCAGAAACTGAACCCTTTGACATTCATTAGAATGGTTTGAATATTATTTTACCAACATGAGCTTCTTGGTTTGAACAAAATTATCGGAAATAAGGCGGTAATAATACACACCGCTTGAAAGCTGTGAACCATCAAATTGAGTTTCATAATTTCCCGCAGGTTGATCGGTATCGATAAGCGATGCAACCTCTTTTCCTAACATATCATAGACTTTTAATGAAACATGACCGCGACCGGCTAATGAATAGGAAATGGTTGTTACCGGATTAAACGGATTGGGATAATTTTGGTATAACGAATAAACGTCAGGTACGCCTGATGGTCTTTCTGAGACACCTAATATAGCCGCGCCTTTTGATTTCGCCGCATCAGTATTCAATTGAAGATCAGCGAGGTTATTACCACCTAAAAATGCAACACTTACCTTTTTATAATGTAATATTCCGGGAGGAATCGTAAACGGTCCTGCTGAGATTACAAATGACCAATCGTTGACTACATCACTTTTTGTCAGCTCTAAACCGTTCGTCATAAACCGGTACTTACTTCCTTCTGAGAAACCGTTGTTGTAAATATAGGTAGGATTATATACAGCTCTGAAAGATGTAGCTTCAGTATCAAGTATAGTAACACCAAAATAGTTCGATCCCGTTGAATCCCACATATAGCCTAAACTTCGCAGTGTATCATAATCGACTTTATTCATGTTGACATCATTCACGTCCCAATCGGCATAAATGCCAACATATACATTCCGTAAAGTATCCGTTCGGGTGTTGTAAATATCATAACGGATTGCGACGTAATCATTATCCGGAGCATCTACAAAAGCATATGAACGTTGAATGACCTTTAACCCAATTCTGCTAGACCCAACTGCGGTTCCTGCTCCTGAATCTGTAAATGCACACCGAATTACTTGATCTGCACCCCCCTCTTCAGGGAAGGAGAACTTACCATCTGAAGCAAGTTTCCAATCGACTGCCGTATTATTGATGGGATTTCCATACGCATTATCAATGACATGGTTAGAATCTGTTGCCGCCATAAGTGTCGCATGAAATAATGAAGAAATATCACCTATTGGGTATTGAAAGCCATCACCGTAAGCAGTTGTCGTTGAAGCGGCATAATCGAAATACCCAAGTGAACCGAAATTGGAGACCGAAAATGCTACATTACTCATTCGATGAGAAGCGTACAGTGGATTGACAACCATCGTCATCCATTGATAGTCTGTATAACTCTGAACTGAATCAGCAAAATTAAAACGAATGGAAGCAGAAACATTTGTACTGATTGTACTGCCGACCACGACTTTAAATGGATCGCTAAAGTTATTTACTGTTTGCAATGAATCAATCGTTCCAAACATGAAAGGCGTACTCGTTGCAATAGTCAGAACCGAAGTATTTCCGGAAACAAGTGAAACTTTTGCATTTGGAGATGTTGCATGGAGATAATTCTTAAATGTGCAATAGACATACAATGTTTCACCCGGATCAGGGATGCCGTTATCATTCCCCCCATGTGAATCATCAAACCATGAAGTATCAATACGGACTGAGGGGGAATTAATTGTATCACTTACTGCATTTGCGGCATTGATTCTCCCTTTACCGATGAAATAGTTATATGAAGATTGATTAGGATTTCCAGCCGTAGTTACACGGACTCGTTCACCTGCTTGAATTGATGACATTTGTGGAAATTTACTTTTCACTAAACCAACTAACCCTGCAACATGGGGAGCTGCCATAGAGGTTCCCGATAACGTAGCATAACCGTTATTAATGTATGTACTTAAAATATCATTTGAAGTGCCGCCACCTCCTGTACCACCGGGGGCTGAGATATCAACTGTTTCATCATAGGTAGAATATGATGGTTTTAAACCAACACCATTACCGCTCGCCGCAACCGACATGACACCTTTATACGCGGCGGGGTACTGTGCCTCATGAGCGCCACCGTTTCCAGCGGCGGCAACGACTAACGTTCCCTTATTGGTTACATAGCTTATCACTTCCTGTTCAAATTGAGAATATCCGCTTCCACCCCAACTACAATTGACAACAGTTGCATGCATATCAGCCGCATATTTCAATCCTTGAAAACCGAAGACGATATATGCAGTTAATCCTGATCCGCGAATATCATTATCCGAGGCGACTTTGATAGGAAGAATTTTGCTACTATATCCTACTCCAGTTACACCCTTGTTATTATTCGATGTCGCCGCGGCAATACCTGCTACGTGTGTTCCGTGTGCCACATTAGATGAAGTTGCCCTCGGATTATTATCTTCTATCGGATTCGTATATAGTGTTCCGCCAAAATCCCATCCATGCCAATCGTCTATTTTACCATTTCCGTCATCATCAACCTGATTCGTATCTTTACCTCCACCATACTCTCCCTGATTAATCCAGATATTTGCGGCAAGGTCGGGATGATCCCATAACACACCGGTATCAATGATACCGACTACTGCTGTATCGGTGGAAGCAGTTTCTACACAAGCATTGTCGAGATTAATTTTATCGAGCGCCCATTGGCTTGCACGGAGAGAATCTACCATCCGACAGGAAGCCCCTGCATCAACAGCATAAATAAACCACGGTTCTGCATATTCAACTTCGGGGAGTTTTGAAACTTCGGATGCAAATTCAAACGCATCGATCGGTGAGGTATATTGAGCAACATAAATTTTCGATAATCCAGATTCAGAGAAAGAGTTCATTGAAGATGATTCGTTGAACATTTTCTCCACCGATGTGACTGACTTCGCGGAGAAGAGCTTATCAAGCGCCGATATACCGAATGCACTTGCTCCTTTCCCAAGCGAAACGTTTTCTTTCAGTTTGACAATAATTTTGTTGTGCAGATAAAGGCTATTCTCTTTTGTCTTTGTAAGTTTTGAGAAGGCGTTCACCGGGACTGCGCTTTTTATCTGGCGCGGGGTATTCGATGCAAACATGATTGTGCTGAAAAATACTGTCACAAAGAGAATGCATAGAAAACGGTGTCGTGATAACATAATGTACCTTAAATGATGAATGATATATTGAAATTTGTTTGTTCACCGATGGATATCAATTCCATAAGTCTATTCATTGAAAACAACAAACGTTGATCCAATCGTAAAATTATTCTCGATATAAGCCTTTAATGTATATATATTGCTCTACTTCTTTCGGGACAAGATAACGGATTGACCGTCCTTGCTTTACCCTTCGTCTAATATCAGTACTTGAAATGCCGATAGCCGGAACAGTTACAAAACGAGCCATGCGCGCATACTTCCCGCTATGCCTTGCAATGGAATACTCCGGGCGATTCATTACTACCAAATCGACCTTTGCAATGATCTCTTCAAGAGATTTCCATGATTCAATATCAACAAAATTATCTGCGCCAATAAGCAGTGAGAATTTCGCTTTCGGATATAACACTTCTAACTGCAAAATAGTGTCAATTGTATAAGAATACCCTTCCCGATGAATTTCGAGATCAGAAACTTCAAATAAGGAGTTATGCCGAATTGCGAGGGCAGTCATCTCATAGCGATCTAATGAAGGCGCTAATGCTACCCCCAATTTATGAGGAGGAGTTGATGCCGGAATAAATATGACCTTGTCTAATCCTAACTGTTCACACACACTATCCACAACGATGAGATGACCGAGATGCGGCGGATTGAACGATCCTCCGTATATGCCGATGCTTTTCAATGCGGGCGACGAATTTTATATTTCTTGTCTAATGTCTTGAACATTGTCCTCGTCCGGATTGAGAAACCATTTCCTCCGCTTATTTCTTCTAAGTCATTTTTCAATCGATAAAGATTTGTGCCATTATCTAATGAATATTTCGGAAGCATAGGAAAAATCATCATATCCCGTTTGCAAAATCCCATGAGTAATTCTTGGATTCGAACAGTCACATCATTTTCAAACACGTCACTATGGTTGGATTTTAGTCCGAGAAGATAATACTTACCATCTCCATATTCTCCGACGACAATACAGTCATCGTCATAATGCAGTATATCAAACACAACTCGAAGTTCTCGTTTTGTCACTAAAGGATTAGGATCCAATAAAATGACAACTTGCTCATATTTTTTAGAAAACATGGTATCAAACACATGGTGAATTTCTTCACCAATTGTTTTCCCTTGAGATTCAATGATCTGAGCATTAAATCCTGATTTGTGCATGTACTCGTTTGAGATATCTGCACTTGATTTAACAACATACAGATCAATTGCCGACATTGAATTTACCAATTCAATGACATCATCAAACATTGCAAAAAACAACGCATCGAGATCAGTCCACGGGAGTCCTGAATATGGCTCATCAGGAGATCGTTTAGACAATTCGGGTGTCTTTGAGAAGATTATAATCGCTTTTTTATTCATGCCTTACCAACATCCACACTGAGTATTTCTAACATATTGTATAATAGAAAGGTTCATCGAAAAAAACAAGAATTGAAGTCACATTGAGGACTAACGATGTGCTTCTCCGGTACCAAGGAGACTTAAATATAACGTTTCATATTGGAACGTAATTGTATCCCAATTCAGACTATTTTTTACATATTCAAACGCTCTGTCGATTTTCTCAGCTATCAATTTTGGGTTGTTCATACTTTGATTGATTATTGCCCGCGCCTCTTTTTCATTTTTAAATATATGAATGCAATCAGTAAAGTCTTTTACATTACCGCAATCCGTAGTAACAAAAAGTGTCTTAGCAGCGAACGATTCAAACATGACCAACGGAGAACATTCAAAAGCAGATGTGAACAGAAAGAGATCAGCATCGACAAAAGCCTGAACAACTTCCCGACGGGGGACATTCTCTAAAACCAATGTTTTATGAAGAATTCCTTTCATCTTACAAACCGAATAACATTCCCGTAACCATTTTTTCATTCCAGATTTTAATGAATTGCCGATAAGGACAAATGTAACTCCCTCATCTTTTGCACATTCAACACACTTCCAAAAAAAAGGATGATTTTTTACATCGCTATGATTAGAGACATTAAGAACCATGAACGAATTACCAATACCATGTTTCTTTCGGAACTCACCTTTCGGAGTGAAAAGGAATTCATTCAAATCAGTTCCATTGGGAATAATATGACCATTAGTTAGATTATGCTTGTCGGCAAATTCTTTATCTGGTGAGATAGCTGAAAGATAAACCACAGCATCATAATTTCTCAGAATGTCTGGCATCGATCGAAAATATTCTGTATATCGTGGATCGTTCAAACGATAATAACCGAGCGGGATAAGAACTTTTTTCATCGATAATTGAGGAGCAATATCAAATACCAAATCCGTGCACCATATTTGCGCTCCGTAATTCATCATGATATCAAACTTACTACTCCGCAAGAATTCCAGATAGGCAGAAGAATCACCATTAATGCCACTGACAATATCACCCGAGCAATTAAACTCAACGATATGAACTCCGTTATATTCTTTACTGATGCGTTCTCGAGAAGGAGTTGTTGCCACTGTAACAGTATGTCCAAGAGAGACAAGTTTTTCAGAAAGTTGACGGACAACCTCCTCACTTCCCCCAGTGAATGGATGATAGCGATGCACCGTATGCAGAATATTCATATGGTCGTTGAATTGTTTTTCTTAGTAATATGCGACAAAATGTCCAACGCTTTGTCAAACACTTCTTGAAATAGTTTGCTTCTCATTCCGAAGATAATATATATCAATATTGCCGGAAAAATAAATACTTCGTTGTACAAGCCTGCCATCAAACAAATTGTGATAGCGATATAGTATAAGAGTTGTTCAACAAATTTCTTACTAAATTTGATTGAACTCTTCTTAAAAATATATAATCCAAACCCTGCTTGTAATGTTAAACTAAGACCTAAAGCCAAGGGAATAGCATAAAAAGATAGGCTTGAATGCAACCCGGCAAATGCTATAACGCCAAATACAAGGGTGTAAAGCATGGAAGAATAAAACCATTGACGTTTCATGCCAATGGGCAGGAGTGATATACCCAACACCCATGAAAATACTTTTGGAATACCTGTTAAGAGCATAGCCCCGAAATAGAATGTGGCAAGTTCGAACTCCTTTTTATAAATAATGGATAATATTTGTGGTCGGAACGCAAATAAGAAAATAACCATCGGAATGATAATCGCTAAGGAGATGGTAATTGTTCTTTCAATTGTCACAGCGATAAAGGATTTATCTTCTTTTTTCCCTCCCAAGGATGGGAACAAATGCATTGTAAGCCATGCTAATGCAATATTGGGATACAAGTCAGTTACTTTTGCAATGCTCTGGATAATGCCGTTCGCGATTTCACCTGTCTGAATTAAGGCATACCGTTTTATCAGAAAATCTGTAATCAGCCACGATACACCTACTGCAAAAGATAATAAAGCAATCTTAAATATTTTTACCAGTGTATCGGAAATCTGAAATGATTGTTTGGAGAGATTAACAAACTCACTTAACAAAATTAAACCAACAATAGATAATAATACTTCATTAATCAGAATACCATACGAAGACCCGATAAGACCATATTGTGAAGATAGAAAATAAAGTATTGGAAGGATGACAATCGAAGGGATTAGTCTAAACAGAACAATCTTTCTTACTAATCCCATCCCCTCCATTACTGAAAAAAGACAATATTCAATAACCATAAATGGAACAGAAAACAAAATAATCGTTATTGGCGTAACGTAGTTCCCACTTCCTGTAATAAGAACAGAAATACTCTCGGCATCGAACATGAGAATGATAATAAGTACAATGCTGATACTCAAAGCAACAAAAAGTGTCAAAATTATCACTTGTGTAGTACGAAGAGATTGCTCAGCTTTTGAAAGCGAGGTACTCTGCGAGATCAATGTTGATATTCCCAGAGGTAATCCGAACGCAAACACGGTGAATAATAAACTCATCGATTGCTGACCGATGGAAAGAATACCGAACAGGTTAATGGAGAGAAAAACGGCAAATATTTTATTCCGTACCAATCCGCTGAGAGTATACACGGTTGTTGCAATGCCGTTATAAACAATTTTACGGGAGAGATTCATTGTTTCGTGTTCGATACAGATTGCAACATTCTCGTTTTCAACGCTTTATGCAGAATTTTTTCGATGATGTTCTTTTTAGTGCTTTCGGGGCACTTGGTGAGATAGTTATCCCGGATGGTCTGCGCTTGTTTCTCCATAGCAGTGGCATTCACAGAACTGAAACTAATTGAGTGAATTCTGATATCATGCAGAAACTCCGGAATATTTGCCAGTGAATACCCCTGCAACAGCATTCTGCTCCAAAAATCATAATCATCACACCCACCGTACTCAGCGCGGAAATTTCCTAACACGGAAAAAACTTCTCTCCGTACTAAGGTAGCGCTCACAACCATTGAATTAAATATTCCAAACGTTTTCTTAATGCGGTCAGGTCTCCACTCCAAAGGGGGAAATCCTGTTTCAATATCGTTGGCAGTAATGTATCTGCAGAAACATCCGACTGCATCAATATTCTGATTCTGCTCTAAAAACTCAACCAGTCGTTCAATTTTATTCGAGTGCGAAATATCATCGCTATCATGGTTCAACAAATACTTTGCAGATACGCTTGCCGCCTGCCACCCCGTATTCCTTGCGGCTGAAAGCCCGAGATTTTTGGGATGATTGATAATTTTGATGCGTGAATCTTTTTCAGCAAAAGCTGTTGCAATCTCTAACGATGAATCGGTTGAGCCATCGTTCACAATAATGATTTCAAGATTAGAGTACGTCTGATGAATCAGTGATTCAAGCGTCGGGGTAAAGTATTTAGCGCCATTGTAAATTGGAATATAAATAGTGACTAACGGACTAACACTCATAGGGACGACTTGAACAAGTTACGTATAAGATAAACACAATATGCAGTCATTGGTCTTAACAGATAGACAATATAATAAGGTTTTCTGTAATAGTTGAAGATGGCGTTTGATAAAGTTTTTATCCTGTATTGAATCAGTTGCACCTTTTTGCTAACAGTGATATTTGCTCCATGTACTCTACGATGTAACAAAATATGAGGTAAGTTTTCCAATTGATGTTTCGTTGCTACCCGAAGCCATAAATCATAATCTTCATTATGAAGATAACCGGAATCATACACCCCTAGTTCATCCAATACTGAATGCCTTATCATAACAGAACTGTGAGCAAAAGGATTATGCGTGAAAATTGATGATTTGATTTCTCTATCTGTTTGGGGATAGTATTCGTCATTTGCTTTCTGTCCTATTTCATCGATAACTGTTGTATTCGAACCTAAAACTGCAATTTTAGGATGCGTCTCAAGATGTGCTGTTTGAATCTGCAATCGTTTGGGTAACGCAACATCATCAGCATCCATTCGACAAATATATTTTCCAACTGCTTGATGAATACCGGTATTTAAAGTCTGGGTTATCCCCAAATTCACCGGGTTTTGAATCAGACGTATTCTGGAATCAGGATATTCTTTTATAATTGCCACCGAGGTATCATTTGAACCGTCGTCAATAATAATAAACTCAAAATCAGTGAATGACTGATGCAAAATGCTCTCTATCGCATCGCGAAGAAACCGTTCCCCGTTATAGACAGGCATCACCACTGAAACAAGAGGCTTATTCAATGAAGCAATCCCTTATAAACATTATAATACTGTCCCGCCCAGACTCTTGTATCCATGGAAAGGCCAACATCATAGGCATTGCGCGATAGGTATTGGTAATAGGGTTTATTTGTCATAAGCGACGTGATCCCATCCGCTAATGCCGTATGGTGCTGTGCACATAACACACCATTCATCCCATCTGTAACAAGATCCTTTATACCGGCAACATTTGTCCCAACAACGGGTTTGCCGCAACACATTGCCTCAAGAACAACTAACGGAGAGCCTTCTTTTTTTGAGGTTATCAAGAGCGCATCAGATAAAGATAATACAGGAGTAATATCTTCCATTTGTTCGACGGAAAAGATGTTATTCGGATACTGTTCAAGCATTTGACGTAATTCAATATCACTTGAAGACAGACCGATAACAATGAGTGTAACGTTCTTCTTTCTCACTTCAATTAAGTATCTCATTGTTTGAAACGCTAATGAAAAGTTTTTAACGGGATCATTTCGCCCGATTATACACAGGCGGAAAGCATCAGGATTAAGGCTCAGAAACAATTGTAATGTAGTATTCCCTGAATCAACCTTGCCCTGCCCTCTTTGGGGACATTCAATAACGTTAGGAATGACACTCATGTTCGACCTATCAACAGAAAATGTCTCTTTGATTTCTTTAGCTTCATTTTCCGATACCATAACCAAATGGTCGGTTTGCAGAAGGAGAAATTGTTCGACCGTTAGGTAGACATTTCTTTTTATTCGTTCTTGAGGAGGGTGAAAACCATGGTATGAATACACTCGTTTTGCAGAAACCAACGAATGAGGAATTATACGGGAGTAGAAACCCGCCCCTTTACCATGTGAATGAATAATATCCGGGGCTAACTGCTGAAAAAGATTGGCTATTTTTATAACATTATGACTCGAAAGTCTATCCAGAGGGAAAGCAATAACCTCTGTTTGTAACGATGAAAATCGCTCGATATAGATGCCATTAGGAGGAAGAACAACTGTGATTCTTATATCCGGATAATGTTTGGTAAGGGCTTTCACAAGCGTAAAGATGATTTGTTGCCCACCACCGATGCCGCTGTGTGTTAAACACTGAACAATATGCATTCTTTAATATTATTGCTTATTTGTCATAATTCAAGGCAAAATACGTAACTTTCCAATGATAACCAATACAGTAAATACACGTATTTACTGCCGTGTTTTGTTCTGGAATGAATTCGCGTACCAAAACTCCGTTCCATCTCTGCTATGTATAATGTACTTTGCATTATTCCTATCAATGCCCGCATTTGTTAACGCCCATTGTATAGGATACGTTTTCCAAATTGGAGGGAAATATTTTGAATCATGAACGATGTATAAATCGCAATCTTGATCAGGAAATATAGTCTTCTCCTGATGCACATGTATCGGTTCAATCGGGTTTTCCTCCTTACCAAGAAACAATAGCGCATCACCTCTCGGTTCAAATTTAACTCTGATTTTACTATTCCCTTTTCGCTGAGCTAAAATATACGCCTTGACCTTTTCAATATCACCATCGTTTACATAGGGATATGATTCGCTCATTCGTATACCGTTTAAATTCATATCTTTTCGGTAATTGATCGGTTCTTCAATTGCTCCGTATGTAACGCCAATAAGAATTACGCCGATGAATGCAATTGTTGTTACAACTTTCGATTGAAACGAAGCAACAATGTCCATAATGATTATTAACAGGAGCATGATAGCAAAAATATCAAATACCTCATACCATAACTCCTTCCCAATACGATTCAGGAACAAAGATGCCCCGGCAAAAACAACAAGCATTAATAACCATGTTTTCTTCTTGAGCCATGCGTAAACACCTGCAACTACTATTGTTGAAAATCCAAGTATATATTTCGTTTGTATAATCCCCTCCCAAAAGTTTCTTCCCGCTTTCCGTTCCATCTGCATGGTCATATCATACTTAAAATCAGCCCAATGTTGTACGATGTGCAACCCATAAAAAAACCAAGCTCCTATCACGCCTATCCAAACAAGCACAGTCAAAGTAGAAATATTTTTGAAAGTGAATTTCTCTGTCAGGAGATAATACACTCCTCCGGCGATTAAAAAATATAACCCGTTGGGATGAACAATTGGAGAGAGGACTAAGATCGCAATAGCAATAAGCGGTTTTTTAACGCTGAAACAATAAATAGCAAGCGAGACAAGGAACAGTATCAATGCTTCCATTCTTGCCATATTCCCTGCCATCATAAAATGACGACTTGCAAAACAAAGTGCGAGAATCAAGAGAGACAACAAAGAGTGATTTGTGTTCCTCCATATCATCAGTGCAAGAATAAGGAACGAGGCAATTATTAAGAACAAGGAAGCATATCGCGAAACATCAAGGAGGCTACCTGATAGTTGCAATACTCCGCCAAGAAATACCATATATCCCGGTGGCATCCATTCAATTACTCTATGAGGATTTAAGGAGGGCGCTAACATAGTCCCGTGATCAGCTAATGCTTTTCCCTGCATGACAAAAACCGCTTCATCTTCCCACGGTACAGGATAGCTATATCCTGCCATTGAATGCAACAGAAAAAATAAACCTACACTTACACACACTGTTAACAAAAACAGCAGTAATTTCTGACGGGGATGAGATTGCTTGGGTTTCTTATTCATAGATGGGAATCATCCTCGGCGATGCGAGAATCGAATGGTTACCCGCTAAAATAATTAGTTCAAAAAATCGAGATTGAAGGACTTCAAGGAATGCCCCCTTTTTTTCCGTTCGTTGTAGGCAAACAAGTAATACGGCGGCTAACAAAAGGAACATATTGTTAAAGAATTTTGCAGTAGAACCGCCTGGGCATTCAATGCCATACATAGATATCTTTGCAGGAGGGAACACATTTTTAGCATGAATAATATCGAAACACTCCCCCCGTCTTATGCCTATGATATTGTATGTCTCTTTTGTGGGTGCATATTGAGATACGAAGACTAATACAGTTTCTCTCCCCCAATTCAAGCGTTCCGCGTTTCTCTTAAGTTGAGTAAAATATTCTCGAAGCATTCTCGAATTATTTACTCCTCTTCGGAAATATCCGGTCGCGGATGATCTACAATGGTGACTTTCTTAACACGAACCTGACGAATTCTTCGTTGACTTGTTTTTATCACCTTAAACTGAAGGTTTTGGTACTGGAGTTCTTCGCCTTGTGCTAATACTTTTCCTGATATTTTGTTCAGGAACCCATTCAATGTTTCATATCCTTGATCTTCAAGTAATTCAGCGCCGAATTTTTCATTAAAATCGGATATACTTATTCTCGCATCAACAAGAGATGCCCCATCTGTGCCCTGCTCAACATCTTTTAAGACTTCATCATATTCATCATGGATTTCTCCCACAATCTCTTCAAGGATGTCTTCCATCGTTATCAAACCCTGTGTACCGCCGAATTCATCCACCACGATAGCCATGTGAAGTTTTCGTTGTTGTAAGTCACGCATCAATTGACTGATTTTCACCGATTCAGGGACAAAATATGCCGGGTGAACAATATCCTGTAAAACAATTAATTCGCGATGCTCAAGAAGTGTAATCAAATCTTTTGAATAGATAACACCGGTAATATTATCCATCGATTCGTTATAGACAGGCATACGTGAATAGCCTTCCTCGACAACTTTACGAATCAATCCTTCGCGAGGGAGTGCTATATTTAAAGCGACCATCTCGGTTCGAGGAACCATGACCTCTTTAGCCGAAGTGCTTGAGAATTCAAATATACTACTCAGAAGTTCTTGTTCTGTTTTCGATATTACGCCACTCCTTGCTCCTTCAGTGACAATAATTTCCAATTCCTCTGCAGAATGTAAGTGCTCTGAATGACCTTCATTATTAAACCCAAGAATGCCTAACACTACAGTGGCTGATTTATCTAACAACCATATAGCCGGTTTAAAAACACGATAAAACAGTTGAAGCGGTAACGATATGATAAGTGTCGTAGTCTCAGCATAGCGTATTGCAAGAGTTTTAGGCGCTAATTCACCAAGGACGATATGAAGAAATGAAAGTAGCGCAAAACTTACAAGAAAAGAAATCGTATGGATAACAGTTTCGTTAGTCAACCCTACTGCAACCAATGGTCTGTATATCATATCGGCAAGCAATGGCTCACCCACCCATCCTAAACCAAGACTGGCAAGTGTTACACCAAGTTGACAAGCTGATAAATATGAGTCGAGGTGTTCAACAATGTGTTTCGCAACCGGCGCTATTCTATGGCCACGTCGTAACTGTTCCATGATTTGAGTTGAACGTACCTTTACTATCGCAAATTCAGCAGAAACAAAAAAGCCGTTCGCTAACACGAGAAGGAATACGAATACAAGATTTCCAAGTACTTCAGCCATAATTATATGGTTACTGAAATAAAGTGAGAAGAGGACAAATAAATATTGATGTTGTTAGGGTAACTTCTTTTTGAATTCCTGATACTCTTTTGATAAGAGTTTCGGCTCAGTCGGCTGGGGATTACCCATACCTTTTAAAAGTTCGGCAACATGATCCATTCTATCCTGCGGAAGCGGATGGGTAGAAAGCAGACGCTCTAATGCACCGCTGCTTGCCCCTTTTTCCTTTTGGATCTTTTGGAAGAAATATGTTACCCCACCCGGGTAATATGTTGATGTGGAGAGATATTTTAAGGAGAATTCATCCGCTTCAGTTTCATCTGAACGGCTGTTTGCAAGCAATGTCAATCCACTAAAAAGGTTTGCACCAATTTCTGCAATTTGACCCGGGTTTTGCCCTAAGGCTAAACCAATAAGAAATTGCATCCCATATTGTTTCGTCATTCTGTTTGTAGCATGACGTCGTTCTGCATGGGCAATCTCATGTCCCAAAATGCCAGCTAAGGTAGCTTCGTTATCAATAAACTTAAGTAATCCGGTGTAAACATAAATATAGCCGCCGGGTGTGCAGAATGCATTAACAGTCTTATCATCATGAATAATTTCATATTTATAGGGATATACTCCCTTTTTCTTAATTTCCGGTGAGGAAAGTATTTGATTTCCTACTCTCATCACATACTCTTTTATCTCAGGATGACCCTGCATTATCGGATAATTTTTTGCATCTGCATGAATTTGTTGGTCAAGTTGTTGTCCAAGTTTGACATCATCAGAATCAGAGAATATGTTAAGCGCCGTTCCGCATCCGATGACAAAAATGACTGAAAATGTTGCTACAAAATACCTAAATTGTAGAAAACGTTGCATATAACCCTATTAGTGGTGAAAAAACTGCTTATGATACTCAATTATAGCATATTAAATCGTGTTGTGCAAAAACTAACAAAGGGTGGCTCTAAAAACGATTCCACTCCGATTCTGTCAGGGTAAGGAAAAGGTATTATGATTTGTCTAATATTGTTCTGTTTGCCATATCTGCATCCCGATACATCTGGACACTACATGAATAAAGTCTCATAAACGGAACCATGTATCCAGTCCGATTTATCGGGCTTTGTTTGTAATAGCGTGACCATTTATGGTCATGCGGGAATAGTCTTTACCTGAAAGTATTGGGTTACTCTCTGCTTCCTCGCAGAGGGCCCAATCCCTTAAGTCTTTGATACTAATCTGATACGTATGAGAGGATTCTCAGTATTCAAAGTGTTCCGTAACACATAGAATTTTCGCAACTGAACTAATTTGCCGGCTTAATTGTCATATTTATAAGACTTGGTTATATTAAATGAGTGGATTCACACTTTGCCGTTTTAATCCATCGATTTTTATCCCGGAGTATATTTTGAAAATACACTTGATCCATTGGTTGAAAGCGCCGGAGTTCCCCGGTGATGACCGCAAAACTCAGCAGGCGCATGTCATGCATGTTACCATAATGAGTTTTTTGCTGTTTATTCCGCTTGCTCAAATCGGTATCTGGCTTTCAGATAGAACTCCTGCCGCAAGTTCGGAGTTTTTGTTCGCTCTATTTATTGTTTCATGCATCGGCTACTATGGCATCAAAAAAGGTTATATAACACTAACGGGTGTTTTATTTCTCGCATTAACCTTTATTCTTCTCACTCTTGCAGTTGCAAAACTTGGTACTGTACGGTCGGCAATTACAACTGCCTATTATGCTATCATAATTATTTCAGGATTATTATTTGATCTTCCGGGCATTATTGTCATGATTAGTATGAGTTCACTGGCAATTGGGGGTTTAATTATTGCACAGAATGCCGGTATGTTACCGCCACCCGATCCTGTTGTTACTATAACACAATGGTTTATTTATACGTCACTCTTTATCACAAATGGCGGACTAACAATCACCGTTATCCGATCAATGCGAAGTGCGCTCCAACGAGCAGGAGTTGAGATACTTGAGCGAAAACGAGTTGAGGAGGCTTTAAGGATTAGCGAAGATCGTCTCCAAAATGCAAATACAGAACTCCAAAATGCACTCGATGAAGTAAAAACGTTAAGCGGTATGCTCCCCATTTGTGCGCATTGCAAAAAGATTCGTGACGATAACGGGTATTGGAATAAGTTAGAATCATATATCAGCAAGCATACCGATGCTACCTTCACACATGGTATTTGTCCCGACTGTGCGAAAGAATTTCTTGAGACAATAAGAAACAATGAACCTCCCCTTTAAAATGAAATGAGGTTGACTCGTTTGAGTCAACCTCATAAATTTCTACCTCATCTGTTCCTACAGATTCAGTAATAAACTTAGTATCACGTTGCTACCCGGTGAATAAATACCGGAACCATGAAGTTTATAAAATCGATTAAATATATTCTCAAAAGTTACTATGGTGTTGATGTGATCAGAGAATTTATACCCACCTCGTACATTATACGTTAAATAGCCCGGAGTCCCATCAGGTCCTATTCTTGCATCCTTTTTATCGGCAGATGAAACCCTGCTTTGATAGGAGGCGAACATATTATAATACTCTACCCAATACTTGTCATGGGAATAGGTAACACCAATCACGCCACGTTTTGGCGGGATTCTAGTTAATGGCTCGTTATCAGTTGTGTTATTACCTTCAGTCCAGCTTGCTTCGGCTCGTAATCTCCAACTTGTTGAAAGTTGATAATGACTGCTGAAATTAACTCCCTGAATCTCGGCTTTTCCTACGTTGTAACGCTGATATACCGGTGTTCCTGAAATTGAATCTTGACCATTGTATGAACCAAGTTTTGGAGTAATAAGGTCAGTATAATCTGAGAAATAGTAAAACAATGATGCTCCTACAGTTTCATCCCTGAATTTTAATCCAAATTCATAATTTAAACTATGCTCCGGCTTTAATCCGGGACTTGGAACTTCAAACCGTGCTCCCGACCCTGAACCTGATTTTCCAAAGACTGCAATATCGTCAACATTAGGAGCGCGGAATCCTTGAGCGACACCACCCACAATGTTTAATTGTTCATTGAATAATTTATACCCTAAATTTAAACTGAATGTGACATCGTTTGGTGTGCTAACGGTTTCTCCATAAGGGGTGGATAATAAGCCTTTAAACTTAAATGAACTGTAACGAACCCCTCCGTTGATGTATAAAGCATCTACATCATATTGATTTTGAA
>ORJL010164505.1_pt1 | contig 27083 bp, 24 predicted proteins | sample 1779941 | NCBI WGS metagenome assembly ORJL01 (sample SAMEA104232317, study PRJEB22302) | groundwater metagenome | biome: forest; feature: aquifer; material: groundwater | place: USA | collected 2011-08-07 | depth 5.8 m
CCGCCCGTCGCAGACGCCCACGCGCGCGGGGTGGTCCGCCGTCAGGCTCGCGCGATGGTGCCCTCGCCAGTTGCCGAGTATTCTGGCGGTCTTCTCGACGTCCGTAGTGCAGGGAGACACGTCGATCGCCGCGACGAGCCCCTTCGGAAGCGGGTCGCCCGTCAGGTGGAAGACGAGGCCCCCTCGGAGGTGCGCCGGCTCCGACGGCTCGAGCCGCCGGAGCTCCGTGTCGGCCTGGACGACGACATGGCACTGCCAGAAATTGTCGTACCAGAAGGCATTCCACCCCGTCCCCTTGCGGTTGGAGAGGTGCTCGGGGCATGAGTAGATCGGGAACGTGGACTGGAGCAGCGTGCACGACTGATGAAGGCGCACCTTCGCCGCGGACGTGTTGCCCGCGGCCTCGAGCGACCGCGCGGCCGCGAACGCAGCGTACCCCCTCCTCCATGGCGTGTCCGAGACGTCGTCGGCCTGTTTCTGGAGCTGGTCGATCGTCCCCTTCGGGAAGAAGACGACCTCGAGCGGCACCTCCAGGGGTGTGTCGGGCGTCGCGTGCTGCGCGTCCACGATCACGCCCAGGTCGTTCTGCGCGGCCTCCCGCTCCGGCGTGGTCCCCGTCGTCCCCGCCAGGAAGATGCGGAGGCGCTTCGCCGCCCGCTCGCACCCGGCGGGGTCCGCGTTGGCGGCGTCCTTGAGGAGGGTGTGCTTCCGCTTCAGCTCCGCGACGAGCGTCCGCGCCGCCGCGCCGTCCGCCTCGCCGAACGAGCGATCGGGCTGGAGCGAGACGACCCGCTCCCACGCCTCGACCGCCTCCTCGGAGGTCCCCAGCTCTCCCGCGCAGCGGACCATTCGCTGGAAGATCGGCTCCTTCCACTCGCCCTCCGTCTGGACATACAGGCCTTGGAAGAGGAGGATGGCGGCGAGGTGGTTCCCCGAGCCGTGGACCGTCTCCGCGGCGTTCATCTCGTCGAAGAGGTGCCGCTGCTCGAGGCGGCGGTGCGCGAAGGTCGCAGTCGCGGCGGCGGCAACGACGGCCACGGCCGCGAGCTTCCAGTGCGCCCGCGCAAACCGCACGACGTGCCGCAGCGGGTTCGGCCCGCGCGCGAGGATCGGCTGCCCCGCCTCGAAGCGGCGCAGGTCCTCGAGGAAGGCGTGCACGGTCGCGTAGCGCCCCTCGGGCGCCTTCGCGATCGCCTTCAGGCAGATCGTCTCGAGGTCGCGCGGGATGCGCCGGTCGATCGTGCGAAGCGCCGTCGGCTCGTCGCGAAGGAGTCGCGCGAGGACCTCTGCCGGGGCTCCGTGGCCATAAGGCGCGCTCCCCGTCAGCATCTCGTAGAGGATCACGCCGAGGGCGTGGACGTCGGTCGCCTCTCCGATCCGCCCGGTCTCGCCGTTCGCCTGCTCGGGCGCCATGTAGGCAGGCGTGCCGAGGACGTCGCCGGAGCCGGTCAGGTCGCTCGCTCGCGACGTGTCTCGCGCGAGGCCGAAGTCGGTCACGAACGCGTGGCCGCTGCGGTCGATCAGGATGTTCGCGGGTTTCAGGTCGCGGTGGATGATTCCCTGCGCGTGCGCGCGGCCGGCGGGGGCGCCGGCCGCGCGGTGGGCGTGGCCCGCGGGGACGCCGGTCGTGCGCGGCGCGCGGCCGGCGGGGGCGCCGGCCACGCTGTGGGCGCAACTCGCGAAGACGCCGACCTTGCACAACCCCTCTGTCCGGGCGGACGCTGGCGCCCCGCAGCCCCCAGCCCGCGAAGCGGGCGACCGCAAGTAGCTGCGGGCGCAAGAGCCTGTCCGAAAAGTCGGACCCGCGACCGATGACAAACGACTTGCGGCGGATTGCCTGACGCAAGTCCTTTGTCATCGGTTGCCGCGCGACTTTTCGGACAGGCTCGCAAGCCCGCAGATGCGATCGGCAGACCCAGACCCGCAGCCCGCGGAGCGGGCGCAAGAGCCCGCGTCCTTGACCGGCCCCGGCGCGCGGCGTACCCTCTTCGCCGCATGACACGGCGACGCGCGCTCCTGATCTTCGGAGGGGTCCTCCTTGCGCTCGGCGCGGGCGCGTTCGCGCTCCGCCGGGAAATCCAGGCGGCCTGGCGGGTTCACCGCCTCCACACCGCGCAGGACTGGCGCGATCGCGCGAACGCGGCCATCGAGCTGGGGCGCCTGAAGGTCCGCCGCACGGCGCCCGACCTCGTGAAGCGCCTCCAGGACCCCTCGCACGAGGTGAGGAAAAACTGCGAGTGGGCCCTCGCGCAGGTCACCGACCTGCCGTGGGGCCAGCGCGAGGGGCCTGCGCCGGACTGGTGGAACAAGTACGGGAAGGACTTCGTCCTCGGGAACCCGACGCCCATGTTGCCGCGCGTCGAGGTCCCGCCCGTCACGAAGCCCGCCCGCTACCTCGAGGTCTCCGCCCGCCTCGAGGAGGATCGCGTCTGCAACCTCGGCGACACCGACGACATGATGATGGTCATCGTGACGCTGCGGAACAAGACCGACAAGCCGCTCTCCGTGCTGCACCCGCCGTGGGAGGAGTACTCGGCCTACGAGTACCACGCGGACGGAACGAAGACCGCGGTCGACGTCCGGCCCTACCCGCCGTCTTCCGTCTGCCTCGCCTGCACGCGCACGGGGCGGGAGCTCGCCGGCCCCGTCACCCGCACCGCCGAGCAATTCTCCGTGCTCCCGGACCAGATCCCCGCGAGCGGGTCGGCCGACCTGGAGTTCCAGATCGTCGTCACGCGCGACCGCCCCGGCGTCCTCTTCGAGCAGTTCACACTCACCGCATCGATCACGCAGGCGGTCCTCGAGACGCCGGATGGGATCGTGACCGAGGAGCCGGCCGCGCCGCCTCTCACGGCCTACGCGTGGGCGAGCGGCAAGGGGGCCCTCGAGCAGCTCGGCCTCGAGGCGCAGGAGGTCGCGAAGTCGGGGCGGGAGATCCTCGGCGTGGCGTATGGGGGGGTGTCCGAGCCCGCGAGCCCCGGAACGCTCGGTGCGCCCCTCGCGGCCCGTGGTCGGCCCGCACTCTTTCCCGCGGGGACACTCGCATGGTCGAAACCGTGCGGCTGGGTGGACGTCCGTGAAGCCGCCTCCGCGGATGGCCCGATGATCGTCGTCCCAGGCGTGCCCGCGGAGGCCAGGGAGTCCTGGATCCTCGTCACCGATCGGAAGTGAGAGACGCATGGACAGCATGGAAGTCTTCGGCGACTCCGTCCTCGTCACCGACGAGCGGATGGAGTCGTTCGTCTGGGAGGTGATCGAGCGCCTGCCCGAGGAGGTCGTCGAGGAGTTCTACGACGCCCAGGCCGGCCTCATGATCACCGACTCGCAGCCGGGGCCCGTCTTCAACCTCTTCGTCGAGGCGCCGGGCAGCTCCGCGGTCCCCGTCGTGATCCACATCCTCCAGCCCGAGATCGTGGCGCTCGCGCGCGACGCCGCGCTCGGCGCCGTGGCCCTCTTCCTTGCAGAGGACCTCATCGGCTTCCGGCACCTCTACGCGGCGGGGGAGATGGACGGCCCCACGGACCGCAGCGAAGTCGACGGGCACGAGGCCGGCTTCGCCCTCGCGCGCGAGTGGGGATTCGAGCGGGAGATCGAGGCGTACCGCGCGAGCGGGGGCACCGCGCAATGAGGCGGGCCGCGTGGATCCTCCCCCTCGCGCTGCTCGGCGTCGCGGCGGCGTTCCTGTTGCTGCCTGACCGGGCGAAGCCCTCTGCGCCCGCAGGGCGGCCGCAGCGGATCGTCTGCCTCGCGCCGTCGCTCACCGAGACCGTGTTCGCGCTCGGCGCAGGGGACCGCGTGGTCGGCGTGACGGAGTGGTGCGACGTGCCGCCGGAGGCGAAGACGCGCGCGAAGGTCGGGGGGATGGGGGAGCCGAACCTGGAGGCGATCGTGGCCCTCCATCCCGACCTGGTCCTCGTGCCGGGGATCGGGAAGACGGACGCCTACCAGCGGCTCCGGGAGCTGGGGTACCGCGTGGAGGTCGTCGACCCGCACTCGGTGGGGGAGACGCTCGAGACGATCCGAGTGATCGGCGCGTGGATCGGCGCGGAGGCCGCAGTCAACGCGCTCGTGCACAGGATGGCGGCGGACCGAGACGCGCTAGCGGCGAGGATCGCGGGGAGGCCGCCGGTCCGAGCCGTGTTCGTCGTGGGGCACGACCCGCTCTTCGTTGCAGGGGAGGGGACCTTCGTGGACGACCTGCTGCGGACCGCGGGCGCGGAGAACGCCTGCAGCGACGCGAAGGGATGGGCGAGGTACGGGATGGAGGAATTCCTCGCGAGAAACCCGGACGTCATCCTCGACAGCACGATGGGGAACGAGCGCGGGTCGGACGAGGCGCTCGTCGCGTACTGGGCGAAGTGGAAGGACCTCGGGGCCGTCGCGGGGAAGCGGGTGTATGCGGTCGACAGCGACCTGACGAACAGGCCGGGGCCGAGGATCGTGGATGCAATCGAGCACCTTGCGCGGTTCCTCCATCCGGAGGCGTTCCGATGACGCCGATGTCGGGTGCCCTGACGGGTGCCGATCCGCGGCGCCCTGACGGGCGCCTCTCCAAGGGACCGCTCGATGCAAGGCGGTGGAGGCGGACCATCGCGGCGCTCGCCGCCGTGGCGCTCGTCGCCGCGCTGCTGGGGCTGTGCCTCGGCTCCCAGAACGCGCTGCGGCTCCTGAAGGACCGCGAGACCCGCGCGCTCGGTTGGACGATCCTCCGCGACCTCCGCCTCGTCCGCGTCCTCGTCGGCCTCATGGCCGGAGGCTCCCTCGCCTGCGCAGGCGCCGTCCTCCAGGCCCTCTTCCGCAACCCCCTCGCCGACCCGTTCGTCCTCGGCACGAGCGGAGGCGCCGCATTCGGCGCGGTCGTCGGGATCGTCTTCTTCGAGGGGGCCGGCGGCCTCTTCTCCATCCCGCTCCTCGCCTTCTTCGGGGCCCTCCTCGCCATCGCCCTCGTCTCCGCCGGCTCCGCGGGCCGAGGCGTCCTCACAACGCAGTCCCTCCTCCTCGTCGGGATGATCGCGAACTACGTCTTCACCGCCCTCGTCCTCTTCCTCACCGTAAGGTGCGACCCGAACAAGCTCCCGCGCATCGAGGCGTGGCTCCTCGGCGACCTCGGCGGGGGCGCCTTCGGCGTCTCGGGCGTCGCGGCCGCGCTCGCCCTCTGCGCCGCCGCGTGCGCGGCGATGACGCTCTGGCTCTCTCGCCCTCTCGACGCCCTGACCCTCGGCGACGAGCAGGCCCGCGCCCTCGGCGTCCCCGTCGGCCGCGTCCGCTGGACCGCGTTCCTCCTCTCCGCGCTCGTGACCGCGGTGGCCGTGGCGATCAGCGGCGTGATCGGCTTCGTCGGCCTCGTGCTCCCGCACGCCCTCCGCCGCCTGTGCGGTGCCGACCACCGTCTTCTCCTTCCGGCCTGCTTCCTCGGGGGAGGGGCCCTCCTCGTCCTCTGCGACATCCCCGCGCGGATGCTCTTCGCCCCCGTCGTGCTCCCCGTCGGCGTCGTCACGGCCCTCCTCGGCGGCCCCGCGTTCTACGTCATCCTCCGGAGGCGCCCGTCATGACGACGCTCGCCTGCCGCGAGGTCGCCTTCTCCTACGCCGGCGCCACGCGCGCCCTCGACGGGGTCTCCCTCTCGCTCGCCTCGGGGCGCGTCGCCGCGATCGTCGGTCCCAACGGCGCCGGCAAGTCGACCCTCCTTCGCCTGCTGGGAGGCCTCCTCCGCCCGACGGCGGGCGAGGTGACCCTCGACGGCCGCGCGCTCCGTTCCCTCCCGCTCCGCGACCGGGCCCGCGCGATCGCGTTCCTGCCGCAGGAGAACTCCTGCGCCTTTCCCTACTCGGTCCGCGAGGTCGTCCTCCTCGGCCGCCTCCCGCACGTCGGCGCCTTCCAGTTCGAGTCGGAGGCCGACCACGCCGCGGCGTCGCGCGCGATCGCGGAGACCCACCTCGAGCCGCTCGCCGACCGGGCGGTGACCGCGCTCTCCGCGGGGGAGCGGCAGCGCGCCTTCCTCGCCATGGCGCTCGCGCAGGAGCCCTCCGTCCTTCTCCTCGACGAGCCGACCGTCTACCTCGACGTGCGCCACCAGGTCGACGCCTTCCGCCTGCTGCGCCAGCTCGCGAGGGAGCGGGGCCTGGGCGTGGGCGTGGTGACGCACGACCTCGGCCTCGCGGCGCGGTACGCGGACGACGTGGCGCTCCTGGCAGGCGGACGCCTGGTGCGGCACGGGGCGCCGCTCGACGTGATGCGCGCGGAGGCGCTCTCGGAGGTCTACGGCACGCCGATCGCGGTCGTGCCGCTCGCCGACGGCGGGATCGCGGTGGTGCCCGCTACTGCTTCTTCGTGATCCGCCCCGCGATCTTCATCTTCTTGAACCGATCCAGGCACGCCTCCGCCTCTTCCTTGGAGACGTCCTTGATCACGGGGATCACCATGCGCGCGGCGAGGTCCTTCGCCTCCGACATCGGCACGCCGCGGACCTCCGCGAGGATCTTCGCGGCCTGCACCTGCTTGTCGGGCGTCGGGATGCGCGAGAGGAACACGCTGTAGGAGATCTCCCCGTCGTCGTCGTCGTCCTTCTTCGCGGGCTTCTTGTCGACGGTCTTCGGCGGCGGCGCCTTCGGCGGCGCCTTCTTCTCCTCCTTCGCGGGAGGCTTCTTCGCGATCGGCGCGCTCTTCTTCGGCGACTCGTCGAGGTCGATCATCTCGATGTCGCCGGAGACGTCGGCGATCTCCTCGATCTCCTCGATCGTCTCGGCCTCGGAGACCTCCTCGACCTCCTCCACCTCCTCGAGCGGGTCGGAGATCTCGGTGACCTCCTCGATCTCCTCGACCTCCTCGATCGGCTCGGAGATCTCGCTGATCTCCTCGATCTCCTCGATTTCTTCCACCACCTCGACCTTCTTCGCCGCGGTCTTCTTTTCGGGGGGCTTCTGCGGAGGGGGCGGGGCGGCCTTCTTCTCCTCCTTCGGCGGCGGCGCGGGCTTCGGCTCGGGCGTCGGGGTCGGCGCCTTCGCCTCCACGTGCTTCGTGAGCGCGGGCTTGCCGATCGATCGGATGACGAACGCGTCGCCGCACGTGGGGCAGACGAAGGCGTGCTGCGACCACTCCAGCTTCACCGACGGGAGCAGCTCGCCCCCGCCGCTCTGCGCGAACCCCGGCTTCGTCGGCCACGCCACGGAGGGGAGGGAGTCCGCCGGCCGCGGCGTGATCCGGAACTCGGCGCCGCGCCGCGAGAGCTCGAGCAGCTTCGGCTTGAGCGCGCGGACCTCCGGCTTCGCGAGGTCGCGGAAGAGGATGATCGGCGCCGTCGAGAGGACCTGCTTCGCCGCGCTGATCTCGAGGTGGAAGGCATCGGCGAACGCGCCGACGGTCTCGCCCAACCCCTCCTGCGGGATCGAGACGAGGACGACGCTGAAATGGGCCTCCATCTTGTGGGTGTCGGCCTTTCCCATCGGGCTCTCCTAGTTCATCGTTGGGGAGGTCTTGCGGCGGTCAGAGAGCGAAAGGCGAAGAGCGAAGGGCGAGGGGCGAGTGCCGTGATCGGCTTCGCTCCTCGCCCATCGCCCCTCGCTCCTCGATCAAGCTTCCCTCGATCATCTCACTGCGAACCGTCGCAGAACCTGGAAGACAGAGCATTCGGGGACGTGCGGAACGGGGGTTGTACACACCGGACCGGCGGTGCGTCAACTGTCAGCGGATAGGCGCCGCAACTCCAACCCCAACTCCCAACTCCAACGAACTCCAACTCGAATTCCAACCACACCCTTCCAGGGGCTTGGAGTTGGAGTTCGGCGAGTGTGCTCGCGAATCTCACCTCCGACTGGACCACCCCATCTCAGGAAAGCCAGCCGGCCTTCCGGTACCAGCCGATCGTCTCGTGGAAGCCCTGGGCGAGCGGAGTCTTGCAGCGGAAGCCCAGCTCGCGCGCCGCGCGAGAGGGGTCGCAGATCCAGGAGGGCTGGCAGACCTCCCCGGCCTTGTCGCGGTTGAAGAGGACCTGCTTGCCGAAGAGCCGAGCGACCTCCTCGACGAGCGAGGCCGCCACGCGCACGACGCTGTCGGGGACGCGGACATTCACCGCGCCGTGGCCGAGGGCCCCCTTCACCGCGTCGCCGAGCGCCTCCCAGGTGTAGGGCCCCTCGTTGCACAGGAAATAGGTTCGCCCAACCGCCTGCGGGGCGGTCTCCGCGGCGAGGATCCCCTCCACGAGGTCCTTCACGTAGACGATCGACAGGCTCTTCCCGCGGCCGACGAAGAGCTGCATCCACCAGTCGATCATCTTGATGTAGGGGAGGAGCGCCGAGTCGCGCGCGCCAAAGACGACGGGCGGGCGGATGATGGTGATCGGAATTCGCCCCGCATAGGTCGCCGCGATCCGCTCCGCCTCCGCCTTGCTGCGGCCGTAGGCGGAGACCGGGGCGGCCGCACGGTCCTCGGTCACCCCCACGCCGTCCGCCGAGGGGCCCGCGGCCGCCTGGCTCGTGACGACGACGACCCGGCGGACCCCGGGCGCCACGGCGAGGCACCCCTCCAGCACATTCCGGGTCCCCTCCGCGTTGGCGCGCATGAAGCCAGCCTCGTCGGGGGAGGCGATCACCCCCGCGACGTGGTGGACGACCTCGGCCCCCTCGGCCGCCGCGCGGCAGGCGGCGGGGTCCTCGATCGACCCCTCCGCCAGCTCCACGGGGAGCCCCTCCAGCCACCGCAGGGCCTTCCGGGACCGCACCAGGCAGCGGACGCGGTCGCCGCGGGCGAGGAGCGCCTCCACGAGGTGGCTTCCGATGAACCCGGTTCCTCCGGTCACGACCGCAAGCATGGTGCCTCAGGGGATAGGGAATAGGGGATAGGGGATAGGGAAGGCGAGATGGGCGGGGTGAATCGTCCGTTCCGGCTCCCCTATCCCCTATTCCCTATCCCCTATCCCCTGCTCCACGCAAGTTTTCTCTTGCCGGTCGGGTGCGTGAGTGATACATAACTTCGACTTTGGGATAGGTCTCCAGCCCCAGGCGAAGGGTCCGAGCCGCCAACCGTCGGGGCATGGAGGAGGGTGTCGAATGGACCTGTTCGCGAAGGTACCTACCTTCACGCGCGCCAAGGACCTCCAGGCAGCCGGGCTCTACCCCTATTTCCTCCCGATCCAGTCGGCGACGGGCCCCGAGGTCACCATCGATGGCCGCCAAGTCATCATGGTCGGCTCGAACAACTACCTCGGCCTCACCCAGCATCCGAAGGTGAAGGAGGCCGCCATCCGCGCCGTCGAAAAGTACGGCAGCGGCTGCACGGGCTCGCGCTTCCTCAACGGCACCATCGACTTGCACCAGGAGTTGGAGGGGCGCCTCGCCCGCTTCGCCCACAAGGAGGCGACCGTCCTCTTCAGCACGGGGTTCCAGACGAACCTCGGCGTGATCTCCTCGATCGTCGGCAAGGACGACATCATCCTCTCCGACCGCGGCAACCACGCGAGCATCGTCGACGGGTGTCGCCTCTCGTTCGGAAAGACGCTGAAGTACCGCCACGGCGACATGGAGGACCTCGAGGGGCTCCTCCAGCAGGTTTCCGGCAAGGCCGGGGTCCTGATCGTCACGGATGGGGTCTTCAGCATGGAGGGGGACCTCGCCGAGCTGCCGCGGATCGTCGAGCTGAAGAAGAAGTACGGCGCGCGGCTGATGGTCGACGACGCGCACGGCATCGGCGTGATGGGCGCGAACGGCCGCGGGACCGCGGAGCACTTCGGGGTGGAGGAGGACGTCGACCTCATCATGGGGACGTTCTCGAAGTCGTTCGCCTCGCTCGGGGGGTACATCGGCGGGCGCGCGGACGTGATCCACTACATCCAGCACACCGCCCGGGAGCTGATCTTCAGCGCGAGCATGCCTCCCTCGGCGGTCGCGGTGGCGCTCGCGGCGCTCGACATCATCGAGACGGAGCCGGAGCGGCGCGCGACGCTGTGGCGGAACGTGCGGAAGATGAAGAAGGCGTTCCTCGACCTGGGCCTCGACATCGGCAGCACCGCGTCGAGCGTGATCCCGTTCGTGGTCGGGGACGACCTCAAGGTCTTCCATGTCTGGCGCTCGCTCTTCGAGTCGGGGGTCTTCACGAACCCCGTCGTCGCGCCGGCGGTCGAGCCGGGGCAGGGGCTCCTCCGCACGAGCTACATGGCGACGCACACGGAGGAGATCCTCGACCGGGTGATCGAGATCGTCCGCCGCGTCGGCAACGAGATGGCGCTCTTCCGGACGGAACGGGCGAAGGCCCCCGCCGCCCAGCAAGCTGGCCCTGCCAGGCGGTAGATGGAGATTCGCCCGGCCACCTCGAAGGCAGACCGGAAGGCCTTTATTCGCCTCCCCTGGTCGCTCTACGCCTGGGACCCGCACTGGGTCCCTCCGCTCCTCCTCGACATCGAGACGACCCTGGACTTGAAGAGGAACCCCTTCTTCGAGCACGCGGAGATCGAGCTGTTCCTCGCGTGGGAGGGGCGGGTGCCGGTGGGGCGCATCGCGGCGATCCTCGACCGCGCGCACAACGAGCACCACGGGGAGAAGGTCGCGCACTTCGGGTTCTTCGAGTGCGTCGACGACGCGGCGACCGCGCGCGCCCTCGTCGACCGCGCGCGCACGTGGGGGAAGGCGCGCGGGATGACGGCGCTCCGCGGCCCCGTGAACCCCACGACGAACGAGACCTGCGGCCTGCTGGTCGAGGGGTTCGACTCCGACCCGGTCCTGATGATGACCTACAACCCGCGGTACTACGCGGCGCTCCTCGAGAAGGCGGGCCTCGCGAAGGCGAAGGACCTCTACGCCTGGGAGCACACCCATGCGACGTTGAAGATCGCGAAGCTGGAGCACGCGGCCCAGCGGCTGATCGAGCGGCACGGCGTGGAGTTCCACTCCCCGGACATGAAGAAGTTCGACGAGGAGGTGGCGAAGATCCACCGGATCTACAACCGCGCCTGGGAGAAGAACTGGGGATTCGTGCCGATGACGGAGGCGGAGTTCCGCCACATGGCGAAGAACCTGAAGCCGGTCGTCGACCCGGACCTCCTGTTCATCGCGGAGGTCCGCGGCGAGCCGGCGGGGTTCCTCCTGGCGCTCCCGGACCTGAACTCCGCGATCAAGCACGCGAACGGGCGGCTCCTGCCATTCGGTTTGCTCAAGATCCTCTGGCACGCGAGGAAGATCGACAAGCTCCGCCTCCTCACCCTCGGCGTGGTCCCGGAGTTCCGCAAGCGCGGGATCGACGGGCTGCTGATCTACGAGCTGTTCCAGCGGTCGAAGAAGAAGTATCGCTCCGCCGAGCTGTCGTGGGTTCTCGAGGACAACCACGTCATGAACCACACCATCGAGTCGATCGGAGGCCGCCTCTACAAGCGGTACCGGATCTACGAGGGGCCGATCGCGTAGCTCCCCATGGAGAGGCGCCCGTCAGGGCGCCATGGAGAGGCGCCCGTCAGGGCGCCGTGGTGGGGCTCGCGTGAGCGAGCCCGAATTGGCTCGGAGCGATGGAGGATTGGCAGCGCGGGCCGTTCGTGCTATTCCTGTAGCGCCCGCAACGGCCACGGAGGATCGATGGACAGCATCGAAGCCCGGGTCCAGGCGAACAAGGCGCTCGTCGACATCCGCTTCATCCGCCTGAAGGAAGGGGCGCCGGTCAAGATCGGCAACTACGTCCCGCCCGACGACCTCGCGATCCCCGTCTCCGAGGCGGATCTCGATCGGTCCGTCCAGGAGGGGAGCCTCACCCTTGACGACTTCCTGCGCGGGATCGCGCGGGTCCTCGTCGCGCACCCGGAGCACCCCGACTGCGGGCCGTACCGGGAAATGTACCTCGCTGCGCGCCCCGGCCACGACCGCCGCCTGGCGGCGGAGGGGATCGATCTGGAGGAGCAGAAGAAGCCGCACGAGGCGCTGGAGCGGTTCGGCCTCCTCGTCGGCCTCCGCCCCGATTCCGCCGAGGCGCACCACCACGTCGGTCGCTGCCACTACGCGCTCGCGGAGGCGGAGTGGCCGAGCCTGATCGACGAGAAGCGCGCGGAGCACACGAGACTCGCGGAGCACCATCTGCTGAAGGCGATCGAGCTGGACGGCCCCTTCCCGCCGGCGCACTACCTGCTCGGGGTCTACCTCCGCCGCCACGGGAAGCTGAAGCAGGCGCTCTCGATCTGGAGGCGCTATCTCGAGCTGGCGCCGTCGGGGGCGCACGCGGCGGCGGCGCACGAGGCGGCCTCGCAGGTGGAGGAGGCGGACTATCTTCGCGGGGTTTTCCAGGTCGGGAAGGACGCCGTCGAGGCGGGGCAGAACACGGAGGCGCTCCGCCGCCTGAAGGAGGTCGTCGGTCGCGTCAGCGACTGGGGGAACGCGTGGCACTGGTACGGCGCGGCCCTGCACAAGGCGAAGAAGCATGCTGAGTCGAGGGCGGCGTCCGAGAAGGCGGTGCGGTTCGCGCCGGGCGACCCGGACGCGGTGAACGGGCTCGGGGAGTGCTTCCTGCGCGAGAAGGAGTGGGACGCCGCGGAGTCCTGCTTCCGCCGCGCGCTCGACCTGCGGGAGAACGAGCCCTACTTCATGGTGAACCTGGGGCGGGTTTACCTCGGTCGCGGCGACAAGGAGCGCGCTGCGTTCCACATCCGCATGGCGTCGAAGCTCGCGCCGCCGGACGACCCGGTGGTGAAGGAAGCGCTCGCCGCCGTCGAGAAGAAGTAGGTCCTTTGACCTGCGGCGCGCGTGCAGCGGCCCGGCGGCGTTGACGGGGCATCCCACGCCACGTATACTCGAAACGCACACCTTTGGACGCCAGGACAGATGAGCGAAGCCGCCCCGATTGCCTCCATGAAGCGCATCCGGGAGCAGGTCGAGGCGTACTCGGGAGCCGTGTCCGACGAGTCGTGGAAGAAGGACCACGAGGAGGCGATGGGCTGCTTCCACCTCGAGGCCTACATTAGCCAGGGGATCCACATCTTCGAGATGATCCTCGACATGGACACCCGCTGGCAGAACCTGGTCTTCTTCAAGAAGGTCCAGGACAGCACGGAGGTCGCTGACGCGATCCGCACGATGTTCTCGGCCTGGACCCGCCCCTGTCCCTGGGTGGAGCAGCGCACTCGCGAGTTCGAGGCGTTGGGGTACAGGGTCGAGGGGGCCGAGGCCTTCCGGAAGCACCGGAGCCACGTCAACGCGATCCTGGGCGGCCTTCCGACGACGTGGCGCGGACATCGGATCCGCACGGAGTCCGAACTCGCCCAGATCGATTTCCCCTATCCGCCGAGCCGACGATCGCCTGCTGTCGTGCGGGATCGGAGCATCCGTCGAGTGCGCGGATGATCGCCCCCGCGTTGGCGTGGCACGTCCTCGCCGTCGCGGGGAACTCGGCGTGGAGTTGCGTCGTCCTGTAGTCCGCGTCGTTCCGATGCGTTCTTAGATCGTGAAGCTTGGACCCGGCGGCCGCGATCCCGACGTCGCCCGAGTACGAGAGCAGCGTGTCTACGTGGCCGTGCACACGGTCGCTCTTCGGTGGCGGGAATCCCAGGCGCGTGAGGAAGTCCCTCGCGACCAGGAAGGCAGCGTAGTAGGCGCGACTCGTCGCGGAACGCACCGAGGCGGCGTCCGCCCTCGCCGCAAGCTTGCCCGCCAGATCAAGGAAGTCGCGCGGGTCCACGCGTCACTCTACGTGATAGCAGAGGCGGATCAGTGGCTGCATCTCGGGCGGGACTGCGTCCACAAACCGGGCCGTGTACCGGTCGTACTCGGAGATGAACTCCTCGACCGACGACCGGACCCAGACATCGATCGCGATCCAGCAGTCCTCTTCTTCCGGATCGTGGATCACCCGCAGGCCCCAGCGATCCGCGCGCGAGAACTGCTCCATCGCCAACTCGAGGGCTTTCTGCAGAGCGCCTCGAATCGCATGCCGTCCGGTGAATTCGGAGACATCGGCCCATTCGGTTCCATCCGGTTCAAGCCGAAGCTTCCGCGGCGTGGCCTTCGATGGGAACGCGGCTCCCGACGCAAGCAGCCGCCCGTGCTTGCCGCAGGGGCGCTCCAGATCCAGCGCAATCGTGCCCTCGCCGCCCATCAGACCTGCCCGCAAAGCGAATGGAGGGAGAGTGACTCGCGAAATTCCGCCAGGATCGGCAGCATCCGCTCCGATCCACGCAGCGACATCCGCCCGCCCTCCTCCTCGACGAACCCTCCGGCGACCTTCGTGTCCACGCTGAGGACGACCGGTTCGTCCGCGGGGTCGAGGTGCAAACCGATGCAAAGGATGCCGCGGGTCCGCTCCATCCATGACCCGAGCCGCGTCGCCGACTCCTCTGGGACGCCCACCGAATCGATGTAGTACCGCACCAGGTCGCGCCGATCCGCAAACTCCGGCAACTCTAGGACGAAAAACCGCCCAGGGGCCTCCCAGGCACGCCCCGCCACGAGTTGACCGCGGGTGAACGACACGCCCGGATGCTGAATCGGGGAGACGACGCCCTCTTGCCAGCGAAGTGCGGCTTGGATTTGCTCCGACCCGTCAATGCGCTCGAAGATCGTGGCGCGGTATCTCGAGTCGGAAGCGTAGCACTCCTGCATCACGCGGCGGAGGAGGCGTTCCGACTCCTGCAGCAGGGAGGGATTCAAGCAGACCTCGTAGAGCACGACAGGAGGTCGAGCGAACGCATCCTACGCCCCCCGCCGGCCGGGCGTCAAGCGAGCGGCAACCGGACCCCATTGCCCATTCCGCGATCATCGGCCAGCCACACGGCTCAACGTGAATCGACGAAGGAGCGCGTTGCTCCGTGCCGAGCGGGGAAGGCATGCAGGCAGTTCGTCCTGCGCTGGTCCAAGACGATGGCGGGGTAGGATGAGCCGAGCTCGACCGACCGTCCTACCGCGAGACCTCGCGGACGATCTCCTCGAAGGGGAAGTTCTTCCCCGGGCACTCCGTCCCCCCTGCAAGCAGGCCTTGCCTGTCCCTCACGTCCTTGTGCCGGACGATCTCCGTCGAGGGGATCTCGCACCGCTCCATGAGCCACCGCAGGAGCGCCCGCAGGCTCTCCCGCTGCGCGGGCGTCGGGCAGGCTGAGCCCGCCTGCGGGCAGGCAGGTCCTCCCTGCGGGCCGGTCTCCTCGAAGTTCCCGACGAGACAGATCCCGATCCCGTACTGGTTGTACTCCGGGTTCCCTGCGTGCGCGCCGTGGATCTGGTCCGTCCAGCGGTAGCCGACCTCGATCTCCCCGTCCCCGCTGCCGTTCCCGTTCCCGATGACGAAGTGATAGGCGAGGCCGTCCCACCCTCGCTCGTTCTTGTGGAAGCGGTGGAACTCCAGCGCGCTGCCGTGCGCCGACGCGCTGTGATGCAGCACGATGTGCTTCCAGTGGCGGAGCTGCGGTCGGTCGAGGCGGTCCTCGAGGGCGAGGAGCGCGGGGTGCATCGGAGGCGCGGTGTGGCAGGAGGCCAGGGCGAGGAGCACGAGCGGCAGGAGGCGCCGCACGGCTACGGGCGGTGCTTGCCGAGGATGATCGTCGAGTTGTGCCCGCCGAACCCGAGCGAGTTCGAGAGCGCGATGTTCACCTCGACCTTCCGCGCCCCCGTCGTGACGTAGTCGAGGTCGCACTCGGGGTCGGGGGTGTCGCGGTTGATCGTCGGGTGGACGATGCCGTGGTGGATCGAGAGGGTCGTGACGACCGCCTCCGCGCCGCCGGCGCCCCCGAGGAGGTGGCCGATCATCGACTTCGTCGAGTTCACCGGGATCCGCTTCGCGAAATCCCCGAAGACCTTCTTGATCGCGAGCGTTTCGATCTTGTCGTTCATCGGCGTCGAGGTGCCGTGCGCGTTGATGTAGGAGACCTGCTCCGCGTGGACCCCCGCATCCATGAGCGCCCTGTTGAACGCGAGCACCGCGCCCCCGCCGTCCTCGTCGGGAGCGGTGAGGTGGAAGGCGTCCGCGCTCTGGCCGAAGCCGAGCACCTCGGCGAGGATCTTCGCCCCGCGACGCGTCGCGTGCTCCAGCGTCTCGAACACCAGCACGCCCGACCCCTCGCCGATGACGAACCCGTCGCGGTCCTTGTCGAACGGCCGGCTCGCTTTCTCCGGGGCGTCGTTCCGGGTGGAGAGGGCCTTGAGCGAGGCGAACCCCGCCACCGCGCTCGGCGTGATGGTCGCCTCCGTCCCCCCTGTGATGATGAGGTCGGCGTCGCCGTACTGGATCGTGCGGAGCGCCGTGCCGATCGCGTGGTTCGCGGAGGCGCACGCGGAGGCGGTCGAGAAGTTCGGACCGCGCAGGCCGTATCGCATGGAGATGTGGCCCGGGGCCGCGTTCATCATCAGCTTCGGGATGTAGAACGGCGAGACCCGGGAGGGGCCCTTGTCGAAGAGGCGCTTGAGCTGCGCTTCGATCTCGATGAGGCCGCCGAGGCCGGAGCCGAGGATCACGCCGCAGCGGTCGCGGTCGAGCTTCGAGAAGTCGAGCCCGGCGTCCTCGACCGCCTGGGAGGCGGCCGCCATCGCGATCTGCGCGAAGCGGTCCATCCGCTTCGCCTCGCGCTCGTCGATGAAGTCGCCGGGGTTGAAATTCGGGACCTCGGCGGCGAAGGTGACGTCGTATCCGGTCGTGTCGAACGTGGTGATCCGGCGGGCCCCGCTTTTCCCCGCGAGGAGAGCGGGCCACGACTCCGTCGTGCGGGAGCCGAGCGCGCAGACGAGGCCAACGCCGGTGACGACGACGCGGGTCTTGCTCATCGCCTCCTCGCCGCTACTTGGGGGGGGACTTCTCGATGTACCGGACGGCGTCGCCGACCGTCTGGATCTTCTCCGCGTCCTCGTCGGGGATGTTCAGGTCGAACGCGTCCTCGATCGCCATCACCAACTCGACCGTGTCGAGGGAGTCGGCGCCCAGGTCGTTCACGAACGATGTCTCGAGCGTCACCTTCTCCTTGGCGACGCCGAGCTGCTTGCAGACGATCTCGACGACCTTGTCCTGGATCTCCTGGGTGCTCGGCATCCGGTGTTCCTCCAATCGGGACCGCCCTGAGAGCGTGGTATTATAGGCGAGGAGCCTCCCGGCGCAAGCCGGATGTTCGGCTAGGAGCTCACCTCGATCAGCACCCCCCCGGTTTCCTTCGGGGGCAGGAAATTCACCTGGTGTCCCCCCGCGCCGGCCTTGGGCGAGGGATACACGGGCGAGAGCCCCTTCCCCTTCAGTTCCGCCGTTGCCGCGGCCGCGTCGGGCACCGCAAGGCAGACGTGGTGGACCCCTTCGCCGCGCTTCTCCAGGAACCGCGTGACCGCTTCCTCTCCGGGGAGGGGGCAGAGGAGCTCAATCCGCGTCTCGCCGACCCGCAGTTTCGCGACGCGGACCTTCATCTCGGGGACGTCCTCGATCCCCTCGAGCGGGAGGCCAAGGCGATCACGCCAGAAGGAGAGGGCCTTCTCGAGGTCCTGGACCGCGATGCCGATGTGGTCCACGCGACGAGCGTCCATGGGTGGAATCCTCAATTTTCAACCTGCAACATCAACCGCATTCGAGCTGCACTTCAACACCAATCTCGAGTTGCAACAGTCGTTGACGGTTGAGAGTTGAAAGTTGAGGTTCGTCACGTCGTCCGCCCCAGCGTCCGTCGATGCTCGCCAAAGACCGCGCGCAGGGCGTCCGAGACCTCGCCGAGCGTCGCGCGCGCCTCGATCGCCTCCACGATGGGGGGGAGGAGGTTCCCGGCGCCTCGCGCCGTCTCCGTCAGCCGCGCGAGGGCCGCCTGGCACCTCGCCGCGTCTCGCGTGCGGCGCCACTCCACGAGCCCCGCCGTGCGACGCTCGCGCAGCGTGGGGTCGATGCGCGTCACCTCAGCGTGGCCCGCCTCCTCCTCCGCGTGCACGTTCACCCCGACGACCTGATCGCGTCCCTCGTCCAGCCGCTTCTGCGACTCGTAGGCGCTCTTCTCGATCTCCCCCTGCGGGTACTTCGCCTCGATCGCCGCGACCGCCCCGCCGAGGGCATCGATCCGGTCGATGTACGCCTGCGCCCGCCGCTCCAGCTCGTCCGTCAGGCGCTCCACGAAGTACGCCCCGCCGAACGGATCGACCACGTCCGCCGCCCCCGACTCGTACCCGACGATCTGCTGCGTGCGGAGCGCGAGCTTCGACGCCGCCTGCGTCGGAAGGCCGAGCGCCTCGTCGCGCGAGTTCGTGTGGAGCGACTGCGTGCCCCCCAGGACCGCGGAGAGCGCCTGCAGCGCAACGCGCACGACGTTGTTGTCGGGCTGCTGCGCCGTGAGCGTCGATCCCGCCGTCTGCGTGTGGAATCGGAGCATCTGCGCCCGGGGGTCGGTCGCCCGGAACCGCTCGCGCATGATCCGCGCCCACATCCGCCTCGCCGCCCGGTACTTCGCCACCTCCTCCAGGATCTGGTTGTGCGCGTTGAAGAAGAAGGAGATCCGCTGCCCGACCGCGTTCACGTCGAGGCCCCGACGGACCGCCTCGGCAACGTACGCGACCCCGTCCGCGAGAGTGAACCCCAGCTCCTGCGCCGCCGTCGCCCCGGCCTCGCGGATGTGGTACCCCGAGACCGAGATGAAGTTCCATTTCGGCAGGTGCGCAAGACAATGCTCGAAGATGTCGATCGAGAGGCGCAGCGACGGGGCGGGGGGATAGATGTAGGTCCCCCTCGCGATGTATTCCTTCAGGATGTCGTTCTGGACCGTGCCTGAGAGCTTCGCCAGCGGCGTCCCGCGCTCCTTCGCGATCGCGACGACGAGCGCGAGGAGGATCGGCGCCGTCGCGTTGATCGTCATCGAGATGCTGACCTGGTCTAGCGGGATGCCGTCGAGCAGCGTCCGCATGTCGTCGAGAGAGCTGATCGCCACCCCGACCTTGCCGACCTCCCCCTCCGCCATCGCGTGGTCGCTGTCGTACCCCATCTGTGTCGGCAAGTCGAAGGCCACGCTCAGCCCCGTCTGCCCCTGCGAAAGGAGATAGTGGTACCGTCGGTTCGTCTCCGCGGCGTCCGCGAACCCCGCGTACTGCCGCATCGTCCAGAGGCGCCCACGGTACATCGTCGGGTGGACGCCTCGTGTGAAGGGGAACTCGCCGGGCATCCCGAGCCGCGCCGCCGGATCGAACGACGGATCGGGACCGCACACGGGATCGAGGGGGATCCCGCTGGAGGTCTCGAACCGTGCCTTCCGCTCCGGCTCGGGCATGCGGGACTCCCTATGAAGATCGGCGGCGGGCGTTTCCGTTCTTCCGGACGTACTCGACCGAGAGGACCTTCTCGGGCTCGAACAGCAACGGGAACTGCGGGTCGCGAGCAACACCGCACAAGACGTCGCTGAGCATCATCACTTCGGGGTGTTCGACCCTCACCTTGGTCCCGTCGTCCAGGGTCAAGACGAGGGGCCGAAAGGGGGTGCGGTACACCAGTCGACGAAGAGTGTCGGCATTCATGTGATGCCTCCTTCCTTGGATTCTAGCCTGTGAAGCGACCCGGTCAAGGCGGATTGGGGTTCATGCTGTGAGGGCGACGAGCGCCGCGCCGCGCTCCACGGCCGCCCCCGCGACCGCCGCGATCGAGGCGACCTTCCCGTCCCGCGGCGCGCCGATCTCATTCTCCAGCTTCATCGCCGCGAGCACCAGCAGACATTGCCCCTTTTTCACCTCGTCCCCCGCCTTCACCTTCACCGCCACGACGAGGCCCGGGATCGGCGCGCGGACGACCGTCTCCCCGTCCTGGGCCGCCGCGGCGCGTTGCACCTTGCGCAGGTGCTCGAACCGCCCATCGCGCACCCGCACCGCGTAGGTGACCCCGTCGAGGAGGACCTCGTACCCGTCGTCGACCCGCCGCCAGCCGAACGAGAGGCGCCGGTCGTCGAGGATCGCGCATCGCACGCTGCGGCGGAAGGCGTCCAGGCGCACCTCGTGCCACCGCGTCCCGTCGTGGACGCGCAGCGCGTCCCCCGCCTCCTCGACCTGGAAGACGCGGTCCTCGCCGGCGACGTCGACGGTGAACTTCATCGCTCCCTCCGCCCCTCGCGGAGCGCCGCGGAGAGCCACGGCGGCGCCGACGCGCCGTTCCCGTTCGCGCGGGGCGCCTCGCTCTTCCGCCGGGCGTACTCGAGCGCGCAGGCGAGGACCGCCGCCTCCACCTCGTGCGCCCGCTTTTTCCCGTCCGCCGAGAAGTGCTCCTCGACGAACCGCGTGTGGAGGTCTCCGAACACGAACGCGGGCTGCTCGAGCGCCTGCAGGTGAAACGGGATCGTGGTCTGCACGCCGACGATCGTGTACTCGCGAAGGGCGCGGAGGAGCCTCGCGGTCGCCTCCTTCCGCGTCTCGCCCCAGGCGATCAGCTTCGCGATGAGCGAGTCGTAGTGCATCTCGACGCGGTCGCCGACGGTCACGCCCGTGTCGAGGCGGATCCCCGGGCCGCTCGGCTCCACGAGCCCGACGATTTGCCCCGTCGACGGGATGAACCCCCCGAACGGGTCCTCCGCGCAGATGCGGCACTCGATCGCGTGGCCGCGCGCGCGGATGTCCCCCTGCGCAAACGGCAGCGCCTCCCCCTGCGCGATGGTGATCTGCAGCTTCACGAGGTCGAGCCCCGTGACCATCTCGGTGACGGGGTGCTCGCCCTGCAGCCGCGTGTTCACCTCGAGGAAGTAGAAGTTGCGGTCGGGGTCGACGAGGAACTCGACCGTCCCCGCGTTCACGTACCCCACGACCTTGGCGACGCGAAGGGCGGCCTCGCCGAGCCGCGCACGCAGGGCGTCGTCGACGAACGTGGAGGGACTCTCCTCGATCAGCTTCTGGTGCCTCCGCTGGATCGAGCACTCGCGCTCGCCGAGGTGCACCTGCCGCCCCTTCGAGTCGCCGAGGATCTGCACCTCGATGTGGCGCGGCCGCTGGAGGTACTTCTCGAGGAAGACGGTCCCTTCGCCGAAGGCGCTCCTCGCTTCTGAGGAGGCCTCGCGGAGCGACTTCGCGAGGTCCTCGAGGCGCGTGACGACCCGGATCCCCTTTCCGCCGCCGCCGGCCGCGGCCTTGATCAGGAGGGGAAAGCCGATCCGCTTCGCCTCCGCGCGGAGGTCGTCGTCGGGCGACACGGGCCCCAGCGTCCCCGGCACGGTCGGGATCCCCTCCTTCGCCATGACCTGCCTCGCGACGACCTTGTGCCCCGCGAGGCGGATCGTCTCGCTCCGCGGCCCGACGAACGCGATGCCCGCCTGTTCGCACGCCTTCGCGAAGTCGGCGTTCTCGGAGAGGAAGCCGTAGCCCGGGTGGATCGCGTCGGCCTTCGCCTTCTTCGCGACCTCGAGGATCCGCGCGGCGTTGAGGTAGCTCTCGCGGGGCGCCGCGGGGCCGAGCAGGTGCGCCTCGTCCGCCATCGCGACGTGCCGCGACCACTCGTCGGGCGCGCTGTAGACCGCGACGGCGCGGATCCCCAGCTCCCGGCAGGCGCGGATGACGCGGACGGCGATCTCGCCGCGGTTCGCGACGAGCACGGTCTTGAACGGCTTCGGCACGCGGCTACTTCGTCGTGAAGGACCAGGTCTTGTCGAAGGGGACTCCGCCCATCTTGCACGTCACGTGCGCCGTGTACTTCGTGCCCGACTTGAGCGGGTGGGCCGGGATCATCGCGATCGTGTTGAGCTGGTAGATCTCGTGCGCGGGCTTCTCGGGGGTCGAGAGGTGGACGTCGACGGGGTTCCCGTCGCCGTCGGCGAGCGTCGCCGTGGCCTCGGTGACCTTGAACGAGCGGTCGTACTGCGTGAGGGTGACAGGGTACCCCGCGGGGCGCGAGGCGTCGCTCGGGATCGGGTCGGGGCTCTCGCTGCCGAAGCGCGTCGGGACGTCCGTCTGGTCGGGGACCGGGTAGGCGATCACGCGCTCGACGTCGACCTGGCCGACGATCCCCTGCGTGAGGTCGATGACGGTGATGTGGCCGCCGTCGGCCTGGCCGACGCCGATCTTCCCGAGCGACGGGCGGAGGATCGGGATGCGATGGAACAGCTCGCTCATCAGTTCCTCGACCGCTTCCGTGGGCGGGCCCCACTCGATGTCGGAGGCCTGCCCTGCGGCCTTCCCCTCGAGCGTGTAGCCGGGGTCGCCTTCCTTCTCGTCGTGGGCGCCGAGCCCCCAGGGTACGTGGTTCACGAAGAGGTAGCTCGCGTGCGCCGCGGCGCCCTTCGAGAGGTCGTCGTCCATCGCGACCTCGTCGAGCCCCGCGAGCTTGCGGTAGAAGTTGACCCGCTCCCACGCCTGGGCGGGGGAGTAGACCGGCGGGGCGACCTTCCCGCCCTTCTTCGGCGGGGCGTCGGGAGGGTCCTTCGGCGCGGGGTTCGCAGCCGGCGCCCCCGCGCCGCCCGCCTGCGCCTCGAGGGCGCTTGCGAGGTCGTCGAGGCCGGCGTCCTTCGCCTGCTTCGCGAGCTCCCCGTAGGCCTTGCCGGCCGATTCGAGGAGCGCCTTCTTGCGCTTGTCGTACTCCTGGCGGTCGGCGGGGTCCGCGGCTCGGGCGGCGCCCCGCCCGCCTCCCCCTCGTCCGCCCCGGCGGAGCTGGAGGAGGTCGCGCTCCTTCGCCCACTTGTCGTTCGAGCCGACGAGGGCGAGGGCGGCGGTGTACTCGTTCTCCGCCTCCTGGAGGAGCCCCTTGTTCGCGCACCAGTCGGCGAGCGCGGCGCGTCCCTTCGCGAGCTCGGAGTCGACGCCTTTCTTTTTCGCCTCGATCGACTTTCGCTTCGCGTCCTTGTCGTCGGCGAGGAGGACGACGGCGCAGATGAGCAGGAAGGGGATGATGCGGCGCATGGGCGACTCCCCGAGTGGAAGCGGTGAGGCTAGCACCCCGGGGAAGGCGGCGCAAGCGTGGTTGCGTAACTGCCGTAGGACCGCTCTCGCGATGAAGCGCCTCGCGCGCTCTGTCGCCCGCTTCGCGGGCTGCGCTTGCGCCTCGGGCCGTGTTCCCGTGGGCTTGCGCCCACGGCTAATATCTGCCGCGCGCTTCGCGCGCTGGCCTGAAGCCCGCGCAGGGGGCGACAGCGAATGTCCGCGTGCGCCAGCCCGCGGAGGTTCGATGCGCGAACGAGGTGGCAGCCCGCGAAGCGGGAGGAAGCGAGTAGCTGCGGGTGCCAGCCCTTGGAGGTTCGATGCCGAACGAGGAGGCAGCCCGCGAAGCGGGCGGTAGGGGGTAGCCTGCGGCGTCAGCCGCAGGTCTACGGCCGACGACGGAAAGACCGAGCCCGCGAAGCGGGCGTCAGAGCAGTGCAGGATAGCTCACGCGCTCCGCGTCACTTGCTGGGGGTAAGGACGTCGCGCGTGGTCGATCGAACGCCTTGAACCGTGAACGCGTCCGCGCCGCGCATGCCGCGGGCCGCGCAGCGCAGCAGCCCGAGGAAGAGGTGCGCCGTGCCGACGTGCTCCAGGCCCATCTGCTCCGCCTCCTCCCAGGCGGTCGTCAGGGCTCGTGCGACTGACTCGTGAAACGGCCGCGGGCGTGGCGGCGGCGCGGCATCTTCGCAGGCCGCCTTCGCCCAGACGCGCAAGGGGACCGGGCTCACCGCCAGGCGACGGAAGACGTGGTCGAGGACTCCTCCCTTCTGCTCCTCGAGCGCCGTGAGGAGCTGCCCCGGACCGACCGCGGGCCAGCTCGGCCCCGTGACGAGGCGTGCGGCCTGCGCAAGGACCGCGCGGGCCCGCGACGTCATCGGCGGGTAGATCGCGCGCTCCGTCCCGTCCGGCGTCGTCGTCGCCGCGAGGACCTCCTTCCGCAGGCGGCTCGGCACGACGCCGAGATCGCGCAGCACGCGGGACGCGGTCCCCTTCCGCTGCCAGTAGAGCGCGAGGAGGAGATGCCCCGTTCCGACCCGCTCGTGCGCGAGGTGCCGCGCCTCCAGCCGCGCGAGGTGGATCGCCCGCTCGGCGTGGGGCGTCAGGGGAAGGTTGGCATCGGTGCACCCGCCCAAGGAGAGGGCGTTCGCCTCCGCGAGCCGCGCCGCGGAGACGCCGAGCGCATCGAGCGCGCGGATCGCTGCGCAGTGCGAGTCCTGCGCAAGCGCGGCGAGGAGGTGCTCCGTGCCGACGTGGTCGGCGCCGAGGCGGTGGGCCTCCTCGCGTGCCCGCGTGAGCGCGCGGTCGAGCTCCTCCTCATGCCGTCCGCTCGCGCGGGCCGCGGAGAGCGTCGCGGTGGCGTCCTCGAGCACGGTCTGCACGTCGGACCCCGCGAGGTCGGCCAGCTCGTGAGCCAGCTCCGTCGCGGGGACGTGGAATCGCTCCAGGATCGTCGGGAGGCAGACATCGCTGCCGTCCAGCATCTCGCATAGCATGTCGACCCGGGATGCGCGCTCGGCGCCTGCCAGGCCCGGCCGGATCGCGGTGCGGTGAAGAAACCGCAGTGCCGTGGCCCCGACCCTGCTCGGACCGATCGGGACGCCAGGGTCGTCGGGAGCGATCCACCGTTCCGCCTCTTCGCGCACATCCGCGGGGTCCAGATCCACTGCACGGAGGGCCACCCAGGCGATGCCCTCCTCGACGCTGAGCAGGGCGACGAGGATGTGATGCGGCTGCACCGACGCGTACCCCTGCCGGGCGGCCTCCTCGGAGGCGCGCGCGAGGACGGCCTGGGCGCCATCGTCCAAGAAAGCCGTGAGGTGCTCCGCCTCACGCGGGATGAAGGGCGCTGGGGCGGGGGTCCGGAGCGGCCGGCCGCGAAGCAGTTCCGCAATGTGCTGGCGCACCGGTTCGACACCCGAGCCGCTCGCGCGGAGGGCCTGTGTCGCGACGCCGCGCGGCTCGCTCAGGAGGCCCATCAGGAGGTCGAGCAGACCTATGTTCGGCTGCCCTCGCGCGATGGCCTCGCGGTCGGCAAGTCGGAGGACGAGATGGACTCGTCGATCGAGGCCCAGGTCGCGAGCTTCGCTCGGAAGCCCGTCGGACCGGGCGAGCTCGCGCAGGTACTCCTCGAGCGCCAGGACGTCCACGCCCGCGTTCAGCAGGGCGAGTGATGTCGTGTCTTCGTGCAGGAGCGCGAGGAAGAGGTGCTCCGTCGCGATCGCAGCGCCGCCGCCGCGCTGCGCCTCGCTGTGGGCGCGGTCGAGGACCTCCCGGACCGCCATAGTGAGGTTGATGAACATCGCTGGGCGATTGTCGCGCCACCGCGGCGCGTCCCGCAAGCCCTAGATCAACCGCTTCCCCAGCTTGTCCCCCGCGTCCTGGAGGAACTGCTTCTCCGCCTCCGTGAGCGACTCGACCCCCTGCTCCTGCTTCTTCCGCAGGAGGGCGTCGACCTGGAATTGGAGCCCGACGAACATCATGTCCACCTTCAAGGGGGCCCGGCGCGTTCGCTTCTTCAGGAGCCCCGGCACGCGGTCCCCGAAGCGGTAGTAGAGGAACCCGAAGAGGGCCCCTCCGAGATGCGCGCTGTTTGCGACCCCTTCCCCTCCTTCCGGGCTCTTGAGGAAGCGCATGACCTCGAACCCGACCCAGACTGTCGTCACGAGCACGACCCGCGCACGAAACATCCCGTAGATGTTGATCGTCTCCCACGGGTGGAGGAAGGTGTAGTAGACCACCACGCCCATCACCGCCCCCGACGCCCCGATCGCGGGAACGAACGGCCGGGTCAGGAGGCCGACTCCGACGAACGCGAGCCCCCCGGCGATTCCCGCGGCGAAGTAGAACCCGAGGAACGCGCGCGTCCCGACCCTTTGCTCCGTCGGCGGGCCGAACATTCCCAGGACGAGCATGTTGATCGTGACGTGCCAGGGGTCGTCCGGCGAGTGGAGGAACATCGAGGTGACGAGCTGCCAGACGTGCCCCCGGCGCGCGACATCCGCGGGACACAGGGCGAGCGCGCGGGCGGTCGTCGGGTCGATGGAGGAGAGGAAGAGGATCTCCGCGAAATAGCACACGACGTTCGCGACGATGATCCACGTCACCGCGGAGGCGGGATCGAACGCGCGTCCGTCCCTCTCGTCGCGGCTCCACTCCCTGTCCCGCCACCCCATCCTTCGCCCCTTACAGCGGGATGTTGCCGTGCTTCTTCGGAGGGTTCTTGTCGCGCTTCGTGCGGAGGATCTCGAGCGCGCGGCAGATGCGAGGCCGCGTCTCGCGCGGCAGGATGACCGAGTCGACGTACCCCTTCGCCGCAGCGATGTACGGGTTCGCGAACTTCTCCCTGTACTCGGCGATCAGCCTCGCGCGCATCGCCGCGGGGTCCTTCGCCTTCTCGATCTCCTTCTTGAAGATGATGTTCACGGCCCCCTCGGGGCCCATCACCGCGATCTCCGCCGTCGGCCACGCGAGGTTCATGTCGCCGCGGACGTGCTTCGACGACATGACGTCATAGGCGCCTCCGTACGCCTTGCGCGTGATGACCGTCACCTTCGGCACGGTCGCCTCGCAGTAGGCGTAGAGCAACTTCGCCCCGTTCCGGATGATCCCCCCGTGCTCCTGGGCGACGCCGGGCAGGAACCCGGGCACGTCCTCGAGGGTCACGATCGGGATGTTGAACGCGTCGCAGAAGCGCACGAACCGCGCCCCCTTGATCGACGACTGGATGTCGAGGCACCCCGCGAGGACCGCGGGCTGCTGTGCGACGAGCGCCGCCACGCGCCCCGCGAACCGCCCGAACCCGACGAGGATGTTCCTCGCGAAGTCCTTGTGGACCTCGAGGAACTTCCCCTCGTCGACGATCGCGCCGATCACGGCGAGCATGTCGTACGGCTTCTTCGGGTCCTGGGGGATGATCGTGTCGAGCGACTTCTCCTCCCGCCCCGCCGGGTCGTCGGTCGCCTTGAAGGGGGCCTCCTCCAGGTTGTTCTGCGGCAGGAAGGAGAGGAGCGCGCGGACCGCCTCGAGGCACTCCGGCTCGTTCGCGCTCGCGAAGTGCGCGACGCCGCTCGTCTCGTTGTGGACGCGCGCCCCGCCCAGGTCCTCGAAGCTCACCTGCTCGTGCGTGACCTCCTTGATCACGTTCGGCCCCGTCACGAACATGTGGCTCGTGTGCTCGACCATGAAGATGAAGTCCGTGATGGCGGGTGAGTAGACCGCCCCGCCCGCGCACGGCCCCATCACGACGGAGATCTGCGGCACGACGCCGCTCGCGAGCGTGTTGCGCAGGAAGATGTCCGCGTA
>ORJL010901951.1_pt1 | contig 27080 bp, 35 predicted proteins | sample 1779941 | NCBI WGS metagenome assembly ORJL01 (sample SAMEA104232317, study PRJEB22302) | groundwater metagenome | biome: forest; feature: aquifer; material: groundwater | place: USA | collected 2011-08-07 | depth 5.8 m
AACGGCAACGTCGGCATCGGGACGACGGATCCGAGTGCGAAGCTTTCTGTGGTTCAAAGCTCTGCGACCCCGTATGGTGTTGTGATTTCTGCACCGGATATCAACACAAACGCTGTATTATCCTTACGGGCTGCTGGCACTTGGCCGGCCGCTACTAGTCCGACAATTCACTTCCAAGATGGTCCTGGGACCGTTCTAGGAAAAATTAATTATAACGACTTTGGCATGCTTTTCAGTACAGCAGCCAGCGGTATTTTAAATGAGAGGATGATAATTTTAAGCAATGGCAACGTCGGCATCGGGACGACGAGCCCGACGCAAAAACTGGATGTTATTGGATATGTTCGCGGCGCAACCGGACTTTGCATAGGAAGCGACTGCCGCACAAGCTGGCCGGTAAGCGGGAGTACGTCTGAGACAGACCCAACAGTCTTAGCTTCGGTTAAGGATGGCGTTAGCTGGACAGAACTTTCAGGTATTCCAGCGGGCTTTGCTGATAATGTCGATAACGAGGGCGCTGCAGCTTCTGTTACTATGCAGGTGTTTGATAATAGCGGCACTTGGAACAAGCCTTCGGGAGTGACTAAATTACGTGTGCAGGTGATTGGCGGCGGAGGAGGAGGCGGATCTGGCGCTATCAATTATGGCATCTGTTCCGGTGAGGGAGGAGGAGGAGGCGGGGCAGGCGGGTATGCTGAGAAATATATCGATGCGAGTGCACTAAGCGCAGTAACTGTGACTGTTGGCGCGGGCGGAAGCGGTGGGGTGGGCACGACTGCCCAGTGCTACTACATCGACTCCTCCGCTGGTGGAGGGACAGGTGGCGCATCTTCTTTTGGCGAGCTTATTGTATATGGGGGTTCTGGTGGTGGTGCCGCAACCGTCATCCCCACAGACCCCGAGACAACAGGCTCAGTAGGGGGGTCCGGAGGGAGTGCAATAGGTGGGGATTTTAATATAATTGGACTATCTGGTGGTAGCATGCTTAACAGTCGCTCTCAAGACCCTGGAGGGAGAGGTGGCAATCTCGGAGGATTGGGAGGAACTTATAATCCCGGCAAAGGTGTATCTGGCGGTGCCGGGTCTGATGGAGGTAAAGGAGGTGGCGGTGGCGGTGGCGGTGGGTCTGAGGCAGGCAGTGGAGGCAAAGGGGCTAATGGAAGGGTGATTGTTTGGGAATATAAATAATGGCGGCGCAGGATGCGTTATAATCTGGCGGTAATATTCTCATGAAAAGTTTTCTTAAAGAAATTTCTAAAGTAGTAATCTTAGGCGGAGTGTTAATCACCCTCCAATCTTTCGCTTTTACCAAGCCAACTTATACCCAAATCAAACAATCCTAAACACCCACCCCTTCAAAACCCCTTATTCCACCTTCCTTGCCTCAGACACCATTTATTCTGCCTTGTCTGGTATTTCAGTTTAGTAACATCATGTTGCCGGATTACTAGCAAGCTCATGTTGCTTTTTTAGTAAAATCGTGTTGCTAAACCATAAACTTTAAATAATCCATAACAAAGCCAGAAAAGCATGCCGCCTGAAATCAAGGAAATAGAATGTCCGAACTGCTCCTCAAAGCAAATAAAGAAGCACGGCACAAAAAAGAAAAAGTTTCAGACACTGCAAAGGTATTTCTGCAATAACTGCAAGAAGACATTTATCCTGCAAAAATCAAACAAAACCTACCCGACAAACACAATCCTAAGCGCAATTTCATATTACAATCTTGGCTATTCTCAAGCAGAAGCCCCAGGCATGCTTTCAAAAAGATTCAAAATAAAGCCTTCCCAAAAAACAATCAGCAATTGGATAAATGAGCATAAGGATATCTGCACCTTCAGCAGATTGAGAAAGCAGGCAATAAAACTTTACAGCCCAAAAAACATAATCAAAAAACAAACACTAAGCCATATACAGCCTTACGCTTTCAAATGCCACAAAGCTAAATTTGACATATTGCTAAAAGAAAACCCGCAATTTTCAGCATTAAAAGAATACATAGAAAAAGCCAACAGCAAAGATTTCCCTCATCATATCTTCACTTACAATAAAAACAGCAGTCAAAGCAAAAGAGCATCGCAGCTAAAATTCAAACATCTAAAAATAGAAATTAAAGCCAAAAACAACTTTGCATGCAAGCTTGCTTCTTTAGCATTGAATTTAGCAACTACAAATAAGCAAAGGCACGAATCAATACAAAACTTCATGCTTATCAATGACTCAACAACAATAGCAGTTGAAGTTCCTATTTACCTGACAAACTGGGATGCAGGCTACTACAGAAATCAAAAACATTTTATTTTCCCATTAAATGACTACAAAACCCCGATTACTGGCCACATAGACATTTTGCAAATAAGAAATGGCTTAATCCATATTTTGGACTACAAGCCATCTGCAGATAAAATAAATTCAGTTGAGCAACTCGCCATTTATGCATTAGCCTTAAGCAGAAAATTAAACCTTCCATTATACTATTTCAAATGCGCCTGGTTCGACGAAAGCAATTATTTTGAGTTTTTTCCTTTGCATGTTGTTTATGAAAAGAGAATTAGATAAAGTTTTATAAACTAGCTTAACATTGTTATTTTTGGTGAATAAGATGCAAAATCAAGTGCTTAAAAAATACGAATATATCATTAAAGTAGATGGTAAAGAAGTCTGGCGTGGCTTAAATCCAAAAGAAAAGTATTGGGAAATAAAAGAAAAGTATCCTGGTAAAGAAGTAGGAATATCTTGGCAGAGTGAAGAGGATGTGTTGATATGTTGGATATAAAGATCCCATATTCTCCAGGAAAAAGCAATATATTCGGAACAATATTAAGACCATTAGTTACAATAAAAGTTTATTCAAAAACGAAAAATACTTGGATACCAGTTTATGATACACTTGCAGATACTGGAGCAGATATAACACTACTGCCAAGATATTTAGGAGAAATGGTTGTTAATGACATCACTAGTGGAAGGTATGTTGAGATTAAAGGAATTGTTCCAAATGCTGTTTTGATTGGATTTATTCACAACATAAAATTAGAAGTATTTCGCAAAGAATTTGAAACAAAAGTGGTGATTGCAGATACTGATGATGCAAGGCCAATTCTTGGTAGGGTTGATGGATTAGATTTGTTTGAAGTGACCTATAATAAAGGAAAAGAAGTAATAATCAAAGACTAGATGGGAGTCAAACAACAAAAACACGGCAACGTCGGCATCGGGACGACGAACCCTCAAAGCACTCTCCAAGTAAATGGTTATGTGCAATTAGCATTAACATCTGGTGCGCCTCCAAGCAGTGACTGTGACAGCGCTTCTGCAAGAGGCAGAATGAAAATAGATAATGTAGCTGGTTTGATTTACATATGCGCTGACTCAGGTTGGATTTCAAACATACTTTAAATACACTTTCTAGTTGATAATAGCTCTTTTGGGTATCGACTAAAATGGCTAAATTTGCAATAAGGATAAAGATACCATATTCAAATAGAAAGTGTATTTAAACCATATACAGCCTTACACCTTTAAGTACCACAAAGCAAAGCTCCACTTATTATTTCACAGCAAGCTCTACAATAGCCAATTCCGCAACATCAGCCAATTCTACGAGCCGTTAAAGCAGTACCTGGAAAAAATTCCAACAGACAGATTCCCTCATCATATTTTTACCTATAATAAAAACAATGATTCAAATGAGCAAAGGGCATCACAGTTAAAATTTAATCATCTTAAAATAAATACAATATCAAAAACCAATCAAGCCAACCAGTTAGCAAAACTCGCCCTAAATCTAACCAACAATAATCAGCAGAGTCACCAATCAATACAAAACTTATGCTCATGAACGACTCAACGACTATTGCAGTTGAAGTTCCAGTTTATCTTACAAACTGGGATGCAGGCTACTATCGCAACCAAAAAGGATTTATTTTTCCATTAAGCAACTATACAACCCCGATTACTGGCCACATAGACATTTTGCAAATAAGAAACGGCTTAATCCATATTTTAGATTACAAACCCGAAGCAAATAAAATAAAACCTATCGAACAATTGACAATCTATGCCCTAGCATCAAGCAGAAAGCTAAATCTTCCTATTTATTATTTCAAATGCTCATGGTTTGACGAAGATGATTATTTTGAGTTTTTTCCGCTGCATGCGATTTATGAGAATGCCCACAAAAACGAAAGATTTATATAATATTTTAATTACTAGTAATTATAAGTAATTAGAGATGATAACATTGAGGCTTATAATAACTACGCATGCCCGGCAGCAAATGTTTGACAGAGGCATTGACGAAGAACAAATAAAAAATACAATAAAAAGAGGCTCCAAAATTAAGCAGACAGACGGCTTTAAATCAATATATTCTTACATTGGAGTTTGCTATAAGATAAGAGGCAATAAATACATAATAAAAACAGTTACAATAGAATAAGGTGGTGCATATGACAGAAAAATGCTATATATGTGAGAAGGGTAATTTAACAAAAAGAAAGGTAGATTACAAACTTTATGGAATAAGCATAGGTAAATTCTATGCTGAAGTTTGTAATAATTGCGGAGAGACATTTTTTGACGAAGATGTGTCAAAAAAAATGACTGAAATTGCGAAAAGGAAAGGGCTTTGGGGTTTACACACAAAGACAAAGATTGGTCAATCTGGAACAACTTTGGACATAAGGCTACCTAAAAAAATAATAGACTTTTTAAATTTGAAAAAAGGAAAAGAGATTGAGGTGTACCCAGAAGGAAAAGACAAATTAATTATTTCAATTTAATCCGGCAACGTCGGCATCGGGACGACGAATCCGACAGAAAAACTTGATGTAAATGGAAGCGTTATAATAAGGTTTGGCTAAAAATTCTCAGTCAAATAAACAGAATAAGTCTTTCCTTTGGCTTCCCTTTTGACAAGGTTCTTTTTCTCGAAATCCGTGAGAATCTGGCTTACTTTTGCCTTTGACAAATCAGTCCTGAACTTTAATGTTGATTGTGTAATGCCTTCCTGCTCTTTTATTGCTTTAATCACCCTTTTTTCATTTTCATCCATTGCCTTTAATACCAATTCAAATTTATCCTGCTCAATCTTATTATTTTTCTCTTCCTCAAGTCTTTTTAGTATGGCTTCTTCGCTTGTGCTGAAAAACAATAAATAAATGCCTAAAGCCCCTATAAAAGAAATCAATCCAACTGCAATATGCGACAAGCTCGTTAATGACTCAACCCTTTGGCATTCATTTGTTGGATAACATTGCAGTGCAGTTGTCTGTCTGCCTAAAACGCTCATAAATCCAAATGCTAGAATGCTAGCTATCACGCTAATTGACAAAATCACAAACCCCAGCTTCTTATTTTCCATAAATACCCCTGCTATCCCCTACTTCTTATTTATAGTATTTAAATCTTTTTATGGATTTGAAGTTAAATGCTTAAAAGCATAATGTTTATGGGTTAATATGTCTTCAAACAACAGCTAAAAAATTAAGCAAATTACTACATTTAGTTATTGAAAATCTAATGCTGTCTTGGTTCTTCAATTAGATAAACTATTAATAAAACCGATAAATTTATATATCACTTGATATTTTTTTGTATCATATGTTACAAAATTATAACACCTATAAGATTTTGCAGCTGTTTTTTGACCAGCCTACAAAGCTTTTCCAGCTTAGGGAGATAAGCAGAATGGCTGAAATCGGGCTTCCTTCCGCGATAAGCCACGTAAAAAAGCTTGAAAAATACTGCTTTGTAAAAAAGGAGAAAAAGAGCACTTACCAAAGCTATATTGCAAACAAAGATAATGAAAAATATAAATTGTACAAAAAACACGACATTGCATTAAGACTGCACGAATCGGGCTTTATAGAGTACTTAGTGAATAATGTAACACCAACCGCAATAGTGCTTTTTGGCTCGGCAGCAAGAGGCGAAGATATAGAAACAAGTGATGTTGATATTTTTGTGCTTGCTAAAGAAGAGAATCTGGATTTGACAAGATTTGAAAAGCAAATAAAGCGCAAGATAAATATTTATTTCGAGCCAAATATAAAGAAATTAAGCAAGGAATTGCTAAACAATATTGTAAACGGTATTAAGATTTATGGGTACATTAAGGTGATTTGATGATTGAATGGGAAGAGGCAAAAAATAATATTATAAAAACTGCAATTGACAAAGAGAAGGCAAAATCGCTTTATTTGATGCTAAAAGAGCGCAAGGAAGCAGTAAAATTTTTAGACCCTTTGAGATTCACGTCTATAATAATAGAAGACTACTATGAAATCATCAAAGAGTGCATTACGGCATTGATGTCCATTGACGGCCTCAAGACTCTGAGTCATGAAGTTTTGGTAGCTTATCTAAAAAAGTCTTATGGAGAATTTTCAGAACATGAAATTCTTTTTATTGACGAGATGCGAAAGTTAAGGAATAAAATAAATTATGACGGCTTAAAAGTAAAGCCGCAGTACTGGGAGCTTAACAAAAACAATATTTTAAAAATCATAGAAAAACTCGATAAAATTCTTGAGAGGGGATTAAAGTGAAAAAACACAAGATACTTGTAACAAGCGCATTACCGTATGCGAATGGGCAGATCCACGTAGGACATTTAGTAGAATACATTCAAACAGACATTTTTGTTAGATTTCTAAGGCTTGTCGGTGAAGATGTGATTTATGTTTGCGCTGATGATGCGCATGGCGCACCAATTGAAATAAAAGCAGCAGAGCTTGGCATAATTCCAGAAAAATTAATTGCAGATGTTTACAAGGAGCATGTTCAGGATTTCAAGGATTTCTTAATAAGCTTTGACAATTACTACACAACCAACAGTCCTGAAAACAAGCATTACAGCGACTTAATTTTTGAAAGGTTAAATAAAAAAGGTTTTATCTACACAAAAGACATTGAAGTAACATATTGCGAGAATTGCAAAAGAACTTTGCCAGACAGATATGTTAAAGGAAGATGCCCAAAATGCAACGCTCCTGACCAATATGGAGATGTTTGCGAACAATGCAATGCAGCATACAAGACAATTGACTTGATTGAGCCTTATTGCGCAATCTGCAAAAACAAGCCAGTAAGAAAAACCTCAAAGCATTATTTCTTTAAATTAAGCAAATTCTCAAAAAAGCTTGAATCTTGGCTTAATAAAAACAAAAACTTGCAGCCAGAAATAAAAAATTTTGTTTTCAACTGGATAAAAAATGGCTTGGAAGACTGGAATATCAGCAGAGACGGCCCATATTTTGGATTTAAGATTCCAGGCGAGGAAAATAAATACTACTATGTATGGCTTGATGCCCCAATTGGATACATTGCAAGCACTGAAAACTACTGCACGAAGCATGGCTTGAAAACAGAGGACTATTGGAACAGCAAAAACTCAAAAATCATTCACTTCATCGGCAAGGACATTGTTTATTTCCACTTCCTGTTCTGGCCTGCAATGCTGCTTGGCTCCGGATTTAATCTGCCCGATGAAATTATAGTGCACGGCTTCTTAACTGTCAATGGCGAGAAGATGAGCAAAAGCAGAGGCACTTTTTACACTGCAAGGGAATTTTTGCAAAGCTACAATGCAGAATACCTTAGATTTTATTATGCAGGCATGCTGAGCAAAAGACTGGCAGACATTGATTTGAGCTTTGAGGATTTCGGCAAGAAAGTAAATAATGAATTAGCTGCAAATTTGGGTAACTTTTGTTACAGGGTGCTGAATTTTCTGAATAAGAATTTTTATGGTGAAATAAAAAGTATAGACAAAAATAAAGGATTAACTAGCGGGATAAATCAACAAATAAAAAATATAGAAAAAAATTATTATGCATTAAACTTCAATGAAGCAGTCAAGGACATTTTGCATATTTCTTCTTTGGGCAACAAATATTTTCAAGAGAACGAGCCTTGGAAATTGATTAATGAAAACAGAGAAAAGGCGCATAAAATTTTAGGATTATGCGTCAATATTATAAAAAATTTGAGTATTTTGATTGAGCCGATATTGCCGAATTTTTCTTCACAACTTAAACAGCAGCTTAATCTCAAAAATTTAAAGTGGGAAGACCTCAAGTTCGAACTTAAGAACCATAAAATTGGAAAAGAAGAGATTTTGATAAGAAAAATTGAAGAGAAAGTCGAAGTAAAACAACAATTTCCCTTAAACCTTAAGGTTGCAAAAATATTAAATATAAAAGAGCATCCGAATGCAGACAAGCTGTATGTTGTTGACATAGACTTGGGAAATGAAAAAAGACAGTTAGTTGCTGGATTAGGAGGCTATTATACAATTGAACAATTAAAAGACAAAAAAATAATTGTTGTAACAAACCTGAAATACGCAAAATTAAGGGGTGTTGAAAGCCAAGGCATGCTGCTTGCAGGAGACGATGGGACAGATGTTGGAGTTTTAACAGTAAGCGAGAGCGATCCTGGCGACAAAGTTTATTTTGAAGAATATGGAAGCTCAAGTAAAGAAATCAGCTTTGATGAATTTTTAAAGCTCAAAATGTTTGTTAAAGGCAGCAAAGTATATTTTGAAAATAAGGAATTAAGGACAGTCAAAGAAATTGTTAAAGTTGAAAAAACCAAAGATGGTGCAAGAGTCAGATAATCAAATATCGTAAACCAGCAAAGATTCCCTTTTGCTTAATTTATAGCTGAAAGGGCCGCTGTCTTGTATAACTTTCCCGTTTTTTGCTATCACTTTGGTTGAATCGTCAATGGGTTTTATTGTGTATTCATAATTTTCATCATTTACAGAATAAGCATTTGAAATCTTGACATTTTTGTATTTGACAATCAGCGCATCTCCCTTTGCATAATTTCTGGTTGCCAATGGAAACACTTTGTTGTTTTCCAGCAGTATGATGTTTGAAAAGCCTCTTGCCAGTATTTGGTAATGCTCCTGAAGCTTTCCTATGTCTATGGAATTCTTATACGGCTTTAAATCCTGCTTGTTGAATGTCACAGCGAGCTCAAATGCCTGCTTTTGGCTTCCTGCTGGCGGTTTCCCGAGCCTTTTCTGCTCAATTTCATTGACGCCCTCAACGCCAACCTTCGATTTGAAATCGTAGATTGCCGCATTGGTTAAGTAAGTGTCCCTGTCCTCATTTCCATTGCCAAGATAAGTCGTTGTTCCGCTGCCGACATAAAGCTGGTTGCTGTTTGCATCTGTTACGAATACCCCTTCCCCTGCAATTGATAGTTTTGTTGTCCCACCCTTGTCTATGTTGACAAACCCGTCATTTTGGTAAACAACTCCTTCATTGTCAGAGCCTGTTAAGGTGAACATGTTGTTTAGTTGTGTATCAATAACATTAATTGAGGAGAATGTAACTTTCATTTTATCGCCGCCTGAAAGAGCGGCAATGCATTGAGATGCTCCGTCTTTATTGTCTAGAACACATACAGGCTTTCCATTGCAAATTGTAGCTCTATGATTTGGGCAATTTGTCCATTCTGATGTACCAACTGCTTGGGAGTTTAATGCATTATTGATGCCATTTTGGGCTTGAAGTTGCTTGTTTTGATCAAAAGATTTTTTGTCTTTGTCATCATCGTCTCCTCCAGAAGCAGCAGAAGCAATTGAAAACAAAGTAGAGCCCATGCTAATAGCTTTGATGATTGGGTTGTTGTATAGTTTCAGGGCTGTTACTCCAATTTGATTAAAATAGGTTAGTTCTATTTCTTTAGCGACCATTGCATCAGCTACAATCGGATCTCCTAAGATACTCCATTTCTGCAGATTTGTGTATGCATTAAGCCCCTCACCTTTAGGTATATTACCACTTAAAAATTCATTCCATGTTGTTGCTTGTTCAAATAAGTACTGATTTTGCATTAAAGCATTTTGAACATTTAAATTATTGTATTCTAAAAATCCTTCTATTTTTCCAGGATATTTTTGCAAGAGTTCTTGATATGTATCCAGATGAATGAAATCGGGTTTCTGCTTAATTACATTAAAATCGCTAAGACTATTTTTTATGATGCTTTCATGAATACAATTATTCAGTTCAATAAGTGGTGCGCTACTAAAAACTCCTCCATCTATAAGACTATCAACAGCCCCTTGAGCCGAATCAAAAGCTGCTTGAACAGATTCGCTAAAAGGATTTAAAACCACCGCTTGAACATCACATTCACATGGAGGTTCTGCATTACATGCCATACAGCCTGCATAAAATGATGAGCAAGTTGTCACTGCTGTTGCCACCTTTGGGGACCATTGAAATACGCAAGATACAGATCCACATAAACTAACATCATTACAAGCAGTTGGTGGAGTAAGAGCAGGAGAACATTGAGCATTAACCAAAACACTATTAACTACCAAAACCACCAGCAGCATTAAAATAAAAACTATTTTTTTCATTTTTTAGATAATTTCTTGAACGAAAGTTTTAAATAGTCCGCTAGGCAATGCAGCTTTATGAAAAAGCACAAACCCGTTATACCGGCTGATGTTGACCCTATTGAGTTGGCTGATGAAATTAAGCTTGCAATATTCAAAGATTCCATCAAAAGGCTTAGAGAGATTGTTAACCACAACATCAAGATTGTTTATTGATGCGGCAGATACAGTGGCAAAATCATTAATTAATCCTTCTCTCTTTGCAAAATCAGTTATCATTTTCATTCTTTTACCTTTATCTTATTCGCAAACTGGAAAATATAAGGCTCTTTTTCTATCTCATTCTCCAGGTCAATTATCCTGTAGATGATTGTATTGTCATCTTCTGTATACGCAGTTATGTTGTAGTTTTTGTTGCTTACATCCGTTAAATAATCCCAGTGTATGTACCTGTCTTTAACCACTTCATTCTCGACTATTTTCTGCGCGATTTGTATTATTTCCTTTAGCCTGACTTTCACAACAGCTTTGTAGCTTGGCTCTATGTTTTTAACCTGAAAGCCCCTGTTGATGCTTACAGGGTACTTGACATTGAATATAATCTCGCCATCACTCACATCAATAGTTGTTCTTGCGCTGCTGTCTACTATCCTTACATTCTCAAAAGCCTTGAAATTGTTGGTGCATTTTCTTAAGTTTTCATTCATGTACTTGGCCAATACCAGATTCTTAAACCCGTCCTCTGTCAAAACCAGTGAACTTCCCTCGTAATAGTAATATGGGATTTTATAAAACGAGTCGTAATGGAAGAATTGCGGAAACACGCTGTTTTTCAGATTGCCGCCGACAAAGCCCAAATAGAAAACAGCATTTTTTGCCATAGTATCAACGCAAAACTGGGCAAAGGATCTTATATTTGCATCATCAATCTTAACAGCTTCAATTCCCACTTCCAACTTGGATGTATCCTCTTTTTTTGCCGTGCTTAACAGAATAAAGCTAATCAATATAATCAAACCTATTATAAGAAATACCGTTGTCTGCCCTCTTTTTGTCATTTTGCTTTGATATTTAATAGACAATGGCGGTTATTGCTGATTTTTGGCTCTTGTGGAAACCATAAAAATATTTTAGGCACTGCCCATATTTAAAGATGTTGCTAATTCTGTTCTTGAACATTGAGGTGTTGTAGAATATACGTCAACAGCAAAGGCAATAAAAACATTTATATATTGCAATAATTAACAATATAGCAAAAGACACAAATAATTTATATAATGATTAATGTCTTTTGCTTGTCAAAAATCAAAGATTCATCGAAAACTTATAGTTTTCGAGTGTGCTCGAAAATGGAACATTTTCGACATTAGAGTGTGCTCAGAAATGCAAAGCATTTCTGACATTTGAGCACTCGAAAACCGTAAGGTTTTCTTTGTAGAGCAAATCAAAGTCTCAAAAATCAAAGATTTTTGATGACCATCGAAAATTGTGATACAATTTATCGAGGATTTGCGAATGCTCGAAAATTCTACATAGGATTTTCGACATATTACGAACAGACAACAATTGTCTAATTATTTTTGTCTGTGAGTATAGTTAAGACAAAATGGAACAGGAAGCTAAATTCAAGCAGATTGTAACAAAAGACATGACAATAGGTGATGTTGTTGCTAAATATCCTGCTGCTATCGAACCATTGCAAAGCGCAGGAGTGCATTGCGTTGGCTGTCATGGGTCATATCACGAAACACTGGAACAGGGTTTCAAGGGGCACGGCATGAGTGATGATGATGTAGACGTGGTTATATCCAGCATCAACAAGGCAATTGAAGAATCAAAAGCAGATGAGGGCAGGGATTTTATTATAACAAACAAAGCTGCTGAAAAACTCAAAGATGTTCTTAAGGAAAACAACAAGGAAGGCTCCGGATTGAGGGTTGAGCTTGTGCCTGGTGGCTGTTCTGGATTCCAGTACGGCTTGGAATTGGATGACAGCACAACAGACTTGGATTTTGTTTTTGAGGAAAAAGGAGTCAAAATAATAGTAACCAAGGAAAACATGAATTTCTTGAAAGGCGCAAAGCTGGATTATGTTGACAGCCTGCAGGGCGGCGGCTTCAAAATAAGCAACCCGAATGCTCACAGCTCTTGCGGCTGCGGGCAGAGTTTTGAGTATTAGCTTTATTTTTTAAAAAATTTAAATTTATTGCGTTGGGAAAGATAAAACACATTAATAAAAAACATTAAATTCACATTAATAAAACATTAACTAAAATTTTAATGAAGAAATTAATAATGGAATAATTGAAAAATTAAAATCCGTTCGCTACGCTCACAATATTTAGTGCTTGGCAAAAATTGTCTGCCAGTGACATGCGAGTGAGTTCGTTGCGAACTCGCTCACAACAAACCTTTTTTGCCTCGCCATATATTACAATTAAAATACGGTGCTTTCAAATGGGACAGAAAGGAAGAGAAATAGCAAAGCTTGATCATAAATGGCTGTTGAATGAATTAAACAAAGCTTATGCTTTTGAATGGGTAGTGCATCATTATGCTTCTCTGGCTTCAAATATTTTGTCAGGGCATAGGACAATAGTCTATTCTGAAATTTTCAAGAAGGCTGCTGAAGGCGAGTTTGGGCACGCAAACAGGATTGCAAAAAGAATTGCAGAGCTTGGCGGAGAGCCGCCTGCCGCTATGGAAGAGATTGAAAAAATAGCGGGCTTTGGAAAAGTAAAATTCCCAAAAAACAGAAGCGACACTGCAGGCTTTGTCGAAGTATTTTTGGAGATGGAAAGGTACGCAATTTCATTGTACAACGATTTGGCGCAAAAGACGCATGGCAAGGACTTAGTAACTCATGAGCTTGCAGAAGACCTGCTTGCAGAGGAAGTTGCCGAAGAGGAAGAGTATGAGAATATGTTGAGGGAGTGAGTTATATTCTAGTCGCAGCCTTCAAATCATTAACATAACTTGCAATTTCTTTCAGCATTTTATCTTTATTTCGCAAATTCCCTGCAATAATATCAACTATAGCGCTTCCAACTATTGCCCCATCAGCTCCCGCTTTTATAACATCTTTCACATGCTCTGGCTTGCTTATCCCAAATCCAACGCAAATCGGTTTGTTAGTAAACTTTTTTATTCTTCTTATTAAACTTAAAGTTGATTTCTCTAAATCATGCCTAGCTCCGGTTATGCCTAGTCTGGAAACGGCATAGATAAAACCAGTCACTTTGCCTGCTATTTTCCTGATTCTTTTATTATCTGTAATTGGGCTTATCATGAATACGGTATCTATCTTGTTTTTCTCCGAGTTAAACATTGCCAAATCAGATTCCTCAACTGGCATGTCTGCAACCAGTATGCTGTTAACCCCAGTGAGAAATGCTTTCTCGTAAAACTTTTGCATTCCATATTGGTAAATCAGATTATAATAAGATAAAAGCCCAATTGGAACATCGGTAAATTCCCTTAGTTCTTTAACATATCCAAAGACTTTGTCCGTATTCATTCCATTGCTAAGCGCCCGAACATCAGCTGATTGGATTGAATGACCATCCGCAATAGGATCAGAAAATGGCAAACCTAACTCAAGAATGTCAGCGCCAGCCTCAACTATTGTCTTTGCTATTTCCAGGCTCGTCTCGTAATCAGGGTCGCCAATCACAATAAAACAGACTAATGCTCCTTCCTTTTTTCTCCTTAGTCCTTGAAAAACTTCATTGTAATATTTCATTTTATTACTTCTTCAATCTGGTCCAAATCTTTATCGCCTCTGCCGCTTAAATTTATCACAATGACGTTATTTCTCTTCAATTCCTTTGCAACCTTCAAAACATAAGCCACGGCATGGGCTGATTCGAGAGCAGGAATTATGCCTTCTTCTTCGCTTAATGCCTTAAATGCGGAAATTGCTTCTTTATCAGTGGCGTATGTGTATTGCACTCTTTTTTGCTCCCTCAGCAGGCTGTGCTCAGGCCCAACTGCGCAATAATCCAAGCCGGCAGCTATGGAATATGTGTTGTGAATCTGCCCGTATTTGTCCTGCAAAACAAATGTCTTTGTGCCGTGGATAACTCCGATTCTTCCAAGGCGCGCGTCATTAAACCGAGTTGCATGCTTACCGCTTTTAACGCCGGAGCCGCCTGCCTCAACCCCAATTAATTTTACGCTTTTATCATTGATGAACTCGTTAAAAATGCCTATTGCATTGCTTCCCCCTCCAACGCAAGCAACTATTAAATCGGGCAGTTTTCCCTCTGCTTCCAGAATCTGTTTTTTTGTCTCTCTTCCGATAATGCTTTGAAAGAACTTAATCATTGTTGGATAAGGATGAGGTCCAAGCACAGAGCCAAGAAGATAATGCGTTGTCTGGACATTTGCAGTCCAATCCCTAAGCGCTTCATTAATTGCGTCTTTCAATGTTTTTGAGCCACTATATACTGGCTTTACATTAGCGCCTAATAATTTCATTCTTAGAACATTGAGTTTTTGCCTTTCTATATCCTTGGTGCCCATGTAGATGTCTGTCTGAAATTTCAGCTTGGCCCCTGCTGTGGCAACCGCAACTCCATGCTGCCCTGCCCCCGTCTCTGCAATTAGTCTTTTCTTCCCGATGTGTTTCGCCAAGAGAGCCTGCCCCAATGCATTGTTGATTTTATGCGCGCCGGTATGCAGCAAATCCTCACGCTTCAGGTAAATCCTACAGCCAAGTTTTTTGCTAAGGTTATCGCAGTAAGTCAATGGAGTTGGCCTGCCTGCATATTTTTTCAGCAGCTCCTCAAATTCTGAAATGAATTTCTTGTCGCTGCTCAGCTTCAGGAAAGCTTTCTCCAGCTCTTCAAGCGCCGGCATCAGCGTTTCAGGCACAAAAATGCCGCCAAAATTGCCGAATTTCCCCAACGATTTCATTTTACAGCCCTGATGAATTCTTTCATTTTCTTGAAGTCTTTTTTTCCTGGTTTCAGTTCAATGCCGCTGCATACATCAACAGCGTATGGATTCAGTTTTTTAATAGCGGGCTTGATATTAGAGGCATTCAAGCCGCCTGATAAAAAAAGCCTGTTTTTATTTATTGATTTTGCAAACTTCCAATTAAATCTTATCCCTGTTCCCCCATACAAGCCTTCTTTAAATGAGTCCAACATTAGGTAATCCGCCCTGGATTTCCCAACATACGGCAAAACAGACTTGTTTTTAACCCTGAAAGACTTTATTAGTTTTTTGTTTAAGGCTTTTTTTAGCTTACTTGTGTAAGCCCCATTTTCATCTCCTGACAATTGTATTAAGTCAAGCTTGCAGAAATCAGCAATATCCTTCACCCTATTGATGCTCTCGTTAACAAAAACACCGACTTTTTTTATTTTTCTTGGCAGCTTTAAAATAATACCTTTAGCTTGCTGTTTGCCAATATATCTGGGGCTTTTCCTGTAAAAATTGAATCCAATGTAATCAGCGCCAAGCTTTGACGCGCTTATCGCGTCTTCATAATTTGTTATTCCGCAGATTTTGATTTTAGTCATGTTAGTGATATAGACAATTGCGTTGATTATTTGATTTGTACGCAATTGTCTATCTCGTAAATTGCGGCTATTTGTCAAAAATTCCAAGTTACGAATATATAATGGAATTTTTGAGCATGCTCGGAAATCGTAATAAATTCCGTAAAATTTGCAATTTCCGACATATTACACCAATCACTGCAATTTACGATATTAATGATGATATGTCGTGCTCCAGGCTTTTTGAATTCATAAAAAATGTGCCGACAAGTATTGCATTGACTTTTCCTCGAATTTTATTTACATAATCAGTTGATTCTATTCCACTCTCGCTTACAATTAGTTTATCATTTGGAATATTGTCTGCTAATTGCAAAGTAGCATTCAAATCAATCTCTAATGTATTTAAATTCCGATTATTAATCCCAATTATAGCTGCATTTGTTTGCAGTACTTTATCCAGCTCTTCTTCTGTATTTACCTCCACTAAGCAATCCATTTTATACTTATTTGCAACTTCAATAAAAGAATTAATTTCTTTTATTGTCAGCACAGAAGCTATTAAGAGTATTGCGTCTGCATTAAAAAGCCTTGATTCATAAATTTGATACTCATCCACAATGAAGTCCTTTCGCAATAAGGGAAGCTTTGTAATTTGGCTGATTTTTTTGATGTCTTCCGGGCTTCCGCCAAAAAATTTCCTATCAGTTAAAACAGAGATAGCGTCGGCATATTTATTATATACATTTGTAATTTTTTTTATGTCTATATCCCTAAATTCCCTGTTTGAAGGCGAAGCTCTTTTTATCTCTGCAATCAGGCTTAATTTATTTTTTGATATTGCCTTCTTAAAGTTCCTTGTGGAGATTTTCAGCCTGGATTTGAAGCCAAGCAATGGAAACTCTCTTTTGCTGATCTCGACTTCCTTTCTTTTGTTTTCTATTATTTCAGCCAGCATTTTCGTTTGTGAATCTGACAAGCTCTTTCAATTTTTCAAGTGCATTGCCGGAGTCTATTGAATAAGCGGCAAGTTCAAGCGCATCTTTATAATCTTTCGTTAATTCAGCAGCTATTAAGGCAGCAGCAGAGTTCATCAGCACAATATCGCGCTTTGGGCCTTTGATTCCGTTAAGCACATCCAGTATTATTTTTGCATTATCCTTGGGTAAGCCGCCGGCAATATCTTCTATTGAAGCCAGCTTAAATCCAAAATCAACAGGGTTCAGCTCGTAGCTTTCAACATTATTATTTTTAAGCTCGACTACTCTTGTTTTATTGCATATGCTTATCTCATCCATTCCATTGCTGTGCACCGCAAGAACATGCCTGCTGCCAAGATTTTTCAGCACATTTACCATGCCGTTCATAAGATTTTCATCAAAAACTCCAATCAGCTGGGATTTTGCATTAGCAGGGTTGGTTAATGGCCCCAAAATGTTGAATACTGTTCTTATGCCAATCTCCCTTCTTGGCGCTAAAGCAAATTTCATTGCAGGATGAAACACCGGAGCGAACATAAAGCCAATGCCAACTGCCTCAATGCATTTTTCCACCTGCTTTGGCTGCAATTCTATGTTTACACCAAGCTCCTTTAGCACGTCAGCGCTGCCGCACTTCGAACTTACTGACCTGTTGCCATGCTTTGCAACTGATGCGCCTGCGCCGCCTGCCACAAATGCAGATGCAGTGGATATGTTAAATGTGTTGCATTTGTCACCGCCTGTGCCGCATGTGTCGACAAGAAACTCCACCTTCGGCTTTATGCTGAAAGCCTTCTGCCTCATTATTTTGGCGCATGCTGTAATCTCGTCTATAGTTTCGCCCTTAAGCCTCAATGCAACGAGGAATGCTGCAATCTGCGCATCTGTTGCTTTGCCATCCATTATCTCATTCATGACAGACTCGGTCTCATGCTCCGACAAAGACTCCCTTTGCACCAATTTGGAGATTGCTTCTTGTATCATCTTATCTGCCTCAGTAAATTTTCTATTATCAAGCCGCCGCTTGGAGTCAAAATGCTTTCAGGGTGGAACTGCACCCCTTCAACATGAAATTTTTTATGCCTTACCCCCATTACAATTCCAGTTTCAGTTTTAGCTGTTACTGTAAGCTCTTTAGGAATCCTTGTCCCAGCCAATGAGTGGTATCTTCCAACATGGATTGGGTTTTCCATATTTTTATAGATTGTTTGTGCGTCATGCGTAACTTTAGACGGCTTTCCATGGCACACTTCCGGCGCCCTGCCGACAACCCCATTAAAAGCTTCTATGATGCACTGGTGGCCAAGGCATACTCCAAAAATCGGAATCTTTCCTGAGTACTCCTTAATCACATCAATTGAAATGCCGGCATCTTTTGGAGCTGACGGCCCGGGCGATACCACTACCAGTTTTGGCTTGAATTTGGACATCAGCTTTCGAAAATTTTCCATTCCGATGTTGTTCCTGTAAACAAGCACCTTGCAATCCCTTTTCTCAAACTCATCAACCAAGTTATAAGTGAATGAGTCGAAGTTATCAACCATGATTATATTCATTTTACCCCCCAGCCGATTCAATTGCTTTCAGGCAAGCCTGCGCCTTCCTTTCTGTTTCGGCAAACTCGGATTCCGGATCGCTGTCATAAACAATGCCCGCGCCTGCCCGTATATATGCTTTATTGCCCTTGACATTTATTGATCTTATTGTAATTGCGCTGTCGAAATCGCCGCTTGGTGTCAAGTAGCAGACACAACCCCCATAAAATCCTCTTTTTGTTTTCTCATAGATTCTCAGCAGTTTCATTGCTTCCACCTTAGGCGCTCCTGTTAAAGTGCCCATGTTCATCGTAGCCAGATAAGCGTGCAACGCGTCCAGATTGCCCTTCAAAACGCCCCTGACATTTGACACAAGGTGCTGCACATGGGAGTATTTCTCGACGATAAAAGGCTCGTCAACAAACCTTGTGCCTGGCTCTGAAACCTTTGCCGCATCGTTCCTTGCCAAGTCAACCAGCATGACATGCTCGGAAATCTCCTTTTCATCAGTTTTCAGCTCGGTTTCGTATCTTGAGTCAAGGTCGGCATCTATCTTGTTGATTACCATGCCCCTCGGTTTTGTGCCTGCGATTGGCCTGATTTCAACGAGCTTTTTAACATCGCCTTGTACGCGAAGGCTCATTTCCGGAGAAGCGCCGAGCAGAACACCATCCCCATAATTTATGTAATACATGTAAGGGCTCGGGTTCAGTTCCTTCAGTTTTTTGTAGACATCAAGCGGCTGCTTGCTGAAAGCCATGCTTATAGTTCTGGAGATGACTGCCTGATAAACATCCCCGGCTTTTATGTGCTCTTTTATTTTTTTAACTATGTCAATGAATTCCGCCTTGCTTGTATCGCTGCCTATCCTCGGAACATGAGTATTTTTACTGCCGGTTTTGATGCCGTCCATATTCATTGCCTTCTTGTAATCTTCAATTTTCAGCCTGCATTCCTCATAAAAATCACTTTTATCGTCTGTAATCAACGCATTTGCAACAAAAAACGTCTTGTTCTCCTTGTGGTCGATTAAGAACAGATTGTCAAGAAAGTAAAGAACATAATCCGGATCTTGCATGACATCTTCCCGATTTTCCGGCAAATCCTCAAACTGGTCAATGAAATCGTATGAAATGCAGCCAAAAAGCCCGGCATAAGGCACAATGGGCTTCAATGTTGGTCTAAATTTGAACGCTATTTTTCTTAGTATATCTGTATGATTCGCCAGCTTCAGCCTTTCTTCCTCGCTTGCGAATTTTCTCTTCGGCTTCAATTTGCCGGTTATTTTGCCATTTTTGCACACTACCTCGTCACAAAATCCAAAATCATCTTTTATGAAATCCACAAATCTGTCACCCAATCCGTTTAACGCGATTATTTCAAAATTTTCGTCTTTGCCGATTATTTTTAGGCATGGCTCGGCGCTGCCCAGGCTTTTTTCGCCGTATTTTGGCACGATGTCCGCTGATTCAAACAGCAAAGCGTTTTTCTTAGCCCCGTAACTGGACAGTTTTGCAAAAAATTCCACAGGCTCTATGGCATATGGCAGTACCTCTACAACAGGCACTATGCTTCCTATTTTTGCATTTTTAATCAGATTGTATGAAGGATGCATGTCAAAACCCCAAAGGCTTGGCATTGAAGCCTGTATTTAAATCTTATGTCACAAAATCATAAAATTTATAAATAAAGACCTATTTATGTCTTTTATGACACATATAGCAGGACAGGTAAAGGCGTTTTTGGACAATGATTTTGTCATAAGGAAATGCTTGTTGAGGAATATAATAAGCCTGAGAGCCCTTTCAAGGTACATAATAAAAATGCTGGATTTGGAGGAAAAAAATCTTGACGCTGTTATTAGCGCAATTAGAAGGTATAAAAGAGAAGAAAAAAGCGAAACAGAAACGGAATTAAAAAAACTATTTTCAAAAATTTCAGTAAAAACTAGAAGCAATATTGTAGATGTTTGTCTGAAGAAAAATAAAAGAGTACTTGAACAATTAAATAAAATAAATTCTATTGTCGATATTGAAAAAGGGGAGGTTGTAAGAATTATTCAGGCAGAGGAAAGCATCAGGATAATACTGGACGAAAAAAACCTCGATAAGCTTTTCAGCAATATTCCTAAAGGCGATTGCATATCAACTGAAAAAAACCTCACTGAGATAAACCTGCACTTCACATTAGAGGCGGCAAAAACCAGAGGAATATTGTCATTGATTTCCTCAAGCCTGAATGCAGAAGACATAAACATTGTTGAGGTGATAAGCTGCGCACCGGAATTATTGATATTCGTGAAAAAAGAGTATTTATTAAAAACTTTGAATGTGATAAACAATCTTGAAAAGATTATGGGGGCTTAATTTCAAAAACAAGATTTATAAATAATTCAAAACTATTTTATTCTATGGTTAATGAAGAAGATTTCGCTTTAGTGACATGCTTATATGAATTAACAATGTGCGTAAGCTACTTTGACAACAAAATTAATGACCTTGCCACATTCGATTTGTTTATTAGGCAACTGCCTGAAAACAGATCTTATTTTATAGCAGCTGGCTTGGAAGATGCATTACATTATTTAAAAAATATAAAGTTGAGATAAATCAAGGATTAAAAAAATTAACAATAAAATTAAATAAAAGGCTAAAGGAAAAAGTTTAAATACTTTAGATGGGGGTATCTTGAATATGAGAAAAGCAATATTTTTATCTCTTCTATTTGTTGCTATTTTTTTAATTGGGTGTTCAGTTACGCAGATTCCTGAAGATAACCAAATTAGAAATAAAGAAAAAACTGATCTGCGTGAAGAAAATTTATTACTTTGCGATAACTTAGGAAGTAACTTCCTCGCTGTCGAGTGTTATACTAAGGTTGCAATAGCTAGTAAAAATCTTTCGGTTTGTGATAAGATTGCAGACAAAGGCTGGAAAGATTGGTGTTATCATGATTTTGCTGTAGACAAAGAAGATACTTCTGCTTGTGATAAGATTATGGACGAAGCGGTTAGGAATCAGTGTTACTGGCTTATCGCCGAAAAAAAACAAGAGCTTTTTATTTGTGATAATATCAAGGGTTCTAAGGATCATTGTTATAGAGGTGTTGCTAGAAAACAACAAAACTTTTCAATCTGTGAGCATATTATAAACCCGGATACTAAAGATACTTGTTTTAATGATATAGCGTTAAATACGACAAATTTTCTTATATGTGAAAAAATTCAAAATCAACGGCTTAGGGACTATTGTTATGAGCGTATTGGTTTAAAAAACTTATATCCATTTGCTTGTATGCATATTCAAAATCAATTTCAACGTGATCTATGCTATTCTGAAGTCGGTATAAGAAGAAAGAATGTTTCGATTTGTTATGATATTATAAGCAAAAATAGGAAAGATGACTGTTTTAATGGAATTGGAGGAGCAACAGGCAATCTGTCGATTTGTAATCAAATTCAAAGTCAGAGTATTAAGGATAATTGTTACTTGAGTATTGCCATTAATAAACAAGACCCCTCCCTATGTAATAACATTCAATCTCAAGATTATAAAGATACCTGTGACGCTGAAATTGCAGCTGTAAAACAAGACCTTTCAATTTGTGATAAAATCCTAAATCAAGACTTTAAAGACTACTGTTACACTAAAGTTGCCATATCAAAAAGTGACCACCTTATTTGCGGCAATATTCGAGATCAGGAATTGAAAGACGACTGTTATTACGAAGTCGCTTTTGAGAAACAAGATACTGCTATTTGTAATAATATTCGAGATAAAGATTACAGAAATGATTGTTATGAAAATGCCAAACAATAGTGTATGATTAAAAAATAATTTTGGTCAATAATAAACAAAAGCACCAAAAATCGTAGATTTTCGGGCTTTCGGAAAAACAATTTTTCCGCCAGGTTTAAATATAAAACTTACTTAATTTTTTCTATGAAACAAGTAATATTTTTGGACATTGACACGCAATATGATTTCATGCACAAAGAGGGCAAGTTCTATATTCCAGATGCAGAAAAAATAGTGCCGAATTTAGAAAGGATAACTAATTTTGTCAAGAAAAAAAAGATTTTTGTTATAGCTTCAATCGATAATCATAAGGTAAGCAATGCAAATATTAATCCGAAAACTTCCTTCAAACATTATGCAGCATACGATTCTGGGCAGAAAAAAATTCCAGAAACTTGGCTAAAAAATGCAGTTTCTGTTCCAAACAAAAAACTTGACGACAGAAAAATAGAACAGCTAAAAGAAAAAAACAGGCTGATAATAGAAAAACAAAAGCATGATGTTTTTTCAAATCCAAACACAAAAAAAATTCTTAGAAATGTAAAAAAAGCCTATGTCTATGGAGTTGCTACCGATTATTGCATCAAGGCAGCTGTTTTAGGACTAAGAAACATGAACATAGAAACTTATGTAATAAAAGATGCAATAAAGCCTGTTTTTAAAAAGAACGAAAAAAAGGATTTAGCATTGTTTAGAAAAAAAGGGGCAAAATTTTTGAATACAAAACAATTATTGAAGAAAAATTCATTATAATATCTCCACATTCTCCAAACCCTTGAAATGATTGTCTTTAGTGAGAATTTTCAAGTCATAAACTAATGAAGTCGCTAATACTATAGAATCGACCATTCCCCAGTTCTTGACAATTTTCTTTCTTTCATAATTTAATTTTCCAGCAGTAATTAGAATAGATTCATTTAAGTACAAAATTTTTGAGCCCTTTTTAATGCCTTCTATGTAGCCCTTTATTTTATGCTCTATATTATTCTTCAGGCACCAATTCACAATTTCAGCAAATGTTATTTCACTTGTAAAGTTTTCTTCAGTTCTTAGAATATTTTCGACTATTCCTCTCTTATCTGTATCTTGAAAGAATTCTATCCAAGCTGAAGTATCTAGCAACATCAGTATCTTTCCAATCTGTCAATACTATACCTTTCAAATGGTTTAGTTCCTTTAGCAGTTCCAATTAATTTCCAAACTTCATCTAGCCTTTTTTGCTTTAGTATGCTGAATTGCACTTCTTGTCCAATCTTTATTTTTTCTTGTTTAACTACTCCTTTGGGTATCAAAATCCCAATTGATGTTCCGACCTTTCTTACTTTTGCTTTAAACAATTCCGACATTTTGCACCATATTATAATATATTATAATAAGTATATAAATTTATCGGTTTTCATAATTCAAGGATACACATAGAAAACTTTTCCTTCTTTCACTTTAATTGGAAGCTTGATTAATTTAGAATCCAAAGGAGCTGGCTCTCTCAATGCTTGCCCTGTTTTTGCATCAAAGTGAGAATCGTGCCATATACAATCCAAGTAAGCGGTGTCTGGCTTTACTTTCAATTTCATTGGGCCGCCAACATGAGTGCAGCAGTTGATGTAAGCATGAACTTCACCATCTAGCCTGAAAAGAATTGCAGGCCTTCCTGCAAAATCAACTTCTTTTGACTCGCCTTCCCTGATATCGGCATCGTTTGCAAGAAATGCTTCCATAAAAGGGTTATATTTTCTTTTTATATAAATTTTTTGTTTAGATATCCACAACAATAGTGGCTTTGTAGCCGTTTTCTATTTTTTCAATTTTGAACATGTGCATTGTCACAGCTTTTATGTCATTTTCTAATTGTTGTTTTTGTGGATTTATTGTATCGCCTTCAATAATTGCTTTCAACTGATATTTTTTGTTCTCTTTAATTGAAACTTTAACCTTCTTAAAAACCATGTACTTTGAATCCTTCAAAAACAATATTTCCGACAAAAAATCATAAAGCAAATTCTCGATTTTTTCATTCTCCAACTCAATTTCCAATTTTTTCTTGGCTTGAATTGTTTTTAAATTTGCACTTAACTCAAAAATTGCCATTGCCGCATTCTCAAACAATTCATTCAAGTCCTTTCCGTACGCCTCGTAAGCAATGTCAGCAATTGCGACATCCTCAAGAAACTTGTATTTTTTCTTGTCGTTGTTTATGTTCATTTTAATGCTGGAATACTTCTCCCACAAACCATATCAAGAACATTCCCAATGCAAGCAAAACAAGTTGGACAAGCGATTTTTTTAAGTCCTTCTCCTTGTGGATTTCCGGAATCAGGTCGGTGCTTGCAATGTAAATGAATCCGCCAACTGCAAAAGAGGTAATGAAAATGCTTGAGTTCTCTATTGCACTTGAGTAAAAGTAAGCAGCCAACGCACCTATCACGGCAGTCAGAGCTGTCAAGGAATTGTAAACCAAAGCTTTCATCTTTGAAAATCCCCCATAAATCAATATAGCAAAATCGCCGATTTCTTGTGGGATTTCGTGCGCGATGATTGCAATTGTTGTGACAATGCCAAGAGCTGTGTTGTTCATAAAGCTTATCGCAATCAAAGCTCCGTCAATAAAATTGTGAATTCCATCTCCGACTATGTTTAGGTATGTAAATCCGTGCACTTCTTCGTGCTCATGCCCCGCATGATGGTGGTGCCAATAAAGGAATTTCTCCAGAATGAAGAATGACAACATGCCAATCAAAATAAAAACAGGAACGCTTTCTTTAAAGCCCCCTTCAAGAGCCTCCGGAAGCAAGTCAAGAAAGGCTGCCCCGAGCAAAGTGCCCGCTGCAAAGCTAACCAGGAAAAACAAAATTTTATTTAGCGTTTTTTTGCGGAAAAAAATCGAAATTCCTAGCACGGAAACTAGGCTGACTGCAATAACTGCGATGAGGATTTGGAGTAGTGTGTTGAGCATTTTATTATTTAGGGTACTTCAATAATCTTTTGATTAGATGCATGGCCTGAAGTAATACGTACATTTATTGAGGGCACATTTAAATATTTAGCTAAGGACTTTACGATTGCATTGTTTGCTTTTCCTTCAACAGGAGGTTCTTTCACCGCAATAAGAAAATTTCTATCGTCAATTCTCTCAACCTTTTCTTTTTTAGAGTTGGGTTTTGATCTAACAATTATTTTCATCTATCATCATCCCTTTATATTCCCCACAGGCCGCAATTGTACCACAGGCTTTGAAATTCCAGCTTGAGCAACAGCATCCACCACATCATTTATATTTTTATATGCGAATCCCGCCTCTTCAGCCAGCCCGGACATCGAGGTTGCCTTGACGTAAATTCCCCTTTTTTCCATGTCTTTCTGCAATTGCTCGCCTCTCACTTGGTGCTTTGCAGCAGCCCTTGACATTGTTCTTCCAGAGCCATGGGCTGTACTTCCAAAAGTCTCATCCATTGCCCTCTGAGTCCCGACAAGCAAGAAAGAGCCTGTTTCCATGGAGCCTCCAATAATAACAGGCTGTCCAGTTTCCTTGTACAACTTTGCTAATTCAGGGTGATGCGGCGGAAAAGCCCTTGTCGAGCCTTTTCTATGAACAACAAGCTTTTTCTTTTTTCCATCAACAATATGTTCTTCTAGCTTTGCAATATTATGAGCAACATCATAAACCATGTGCATTTCCAATTTTTCAGCATCTGTTTTGAAAACTTTTGAAAATCCTTCCCTTATCCTGTGCAAAATAACCTGTCTGTTTGTAAATGCCATGTTTGCTGCGCATGCCATTGCCTTGTAATAATCCTGCCCTTCATTGCTTTGGAAAGGCGCGCATGCAAGTTCCCTGTCATAAACCTCAATATTATATTTGTTCATTGCGCCTTCAAAAATCCTCAAATAGTCTGTTCCAATCTGGTGCCCGAATCCTCTTGAGCCGCAATGAACCATGACAACAACCTGCTCTGGCTCAACAATGCCAAATTTTTTTGCAAGTTCTTCATCAAAAATATTCTCAGCTTTTACAACCTGAATTTCAAGGTAATGATTTCCAGAACCTAAAGTTCCTAATTGTTTAATTCCTCGTTCCAATGCCTTTGAACTCACTTTTTCAGGGTCTGCCCAGTCAATTCTGCCATAGCCTTCTGTTCTTTCCAAATCTTCCTGCCATCCATAACTATTTTCAACACACCATTTTGAGCCATAAGCCATTATCTCCTTGAATTGGGATTTGTTAGCGTCAACAAAACCTCTTGAGCCTACTCCTGAAGGGACTATTTTGAACATAGTATCAACTAATTCCTTTAATTTTGGTTGGACATCCTTAAAAGTAAGGTTTGTTGTTACAAGGCGCATTCCGCAGTTTATGTCAAAACCTATCCCACCTGGAGAAATCACTCCAGTTTCTGCGTCGAATGCAGCAACTCCGCCGATTGGAAATCCGTAGCCCCACTTGTCTCGCAGTAGAATTAACTACATTGCGAAATGACCATCGGGCATACAGAAACTGTATTTCTGGATTCCAGGCAGGCATGCCACATTGGTTACCTGATTAAAAACACCATTATCCATTTCCGCAAGAAGCTTTTTAGTTGCATAAATTCTTGCAGGCACTAACATGCCTTTCTTGTATGATGGTGGTATCTCCCAAATCACATCACTAATTCGCTTGATGTCTTTTGGTCTTTCCAAATTCCGTTCCATTTAATACCTCCTTCTTGTTGATTTATTTTTTATTTAATTTTTTAATTAAATCATTAATTTAGATTATTTCAATTACACCATAACCTATTTTTGCGTAGAATTTGCATTCCACGCACGCTCTCTGCAAATTTATTTATTGCGAGCATGCGCTAATCTTTAGAATATTTATTAATTATTTAAAGTTTGTGGTTTTGTTAAGTCTAGTT
>ORJL010030757.1_pt1 | contig 27055 bp, 27 predicted proteins | sample 1779941 | NCBI WGS metagenome assembly ORJL01 (sample SAMEA104232317, study PRJEB22302) | groundwater metagenome | biome: forest; feature: aquifer; material: groundwater | place: USA | collected 2011-08-07 | depth 5.8 m
AGGAGGCCCATCGTTTATTACTCCAGTCCTCAATGAGGTAAAACCACCGACTGGAGAGCCGGGTGCGGGAAATCTGCCAGTCCGGTTCGGAGGGAGGGGCGATACAAGCCAATGTATCGTTCCTACCCTATCGGCTTGGGGGACTTTTTACGGGTTTGTCAAATATGAAATCCTGGTGGCCAATCGCGATACAGGGACGTGAAATAAAGGTGATATGGAAAAATGAAAGCCGAAATTATTGCCATAGGGTCTGAGCTTCTGCTGGGACAAATTATCGACACAAACTCTTCGTATATTGCCAATTCCCTCGCGGAAAATGGTATCGAAGTGATCAGAACCACGGCGGTTGGGGATGATCTCTTCCAGATGGGAGAAATCATTAAAGAGGCAATTCAGAGATCGCAAATTGTTATTACCACCGGGGGCCTCGGACCTACAGAAGACGATCTTACGCGGGAATCCATTGCGCAGATTACCGGGCGTCCTCTTGCCTTTCAGCCTACTCTCATGGAAAAGATTGAGGCTCATTTCAAAAGGCGCGGATACCATCGCATGACGGAGAATAATCGAAAACAGGCTTATATTCCTGAAGGGGCTATCGTCATAGAAAACCCCAAAGGGACGGCGCCCGGCTTTATTGTAGATTATCCTGATTATGTTACGATTTCTATCCCGGGAGTCCCCTTCGAGATGAAATACTTAATGGAGAAAGCTGTCATCCCTTACCTCAGGGACCGATTCCAGCAGAAGAGCCAGACCATACGTTACAAGGTTTTACGTGTTTGTGGTCTTGGCGATAGTGGCGTCGGAATGCAGATTGAAGATTTGATGAAAGAGGGTAACAACCCATCTGTCGGTACCCTGGCCTCACTCGGCGACCTTCGGATTAGAATCAAAGCAAAAGCCGATACACCGGAAGAAGCTTTCCGGCTGATAGACGAATCCGAAAAGGAAATACGCAGGCGTCTCGGCACACTAATCTACGGAGTGGATGAGGAAACCCTGCATGGGAATACCGTACGGGCATTGGAGAAAATCAATCTCACTTTATCGGTCATTGAAACTTTTACCGGGGGAATTATATGTCAGAAATTGACGAGCACCGGAAGCGCCTCTTTTTTACAAGGATTGGTCCTTCCTTCTCATGTAGCTCAGAAGAAATTTCTCAATCTCGATGATGAAAGCTTCGATTTATTGGTTAAGACTGACATCCAGAGGCTTGCGGAGTTGCTGGCTAAACAGGTGTGTATTCTATACGGAACAGACCTTGGGTTAGCCGTTGTTGCTGAAACATTGGAAAAGCAGACGGGGGAAGAATATCGCAGCAAAACAAATTATGCTTTGGCAACTCCCAAGGGCATGGTGAATCACGAGTTTATCATTGGTGGAGAATCCAAAATGATTGGCGAAAGAGCTTCCATCTTCGCTTTTGATATGCTGAGAAAATATCTCTTCAATGAAGGCGAATGATCCGTTCATCCGGAGTTTCCTGATGAACACTATCTAGCTGATGTTTGGATCGTGATCGCGTATGTAGGCGAGTATTTCTTGCGCTGCTTCCCCCACGGCGCAGATGTGATCGTAATCGATGGCGACATTGTTCAGATACTGGAGAATAAGCGCATCCCCTACCGGCGCATAAGGCAGGAGGCCGGCGATAAAGAATCCGAGATCTTCAAAGGCACGGCAGAAACGGGGAGTCAGCGGGTTGCCGAGATTGAGAAAGAGCCGCACCTCTTCAACCTTTTTTATCTTCAACTCTTTCAAGATATTCCTGATCTGGGAAACCGCGTCTTTTCCATAGGAATGTACCTCGATGGCGGCAAACCCGTGCGTGGGGATTACGGACGTTTTTATGGAAGACGTAGGAGCTTCTGGTCCGCAACCTTCCTCTCCAGCGGCAAAGTTTCTTCGCACGCCGATGTTTGTATAGATTTTCTCGATGAAGGCCCTGTGCTGCGGGGGAGGGTAGATGACGATGTCGGAACGATCGGAGAGCGGGAGAAAAGCGTAGGCAACCGATTCCCTTTGCGGGAGCTGGGCATGGATTGCCTTGAAAGACATATTTGCGGGGAGCATTCCAAGCGCAAAACCGCACCTGCCAAACCCCGCCTTAAGCTCTGCTTTCTGTGTATACTCATGGTTCGTCACCGCTTCACCATAAATGCCCGACAGGCCCATTTTACGCCCCTCTTCGATAAGCGCGTCTATCATCGTGTTAAAAAATCCATACCCCCTGAATTCGGGATGCACTGCCGCCTTGCCCGCCTCGGCAATTTCGTCCTTAAGATTCTCTTTTGTCAGGGCCACGTGTCCCGCTATTCCGTGACCTTCAACGTCGGCGACCACGGAGACGATGAGCCCTTCTTTGTGCAGTTGAGCAAACTTCTCCGGGTAGTATATGCAGTCGTTGGCGTATGAATAACCATAGGCGCGGTAAAACAGGCGCGACACTTGGAGGCTGTCCTCAGGTATCATCAGCCTGATCTCGAAGTGCTTCTTCTTCTTGGGTGCCTCATATTTTTTCGGTTCGGGATAAGGCTCGAGTTCCGCTGCATCATGAAAGTCAACGATACTTTTGAAGGGCAGATATTTTACGAGTTGCAGCTCCTTGCCTTCCTGCCCCATGTTGCGGAAGATTACCTCGTCGACGCTCTCCCTCATGAGGAACGAGCCGAGCCCTCTTTCCGGCGTTTGTACTATATCGCCGCAGGGCACATACTCGGAGGTTTCGTCGGGAACAAAAGGCACACCCTTTTCCCTGATGATGATCTTCAGCCCGGTGGACATAGGCTCGAATGCGACCTGGTATGTCGCCTCCTCGGCAGGATCAAAGGCATGCTCGACGACATTGACGACCGCTTCCTCAAGGGCAAGCAAAATTCTGGCTGTATCACCAGGAGGAAAGCCGACAGCCTTCGCTATTTCGGCGGCATAGCCTTGAATGGCATACAGACAGGAAAGATCGTTGGGAACGGTAAGGGTTGAAGGAGGAATCTTTTTTTTCATGGTTGATTGAACTCCCAGCTTGTGGTTCATAAATTTTTTGTTTTACTCGCCAGAGGGAGTATGAGATATTCCAGGTCTAAATGGAGGTCTGTTCTGACACATGGCAAGCCAGCGCTCAACATCTTCCGCTTATCATTGGGTAGTATGCAGCATAGCACTCGCTGCCTTCATGTCCAAACTCGACACTACGGCCGTGAATATCGCTTTGCCGACGCTCGCCCGTCATTTTAATGTCCCTCTGGGTGAAGTTTCCTGGGTCATGCTATCCTATCTTCTTCTCCAGACGAATACAATGCTAATCTTCGGAAAACTCGGTGACAGGATAGGCTTGAAGAGGTCATTTATTATCGGATACCTGCTGTTCATCGTTAGCTCGTTTTTGTGCGGCCTGTCGTCAAACCTTCCCATGCTCATCGCCTCCCGGTGCTTCCAGGGAGCCGCAGGCGCGATGATGATGATAGCTGCTTTCGCCCTTGTCCCTTTGGTTCTGCCTGGTCGAACCGGCACCGCATATGGAGTAATGGCAGGCGCCGCAGGACTCGGCGGCATCGTCGGTGCTCCGATGGGCGGCTTCATTACGGGTTTTCTCTCCTGGAAAGGGATCTTCCTCATCAACATTCCCGTCGGGATTGTCGCCGTGCTTGTCGGCCAGAAGATACTGCCGGACGACAGGCGGGCAGGCGGAAACGCGCCGGCAAAGCTGGAGCCGTTCGATCTGCCCGGCGCCATCCTCAGCTTTTTAGGTCTGATCTTTTTCATTTATGCAATGACCAGGGCGCGCAGTGTCGGGTGGGCTTCGCCCTCGACCATCTCCTTCATGCTCCTCGGGATTATCCTGCTGGCCGCTTTCTTCGTCCAAGAGAACCGCTGCTCATCGCCTCTGATTGATTTCAGGCTCTTTGCAATCCCCGGCTTTACCCTTGGACTGCTGTCAGCCCTGCTGTGCTTCATAGTCATGTCGGGTGTGTTCCTTATCCTTCCGTTTTACCTGGAGGCTTTCAAGGGCTTACGGGCTGAGCAGGCGGGCATGGTGATCATGGTCTATCCTGTCGTCTACATGGTCGTCGGCCCTTTGGGCGGGCGGCTTTCGGACCGCGTTGACCAAGGCGTTGTCTGCATGGTTGCTATGCTCTCCGCTGCGGCAGCCGCTTTTGTTTTTATTTTCACCATGGAAAGCCCTGGCCTCCTCTCCGTTCTTGTCTTCCTTGTCTGGTTCGCCCTCTCTTACGCCTTTTTCCTTTCGTCGAACAATAACAAGATAATGAGCCTGGCTCCCGCCGATCGGAAAGGGGTGGCGTCAGGCATCCTCGGCACTTTTGTCAGCCTCGGAACGGTTTTTGGCGTCGATCTGTTTACGACTCTCTTTTCCAGTGCCGATCCCGGTCAGGTCGCTACCCCTGGAATGGCTTCCGGTTCCGCTGAAATTATTCTTACAGGTTTTGCGCGGGCTTTTGGTGCTGCCGTTGTTGCCTGTCTTCTCGCAGCCCTATTCTCTTTTGCCGTAATTAAGAGACGGAGCGGGGAAGGTGAAATTGCTGCGCAGTACATAAGAGAAGACAATCCGAATATCTAAAAGATTTCCGAGGCAAGTCCCAGTGTTCCCCCTTTCAACATGCTGGATGCCGAAGTCGACAAGTTATGCAATGCCGAGAAATATCAGCGCAGTGATAGCCGTGCCGGTCATTTCATTCATATCAGACAAAGCAAGAAGACATTTTTCAGCGTGCTTCATTCTTTTGATTTTTAATTCTTTTTTAACTGCGGTGTTCCTATCATAGCCGCTTTCCAGATAAATCACTTGTAAAGGTTGGCGCCCGCGAAAATACTTGGCACCGCGTCCAGTTTTGTGCTGCAAGAAACGTCTTTCAACATCCGTTGTTATCCCTGTATACAAAGAGTTATCAGAACAGAGGATAACATATACTTGCCAATTATTCTGCGATCTTTGTTCCATTCGGTCTTTGAGGTTCCTGTGTTATTAAATAGAGTCCATCCGGAAACTCCGGATGAGACACTATTGGTTTCCAAATCGGAAACGAGGGATTTTGCGTCCTGGCTAGGAAATCAAGGGGTTGTGCGGAGGCGTACACGTAGTACGCCGCACAAGCAAGCCCGCAGATTGACACCGCCAGGGCGGAAAAGAACCGTTTCCGGATGGAAACTAAATATTTACCGACAACATCACTTTTTTATGGTAATTTAACTTGGTCCTGTAATGATTGCAAATGATATCCGAGTAATCGGAAAAAATGGCCGTAAAGATCCAAAGATATACCAGGAAAGAAAGGATTATATGTCAGCCGTTAAATTCCCGCCCCTGACCGTTGAAGAAGCAGTTGATTATTTGCAGGCTAATATGCCGCTCAATTTCGAGATCCCGCTGATAACTATGGAAAAAGAAGAGTTAGGTGATCTGTATTATTCACTTGGTGCTTATATCAGGAGTACCTTAGGTCTCTGGTCCGGCAATGAAGCATTAATAGAATCCTGCCGCTTGTTATCAGGCAACAAAGACCTCGATGCCGATGATGCCTCAATGCTGATCATTGAAATATTATGGGAACGAATGCAAAAAAAGGAAACATGAAGCATGAACACCCTTAAAATCATCATGATGCTCTCCGTGCTGTCCGGCATTTTAATAGTCCTAGGCTATTTTTTCGCCGGGAGGAAAGGAATGATAATCGCCTTGGTCATATCCGGCTTTATGAACCTTGGCAGCTACTGGTATTCCGACAGTATTATTTTGCGGATGTATGATGCACAGCCTGTTTCAAGGGAAACAATGCCGAAGCTTTATGATGCCGTGAGTAATCTAGCGGAAAGAGCACGCATACCGATCCCGAAAATTTATATCATTCCAGATGATAGTCCTAATGCTTTTGCAACGGGAAGAAATGAAAACCATGCCGCTGTTGCTGCGACCGTGGGTATCCTGAAAATCCTGGATCAGGATGAACTGGAAGGGGTAATCGCCCACGAATTGTCGCATATCAAACATAAGGATATCCTCATTGGAACGATGGCCGCGACCATTGTTAGCGCGGTAGTCGTCCTTTCTTATATGGCCCGATGGGCAGCGGTAATGGGCACCGGCAGTGAAGATGTGGGGAGTTCAGTCAAATTACTGGCAATAGCGATTATTGCACCTCTGGCTGCAACACTGGTTCAGATGGCAATGTCTCGTTCTCGGGAATATTACGCCGATGAAGGCAGCGCCAGACTGACGGGGAATCCGGAAGCACTGGCCAAATCTCTGGAGAAACTGGCAATGGTATCAAGGAAGATACCTATGGATGCCAATCCTGCTACCGCCCACATGTTCATTGTCAATCCTTTATCTGGAAATGTGGTAATGAATCTGTTTAGCACCCATCCACCGCTGGAGGAACGGATCAAGCGTTTGAGAAACATGAAATAACTTGAAGAGGCTAATTTTATTTTAAAGTGCTTCTGTCCGTCACATTGCTGCTCGCGGGCGGTGCGGGATTAAGGCTTCCGCCCCCTTCTGTAGCCGCCCCTTGTTTGGGTTTCGCCCGCAGATACCGGATAGCAGTGTAGCCGAGGAGCGCTGTAAAGACAAGGCGGAGTTCCATGTCCGGCATGAGATGGGCGAAACTGCCGCCCGAGAAGACCCCCACGAGCACCCCGACGATCAGTCCGGGGAGGATGTTTTTTCGGGTATTCCCCCTCTTCCAGTGGGTCCATGCCCCCAGCGTCGAAGCCGGGATCATCGCCAAAAGGGAGATGCCCTGGGCGGTATGCTGGGCGATCCCGGCGCAAAGAACCATCATCGGCACCATGAAGATCCCGCCCCCCACCCCCAGCATTCCGGAGATGAACCCGGTCAGGGCACCCAGGACGGCCAGGACGATCCACCGGCTCCAGGCGGGTGATGAGCTTTCCAGCCCCTGCGGCAGGAATGGCTTCAGGATGAGCAGCAGGGAGACGCATAAGAGGAACAGGCCGAAATACCGTTTCAGTTTTGCCTCGGGAAGGAAGCAACAGTATTTCGCTCCGAAATGGACCGTCAGGAGGGCCATGCCGGCCAAAAGGGCTGATGCCGGGATGTCTGCCGAACCATGAAGATAGTAGACGAACGCCCCCAACAGGGCCGTGAAGACGACGGCCACGAGGCTCGTTCCGTGTGCCTCTTGCTGCCGGAACTGGAGCAGCTCCGTCATCAGGGGTATCATGATCACACCTCCCCCCACACCGACGAGGCCGCCCAGTACCCCCGCCACCAGACCAACCAGAAGACCTGCCCTCATAATAGGTTGCTCCCTCCTGTTCCCCATGGGCTTCCGGCAAGACCGAGCCCGGTTCGCTCCTGTTTGAGGGAAAACGAAGATTCCCTCAGAACTATCCGCCCCGTGTTAGCCCTACTGGGGCTCTGGCAAAGGAAATCGCAGAAGATTATAACCGGGTCATTAATATTGCCAAAGCCATGAAAACTTCAAAGTGATGATTTCATCTAGAGATCCGGCATGAGGCCGATTTCCTTGAGGAAGTCGATCACCAGGGCGTCGAAGCCGGCCGGATCTTCGAGCATGCAGGCATGGCCGGTGCCGGCCAGCACCCGGTGGCGGGAGCCGGGGATGAGGCGCGCCGTTGCTTCGCCCCGGGGCCGTGCGTTGTCGAATTCGCCGTTGATGATGAGTGTCGGGGGTTTGTACCCAGGGAGGAAAGGCCGCGCGTCGCCGGCGGCGAGCGCTTCGAAGGTGCGCACGACGGCTGCGGGGTCGTGCCAGGGATCGCGTTCCGAAAACATCCTGTGCAGGTAAGAGCCGAGGGCCGTGTCGGCAAATCCCGCGCGATTGCCGAAGCGCAGGTGGTCGCGGCGGTAGGGCGAGAATGGTTCCGTTCCATAACCATCGATCCGCCGCTGGAAGTCCTGGGGCCCGGAATTACCCCCTACCTGGATCACGGCGGCGCACCGTTCCGGCCACAGGCCTCCCAACAACAGCGCCAGCTTGGAGCCGATCGAGCAGCCCATGACAATGGCCTTTTCCGCCTTCTCCTCGTTCATGACGCCGAGCACGTCGGCGGCCATGTCCTCGAAGGTGAAGGGGCTTGTGACCTTGGCCGAGCGGCCAAAACCGCGCAAATCCAGGGCCATCACCCGAAACCAGGTCGAAAAATGGGCCATCTGGTAAAGCCAGAGGGTGTGGTCAAAGGGAATGGCGTGCAATAAAACAAGCGGCGGCCCCTCGCCCGCCACCTCGTAGTGAATTTCTACCCCACTCACCCGGCTTTTTGCCATTTTATTCCCCCTTGTCAAATATTAACCACAGAGATCGCAGAGAACATCCTGAATGAAGGAACACTCATTCGGAGAACACAGAGGTGCATACTCTCTGTGCACTCTGTGGTTTATGTTTCATCCTCTTATCTTTTGCTCGTGATAATGCGCTTGCCGGCAGCGTTCCGGAACAGGGTGAATTCTATTCCGGGAATTTCTCGATTTGCACCAGAAGCGTGTTAAAGGGAAAGGCGCCGGCCGGGGATGGTTCATCCCGCGTGAGGACATTGGCGCTGCCACCCCGGTCAACCCCTTGCCCATCGGGCAGATACCAGGCCCCGGACGGCAGGATGGCCACGCCCGGCATTAACCGCTCGGTCACTTGCACCGGCAGGAGCATCTCGCCCCGGTCATTGAATACCCGCACCTGATCACCATCTACTATATTTCTGGCCCGGGCGTCGCAGCCGCTCAAGAGCACCGCCTGGGGGATCAGTTCCTTCAGCCAGGGAGCGGTGTCAAATTGGGCATTGGCCCGCCGTTTGGCATGCTTCGTGATCAACTGCAGCGGGTATTTGGCCGCGAGCGGGTCATTGACGCTTTCCCAGGTTTCGAGATATTTGGGAATGGGCGGCAGCAAGGGGTCATTCAGGTCGGCGATCCGCTGTGAGAAAATCTCGATCTTGCCGGAAGGGGTCGGGAAGGGGTGGTTCGCCGGGTCGGCAATCTGTTGTTGAAAGGCCACGTAGGGTTCATTACGCTCGACCCAGTGGATTCCCTGCTCCTTAAAGGCTTCATAATCGGGGATTTTAAGGCGCTTAGCCACCTCCCGCAAGGGCTCTTCGTCAGGCCGGTTGTCATAGTCCGGAATGCCCATACGCACGGCCAATTCCTTGGCGATTTCATTCTGCGGTTTACATTCGCCCCGGGGTTCGATGATTTTCCGCTGAAATCCGCAGTAGGCAAGACTTACCCCGAGAGTGATATCTTCTCTTTCCACAAAAGACGTGGTGGGAAGAATGATATCGGCATATCTGGCCGTGGCCGTCATATACTGTTCCACGACCACGGTGAAATCGATCGCCTGCATGGCGCGGACGATCTTATTGGTGTTCGGTGTGGAATTCACGTAATTGGAACTCACGATGAAAAGCAGCTTGTAATCGGCTGGATAGCCCCCTTGCTTACCTTGCAGGATGGCATCGGCAACTTTGGTAAGGTGGATGTGGGGGTATTGTTCGCCGCTGGGAACTTTAAGAACACCCGGGATGGTCTTTTCCACGGGATTCCTCGCATTCGGCACGGCCGCGCCCAGACCCAGACCGAAGGGGTAGCCTCCCTGCGTGGATTCCCAGGCCCGGGCCGCGGCGTCCCCCCCGTGGATACCCACATTGCCGGTCATGGCCGCCAGTGTAATGGCTGCGCGGTGGTACTGCTCGCCGAAGGCGCTGCGTCCCGGCGCGATTCCGGCCAAAAAGGCCGCCGGTTTTAAGGTTGCGTACTCGCGGGCCAATTTTTCTATGGCGCCGGCGGCCAGTCCCGTGATCGCCTCGGCCCAGGCGGGAGTCTTGGGGATGCCGTCTTCCTTGCCCAGGACATAGTCCCGGAACGGGGCAAAACCGACGGCATGAGTGTCGAGAAATTTTTGATCCTGAAGACCTTCCCTGATGATCACTTGGGCCATAGCTAAAAGCATGGCTGTGTCTGTACCCGGTCTGATGGGCAGCCATTCCTGGGCAAAAACTGTAGCGGAATCACTGAAGTAAGGATCGACCGCCACGAGGCGCGCGCCGGCCTCTTTTGCTTTGGCCAGGATTAAGGCCGTATTGGTGCCCGTCATCGTGGCGGCTGGGTCCCAGCCCCACATGACGATCAGCCGGGAATTGAGCAGATCGTCTCTCGTGTTCGAGCAGAATACCGTGCCATAGTTCATGAAAGAGGCGAACATGCCGGCTTGAAAGGAAGCAGTGCCGTAGCGGGCGGAAAAGCCGCCGGCCATAGCCAGCAGCCGATTTATGGTCGCGGGGTTGTTCAGGCAGACCTGATCGCCCGGCGCATGCAAGTATAAGATGGCTTCAGGGCCGAAGGACTCCCGAACCTGTTTTAAATTGGCAGCTACCGTGGCGAGGGCCTCGTCCCAGGTGATGCGGGCAAATTTTCCTTCCCCCCTCGCCCCGATACGTTTCAGGGGATAGAGGACACGGTCGGGAGAATATACCCTCTGGCGCAGGGCACGCCCCCGCATGCACGCCCGGAGTTGGGGCTCTGCACCGTCATCCGTTTCCACCCGCCTGATGCGTCCGTCTTCCACGTGCACCTTGAGGAGGCACGACCCGCCGCAATGGGTGGAGCATACGGTGTGTACAATGCGGCCCCCTGCTTTTTCCTGAGTTTCCATGTGCTAGTCCCCTAAAACTTGATATACTTGGCAAACTCATTTTTTATGTCCTCAGGCTGATTCAAGACACCATGGATCACTTTTAAGATCTCCTCTGCCGGGACGTACTGGACATCGATCTTTAATTTCTTTCCTTCAGCAAGCAGGTCGGGGTCCTTGCAAACCTTGGCCAGGGCGGTGCGTAAGATCTTTAACTTATCCGCAGGGGTGCCGGGCGGGGCCACGTAGGGCCTGCCGATCAGATCGGCCGCCGAATACATCGCCATGATCGCCTTGCCCATCTTGTTGGTGGTCAGGTCTTCGTTTACCGGGAGGTGCTCGATCCCTTCATCGGGAACCCTTCCCCTGAGCAGGGGGCGTACCAATCCCCTGTCTATGAAGGGTTTCATCGAGGCGTAAGAGCCGGACCGTCCGTCCGATTCCTTCCTTTCCACGCCGAGCATGCTTTCCGCGCTGCCCGGGTAGATGATGATATTGATGTTCACGCCGAGAAATTCTTTGATCAGCGTGGTAAACTGGTAATCCGACGAGCCGGTGCCGCTGCTGGCCATGGCGAGGACCGCCTTGGAGCGCAAAAGATCCTGGGCCGTCTTGTAGGGGAGGTCTGTCCGGACGCAAAACACCGTGGCCTCGACGGCCGTGGACCCCAGCCAGGCGTATTTGGTAATATCAAATTTTATGCTTTCCAGCTTGACTACCGGGGCAAAAGGGATCGCCCTGTTGAAGGTGCCGATGGTCAAACCGTTCGGCTTGGCGATGTTGTACAGGTAGTTGGCGGCGATGATGCTGCTGGCGCCCCCCATGTTTTCCACCACGATCGAGGGTTTTCCGGGGATGTACCGGTTGATGTACTTGGCAAGCAAGCGGGTCATGCGGTCGTATCCGCCCCCCGGCGTGAAGCCGACGACCATTTTGAGTGTCTTGCCCTCATAAAAGGGTGCCGCCGCAAGGCTTTGGGGATAAAAAGACACGGAAAGGATAAAAAAAGCTGTCAAGGTGCATAAAAGTGATCTCTTCATAACTTACCCTCCTTACGTCATGGCGCTGGCTTGTTAAATATCGATCCTGTTACCAATCAATGTTAATGGAGCCGAAAAAGAGTCGAATTTTCCTCTTTTTTGTCATTCCCGCGCAGGCGGGAATCCAGTGATTACGGTGTGTTATGGACTCCCGCCTTCGCGGGAGTGACAGTTTTTGACTTTTTACGAGACCGTCATATTTATTTGATAAGAAATCGCTTTCTTTCCTGATGGGAGTATATGCAAAGGAGATCGCATGTCAAGAACAAATACCGGGACAAATACCGGGAAAGGGGAATTATCCGGAGGGATTTAGTTGCTTCTTCTCTGTCTATGCTTCGGGGAATTGCAAGGGCTTACCGCATTTCCGCCGTCTTCTGCAGGATGAAGAGCGCTTCCGGCAGGCCGATTTCATGATCGCCGTTCACGTCCTTGGGGCAGGAAGGGCAGGGGTCTGGAGCCGGGGCCGGCAGTCCCGAGAGAATTCGCAGCGCCAGGACGGCATCGTCCAGTCCGACCTGGCAGTTGCCCGACAAATCTCCGGGCAACTGCAGGCTGGTAAGGGCGGCCAAGGCATTGATCCTGCCGCCGGAGACCATCTGATTAGCAACGGCGGGGATTTTATCCACCTTGTCCAAGATGGCCGCTTTGATTTCGCCATAGCCGAGACCTGGACATTGGGCCAGCATCAGACCGGCCAGCCCCGCCACGTGGGGGGCCGCCATGGAGGGGCCGCTTAGAAAATCATAGGCCCCGAGGGGTTTGTTGATCAGGGTAACAAGGGGTGTCCCCAGAGTCTTCAACGCGGCGCCGTCAGCCTGGGTCAGAGAAACAACGGGCACCCAGTTGCCGGGACTGCCCAGGGTGCCGCTGAAGTACTCGGCTACATTGTTATAGACGATGGCGCCCACCGCGCCGGCCGCTTGGGCGTTGCGCACCTTGTCCGAGAAGTTGAAAGGGATTCCATCCCGGTTCCCTCTTTCGATCAGGGCAATGTTGCCGCGTACAGCGGTGGGGAATTCATCTGGATACCCCTTGCCGCAGTCATAGAGGGTGGCGGTGAGCCCGTTTTCACCCGTTGGGCCGGCAAAGAGCATCCCGTCTGCGGTGTATTCGACTGGGAGCGCCCCTCCTGTCCTGACAAACGCTGCGGTTTCGCCCTCTCCCGGCACGGTGGAGTAAATGTCCACCCCCGGGGCCATGACATCCACGCTGGTCCTTCCGTAATTGCTGAAGGTGGCCAGATTGTCATTCTCGTCGCTGGCCGCCACGGAAATGATGTTCGCTAGGTCCAGGCCGGAGGGGTAATGCTGCTGGCCGGTCAGGTCGGTGTCCATTCCGATGTACAGATCGTCGCCATTTCCTGCGGCACACACGGCTAGAATGCCGGCGTTTCTTAGCCTCGTAAAGGCATTCTTCTCGGTTAGGGAGGATGCTAAACCGCCAAAGCTGCAGGTGACAATCTTTGCGCCCTTGGCGATGGCATAATCGATGGCATCGCTGACGGCATCGTCGTCAAAGCTGGTGCCGTTATCCGCCATGGCTTTCAGGGGCATGATCTTGAGCTGCCAATTCAGCCCGGCAATGCCCAGGCTGTTATTCCCCCGGGCGGCCACGATGCCGGCCACATGGGCCCCGTGAATATAGACGTCCAGCGGGTCGTTATCATTTCCGGCAAAGTCCCAGCCCCGGATATCATCGACATAGCCGTTACCGTCGTCGTCCACACCGGGCAAACCGTTTAACTCCGCTTCATTGATCCAGATATTGTCCTTGAGGTCCGGATGGCTGTAATCCACGCCTGTATCGATCACGGCCACGATGACCTCCTGGCTCCCCCGGGTGATGTCCCAGGCTTCCGGGGCTTTGATCTTGACCAGCCCCCATTGTTCGGGAAAATCCTGGTCATTGGGGGCTATAAGAGGGTAGCGTAAGGCGTGTCTTTCCACGTACTCTACTATCTCCGAGGCTCCGTAGAGCCCTAGCGCCTCCTCCTCCGCCAGCCCCTCGCGGAGCTTGATCCTTTGCAGACTGCGGTTTTTGCTGCTCCGGAGGACCGTGCTTCCCAGCAAACGATGCAAATCCGCCATCTGTTGCTCCGTGATGCCAGGCTTGAAATTAACCAATAATTCCCTTGGTTTGTAAAGTGGACGGATCTGGTTGCCGGCCGCGCCACTACCGTTAGAGTCCCCTCCTCCCGGCTGGCCCCCGGCTTTGGCGCCAGGTGCTGCGGCGGCTATTTCTTTTTCCTGCTGGCCGGCGCTGCCGGAAGCGGCGGCCTTGCTTCCCCCAAGTACTCCTGCGGCAGTGGCAGCCTTACTCAGCCTCTCTTGTTCGTCTGATTCGGTAAAAGCCATGGCGTGGATGATGCGATAGGCTTTTTTATCAGGCAGATACTCGTAAACCAGGGCTCTGCTCCGGCATAAATTCTTCAGGGCCTCTTCGAGAGTCACGTCGGTGAGTTTGATACTGACGCGGCCGGAGACTCCTTCACCCAAGGTAAGGTCGATATTTGCTTTTTGCGAGATTACCCGTAGGATGTCGCTGAGGTCGGCATCCCTGACATCCAGGGAAATGAGCTGGCCCTGAACCTTAATTTGCGCTTCCGTCGGCAAGGACTGCTGTATATTTTCCCTGGCTCCTGGGTGCGCGCTACTTAAATAAGGACTCGCCGCGCCGATAAGGCTGTAGATGAGGATGACTGTCAAAAACCGTCTGATCATGGAATCAAATAAGACATGTTAGGCCTGCTTGTCAATGCCCCTGATGGTCAATTGCCGGGAAAGGGGGTGTGAAATAATACATTGACATTGCATGGGGAAAAAGCCGAAAATAACCCTAACCCGAAATTGCTTTCCCCTGGAAAGAAATTTCTTGCTTACTAACCCCCATGCCCGGCATGGGTACAACGAAGGATGAAAATCCCCTCCAACCCCCTTTGGCAAAGGGGGGCGTGGGGGGATTTCCATATAAAACAGCGTGATACGTTCTTTCGGTTAAGGGTGCCTTTTGCTGACTACAGAAAGGGGTGGCTTATGAAGACAATTTCCTGCGTGAAGATCATGGTTCAGGTGGTCGTTCTCTCAGCTTTAGCCAGCGCTTATGCCGTCGAACTCAAACTTGGCACGGCCCCGGCAGAGGTCTATTTCCGCCCCGGCGATGCCTGCACCGGCGTGATCGTAAAAGAGATCAATAAGGCGAAGGCCAAGGTCCTTGTCCAGGCCTATTCCTTCACCTCCGAAGACATCACGGCCGCTCTCATCCGGGCCCATCAAAGAGGGGTGCACGTGGAACTCATCCTGGATAAATCCAACCGGACGGCCAAGCATGGTGCCGGCCATAGCGCAGCCCAGGCGGGCATCAGGACACTCATCGATGCGGCGCACGCCATTGCCAATAACAAGATCATGATCATCGATGGAGCCAGGGTGCTTACGGGGAGTTTTAATTTCACGAAGGCTGCCGAAGAGAAAAATGCCGAGAACCTGTTGATCATCCAGGATACCAATCTGGCGGCAATATATTTGAAGAATTGGGAAAAGCACAAGGAACACTCGGAGAGATATGAGGTTAAGTGATGATAAAATATTTCGGCAAATGTCTGAAGTTAGCTACCCCTGAACCATGAGGGAAATCAAAATCAACAAGGTCGTGCGCTCCCGGCGCCGGACCATTGCCCTCATCGTTACGGCGGACGCCACGCTGGTCGTCCGTGCGCCTTACCATACGCCGCTCGAGTATATCAAAAATCTGGTGAGTGAAAAAAGCGCCTGGATCGCCCGCAAGCTAAAGGAGGCCAAGCAGTGGCTGCAACGGCCGGCGCCGGCATTCGTAAACGGTGCGGAATTTTTGTTTCTCGGCAAACGCTATGAACTCAGCATTGTGGAGCAGGCCGCCGCCGCCGTCGAACTCGTCGAGACAGGTAAGCTCATCCTGGCGAAACGGGTGGTGCCTGACGCCCGGGAGGTCTTGGAACGATGGTACCGGGCCGAGGCTCGGAAAAAAATCGCCGCCCGCTGCCAGTGGTATGCAGAGCGAACGGGCTGCAAGCCCTCGACCCTCAGGATCACGGGCGCCCGGAAGAGGTGGGGGTCCTGCGGCGCCAAGGGGACCCTCAACTTTAGCTGGCGATTGGTCATGGCTCCACAGGATGTCATCGATTATGTCGTGGTGCACGAATTGGCGCACATCGGGCAGATGGATCATTCCAAGCTATTCTGGGACAAGGTCCGGCGCATCATGCCGGATTATGAGAGACAGCGGCAGTGGCTGCGGGACAATGAAAGATTGTTGACCTTCTGAAGTCTGAAGGCGGCGGACTTTGTGCAGGGGATGATTGTTGTTAACCCTATGCTTGTGGTTCAAGTCCGCTGGGTCGCCAGGAAATATGGAAATGGGCAATGGGAAGAATCTATAATTTTGTCCTAGAATTGCTTAATTTTCAGAATTTAAAGAGTACGATGCACGCCCAACACGTTTAATGCGGCCTGAGTGGACCAAATTCGACAGGCATTTACGTGTCCAACATTCATATCTAGCCTGACCGCCAATCTTCCAAGATTGACGGTGATAAGGAGTTACAAGAGGATGTGTCTTCATTAACTGATAAATTTCATGTAATGTGATAGTGGGACAATTAGATTTTTCAATTATTCTGAAAATTACTTCATTCCATGTTCCCATTATGCGCCTCCTTTTCTCTATTTGTGGTAAGTTACTTTGTAAACAAGGTATTTAACTCTTCATCATCAAAATGAAATTTAATTTTGAATCGTTCAACAAGTTCGGCGTCATAGCTGTTTTCTGGGAAAATAATTTTCAGCAGCGGTTCTAAAGGAATAGCGGTGCCTTTAAAAAGTTGTTTTTTTATAACCTTTAAATAATTAGCACCGTATCCGTATGGTGAATTGGGTGATGTCCTTTTCCAAATTACATCATTTCTTAAATCACACTTGTTCCGAATTTCTTCATCATTTTCAGGATGATATTTACATTCGTTTATGGCATTACAGTTTTCTTTAACGTCTTTACCACCCCAGCACCCATATTTTCTTGTCTGTCTGAAATGCTCTATGGTTCGTTGACAACTTATCAGACCATATCTTTCGCCGCTATATGATGCTTTCATCCAAGGATTCCTAAATGATCCATTAGGCAATTGAAGGTTCATTTTTTTCATAAAATCGACGACATTGGATGTTTTATAATTTCCTCTAGTATTAAGGTATTTATCCATTAAAAAAGTAAGAAATGCCGGATGCGTTTTTAATGAAGCAGATCTGAGTTCATCAATATTCTTGAGCATCGATGGTTTTAATGGAGGCTTAAATGAAATGTCATTATTTCCTTCTTTGGGTATTTTATTGGTCTCGATATTTGTGTCGTAAGTTTGGCTGTTTGTTGTTGGCATGTTCAGTAAGCGGCGCAATACCATATTAGGATTTGTTTCTTTGAAAGGTATTGCTATCTCACCTAATTTCTCATAAATTTCATTGTCTACTTCAATTTTAACCATGCCGTACCTCCCTTCTTCATACCTTTAAAATGCGGCTAACTGTCATTTACTGTCACAGTAAATTATATTATCTGTAAAGTCAAGAGATACTTTCGATAGGGACACCCGTCAATTATTGTCGTTGAAAGCCAGGGGTTTCATCCACTCAGATGATTATTGTAGTACAGAAAGAATAGTGTATGTTTTTTTGTACTTATGTGCATGAGTCATCCACAGCCATGCCCGCGGCCCGTAGGAGAGCCGCGGGCATGGCTGTGAATAACTCATTCCTCTTGTCTGTATGGCTCGCTCTTTCCCTCCGATATAGGAACACGAGGGGTAAAAATACATGCCTTTGCCACCAGAATAATGTCTTGCCATTATGTAGCTTAAACGATACAATATTAACATGGAATCCTTCTCTCACACTATTGCCTATTATCTAACCGAAACGGGCAAGAAGCCATTTAAGGATTGGCTGGATGGGCTTAAAGATGTGACTGCTCGCGCAAAGATACGCGTGCGACTCGATCGGGTCAGGCTTGGGTTGTTCGGAGATCATCGCTTTGTCGGAGAAGGGGTTTATGAACTAAAGGTTAATCATGGTCCAGGCTACAGGGTATATTATGCCTGCGATGGGGATAATGTCATCCTGCTTCTGCTCGGTGGCGATAAGTCACGACAGGAAAAAGACATTGCCCAGGCAAAAACATACTGGCAGGACCACCAAAGGAGGTTTAAACATGACTGAAAAAGAAACCACTTACCAGGAAGATTTGCTGGTATCCCTTAAGGACCCGCAGGAAGCAGCAGCTTATCTAAACGCCGCCATCGAAGATGGGGACCGCGCCGTTTTTCTCTTAGCATTACGGAACGTAGCGGCGGCCCATGGCGGTATGTCAACTATTGCCGAGAAAGCCTGCTTGAGCCGGGAAAGTCTTTATCGCATGTTATCCAAAAAAGGGAATCCGGAAATTAAAAGCATTTTCACGCTCCTGCATGCGATGGGGCTGAAACTTGCCGTAGAACCGGAAAATAAGGGAGCAAGAAAAAGAACCGCGAAGAAAGCAGCCTAACGGAAAGGACTATTTGAAGCCGTGGAAAACAGAGGAAATGGCTGAAAGAAAATGACGGGTTCTTAATAATCACTGTTGCGGAAGGGGGAAGACGATCCCTGGACCGTCTTCCCGGGCGGTGAGCGTTAAATGGTGTCCATCCGGAAACTCCGGATGGACACCATTGGCTTTCTCATTAGGTGGAGCGAATTTCCTGCCGCATAAAGGCGATATAGGAAATGGCAAAAAAGAGGGCTGTGATGGCGATCAGCGAGATGATATGCGGAAACACGAGGTAGACACTCTGCAAGAGAGGGAGGGGACTTTGAAAGCGCGAAAGGGAGAGTCTTTCCATCGGACCCATTAACAGGATCGTCTGGGTGGTTTTCCTCATGGGGTCAAGGATGGCCGTTGTTCCTTCGCTGTAGAGCGTCATGGGCGAAAAGAGGGAAAGGACATTCCTGACCCGTTCATGCTGGATCACCTGTTCCGGGTTGTTCATGACGCTATTCTGATCGACCGGGGCAATCACATCGGAGAGTATCCCCGCCCCGATCGCCACAAAGAAGGAAAAGAAGATCCAGCAGGCGATCGCTGCGAGCGCCGAGGTGGCGATGCTGCGAAAAAGGATCGAAAAGAGTATGGAAATTCCCAACCAGAAGGAAATGTAGAAGATGCTCAAGATGAGGTAGATGACCAGGCGGCCGATTTCTTCAGGGCCCGGGACGACGCCGACCAAGACGAGTCCCAGTCCCGAGATCAGCAGCACAATGGCCAGGAGCATGGTCGTGATGATCGCGACACCGGCCAGGAATTTGCCGTTGATGACGGCATCCCGGTAGATGGGCTGGGAAATTAGCTTACTCAAGGTGCGGGCGCTGCGTTCCTTATTGATGGCATCGAAGCCCAGAACGATCCCGATCAGCGGTCCGAAAAAAGCGATAAACTGGATCAGGGAAAATAACTTACCCGTCGAGGTGAAGAGCAGCAGAAATACCAAGGTGGGTTTAGCCATCCCCTGCAATTCATCCCGCAAGCTGGCGCCGACCATGTAGGCCGTAACAAAGCTGACCATCATGATCATCGTGAAAAGCAGTATGAAACGCGTAGAGCTGAAGTGATCCGACAACTCCTTCCGGCAGACGACGAGCAATCCTGTCAATTTTGACCCTCCTTGAAATACTTCATGTAGATCTCTTCCAGGGTGTAATGTTCCTGGCCCACCCCGAATTTAGCCTGGCCCAGTTCATCGATGTTTCCCAGTGCCACAAGGTTTCCCTTGAGCATGATCCCCACGCGGTCACTGATTCTCTGCACCTGATCGAGAAGATGGGAGGAGAAGAAAATGGTCATCTTCTTTTCCTTGCTCAGATTAGTAATCAGGTCCAGCATCTTGGCCGTCCCGTCGGGGTCGAGTCCGAGCGTCGGTTCATCCAGGAAGATCACCTGGGGCTCCTTTATCAGGACTTCGGCAATGCCCAGGCGCTGCCTCATGCCGCGGGAAAAGTCCCCCACTTTTTTTGTTTTTTCCTTGTCGAGTTCCACTACTTCCAACAATTCCCCGATCCTGGTCATCGCCACCTCATCGGGGATGCCGTTTAAACGGCTTACGTAATGGATATTTTCCACGGCAGTCATGTCGTCATAAAAACCGACATTCTCCGGCAGGTAGCCGACAACCCGTTTAACCTGCAAGGGCTCGCGTGTGGGATTGAATCCGCAAACCTTGGCCAGCCCGGAGGTTGGTTCACTCAGTCCCAGGAGCATCAGCAGGGTTGTCGTTTTACCGGCGCCGTTCGGTCCCAGGAAACCAAAGACTTCACCCTTGTAAATTGTCAAATTCAGGTGATTAACGGCGACCTGCTTGCCATAAACCTTTGTTAATTCCTGGCATTCTATGATGGGCTGCCCGTCCACGTCATCTCCTCCCCAGCCGCAGGAACAGGCCGCCGAGCACGGCGATAACCAGGAGGATGAGGATGATGCCGATCCACCCCCAGGCGGGAGAGGTCTTGACCGAGACGCGGAGTTCCACGTTTTTGTTGCTTCCTTTTTCTCCATCGACGGATACGGAAACGGAATAATCACCTACCAGGGACTGAGCTGAGGGAGTGATGGTAACTTCCACCTGCTTCATGGCGCCCGGTTCCAGGGCTTCGATCTTTTCCGGTTTGAATTCCACCTTCCAGTTTTCCGGTTTGAAGGAGCTGAGCGAAATGTTACGATTGACGGCTGTGCCGGTGTTCTTGACGAAGATCGAAAGATTAGCCGGTTTGCCGATGTTGGCTTCGAGCGAAAGAAGGCCCGTAGGAGTTCCGGCATCCAACTGGTAGGTGCCGGTGAGGACCACGGCCAGTTTTACCTCCACTTTTTTATCGCCCGAGCTGATCGTCACGGAGATCGGATAGGTGCCGGAGGTGGCGTCCTTAGGCGGGGTAACCGCTACGTTTACCGACTGGTTCTGAGCGCCTTTAATGCGCAGGCTGGAAATCAGCTTCTCTTCGTAGGCGGGTTTGAAATTGACATCCCATTTTTCGGGCCCCTGGGCGCTGAGGTTGAAAGTTTTATCGCTTTCGCTCTTGTTATTTACATCCAGAGAAAACTCAAACTTGGCGTCCGGTTGCCCCTTTAAGACGGGATAGGAGGTTGTCACCTGGAAGTCCTCGGAGGTAGCGGTCTTTTCCCGTACCGTCACATGGATCTTCTGGGAGGAGGTGAACTTGCCGTCCTCGGTGCGGGCGTCGAGCTGAAAGTCGTAACTGCCCGGTTTGATGGACTTGTCAGGTTCCGCCAGAAAGGTGAGCTGCCGCGTCTTACGGCCCGGGACGGTAATGCTGTTGACGGTATAGGTGGGGCCTTTAAGGGATGTCTTCCAGCCTTTGGGCACGGTTGTCAGGTTAAGGAGGATGTTCTCATCCCTTTTCCCGCGGTTATCAACCGTTAAATCCATACGCACGGTCTCTCCCAACGCGGAGAAGATCCCCGAATATTCCGTATAGATGGAGATCCCTCGTTCCGGGCCGGTATCTTTTTCTTGTGCCTGGAGCAGTGCGGGCGATCCGCAAAGGGTGATCAATGCCAAGACCATCAAGCTAAAGCAACTACGGATAAGACTTCGTTGAATCACGTTCAACCTCCTCAAGGTGTTAATGCCTATTTACGATACTTTCATTTTATGGATACGCTTGAACAAGCCCTGAAAGGCCCAGCGCTGGAATACATTAATGAAAAATTATATTTTGTCAAGTCGTTTCTGTGAATTTTTCACCGGCATTGTTCTCAAGGTGATCTTACAGCGCTGACCTGTAGAGGATAATCTTTAATCTTTCAAGGATCTTCTGGGCTGTTTCCCCGTCCCGCACCGGGGTTACGGGCTGCCAGTCTTCCCCGGTGCCGAAAAGCTCGTGGTGGAGAACGGCGCAGCCCCGGGAAATCTGCAGGGGACCGCTTCCCTCGATACAGGGCAGGCATTGGTCAAGAGCGGCCCGCAGGCGCTCCTTTTCCTCTTCGCTTTGCCCATGGAAGACAACGACTTTCGTCGGCATGTCCTTTTGACCGCTGCCGAATTTGCCGTAGACGTGACCGATGGGAAATCTTTTTTCGAACTCCGAAAGCAGGGCCAGGCATTCATCCAAACCCGGCACCACGGCTGTTATCTTCCAGCACTGATAGGCATTGCCAAGAGCAATCTCGCTTTTCCCCGCCTGCAGTTGCTCGTAGAGATTCTGGATGCAGGGCAGACAACGGCCATAGATGTTGTTTTTTGTCGTTTTCAGGGAAGGGTCGCTTTCAAAGCTTACCCAATAGTTTCCATCAGAGCTTTGGGGTATCTTTCCCAGATATATTTGCCAGGGTATTTTTTCCATAAGACCATTGCTCCTATGAGCTTAGTAGCAAAGGATGAAGGATAATGCAATTGCCGATTGGACCTTTGCTGACAACTTGATTGACAAGGGTGAAGGTTTTGTCATATGTCATAATCTCGGAGTAGGATCAGCGGAAGAAAAGTAAGGGGCGGAAAATGGAGGCCATAAAAGATCGGGCAGTTGATTTCTCTAAAAAAAAGTTCCTTATTGTCGAGGATTTTATCAGTTTTCGCTCGCTCCTGAAAAAAATGCTTCAGTCTTTTAAAGTTTTCGATGTGGATGAAACGGGCAACGGGGAAGAGGCCGTCAAGAAGCTGTCCCGCAAGAAGTACGACGTCATCCTCTGTGACTATAATCTTGGGGAAGGCAAAGACGGACAGCAGGTTTTGGAAGAGGCAAAACTCCGGGGTTTTATCGGTTACTCAACCATCTTCATGATGATCACCGCGGAAAATACCGTGGAGATGTTCATGGGGGCACTGGAATATCAACCCGATGATTACCTGATGAAGCCTTTCAACAAATCCATGCTCGAAACAAAGTTGTCCAATCTCTACAGGAAAAAAGAAAATTTACGGGATATAGAACGGGCGATAGAGCGCGAAGACTATGAGATGGCGATCGGCATCTGCAGTAACCTGATCGAGAGCAATCCGCGGAACCTACCGGAATTGCTGAAGTTGAAGGGGGAAATGCTGCTCAAGACCGAGAAATACGAAAAGGCCGCCAAGTTTTACGATAAGGTTCTCGCCATGGGAGACTTCCCCTGGGCGATGCTGGGACAGGGCAAGGTAAAATTTACCCAGGGGGATTACGAGGGCGCAAAAAATATCTTTGAGGAACTAATCGCAAAAAATGACAAAATTACCAGTGCTTATGACTGGTTGGCAAAGACTCAACAAAAAATGGGCGCTTCCCAGGAAGCGCAGCAGACACTGATGAAGGCGGTGGCCATATCGCCCAAGGCTATTATGCGGCAAAAAGAACTGGGAACCGTAGCCCGTCAAAACCAGGATTACCATACGGCGGAACGGTCTATGCGCGCCGCGGTTAAACAGGGAAAGAATTCCTATCTGAAGAGTGCATCCGATTATACCGGTTTGGCAAACGTCCTGATGCAGCTCAATGATGGCGAAGGGAGCGTGGCGGTGTTGAATGACGGGGCCGACGAGTTTACCGGTGACACGCAGGCCTTGCTGGATATCAATATCACCCGTTGCCGGGCCTATAAAATGACCAACAATGAAGAAGCCGCAAAAAAGTCGCTGGGAACGGCCCTCAAACTGGCGAAAAGCTCCCCGGAGCCTCTTACTCAGGATGTGGAGCTCGAACTGGCAAAGGCCTGTTTCGTTGCGGGTGATGAAAAAAGGGGCTCCGAGATCGTCCGCTCCATCGTCCAGAATAGCCATGACGACGAAGCCTTGGCGGAAAAGGTCATGGGTGCTTTTCGTGACATCGGCCTGGAGGAAAGCGGCGCCAGCATTATCGAAAACGCCAGGGAAGAGGTCTATGCTTTAAATAACGAAGGGGTCCGGCTGGTGCGCGAGGGTGACCTGGAAAAGGCCGTCGACTATTTTGAAAAAGCTGTGGAGACTCTGAAGGAAAATAAGATTATCAATGCCAATGCCGCCCTGGCGTTGATGCTTCACATGAAAAAATATGGTGCTCAGGATGAACCCCTCAATAGGGTGTACCTGTACCTGGAGCGTGTCAAAGCCATTGATCCTGCCTATAAAGACCTTGCTCAGCTCCAGACGATGTGGCGGGAGTTGCGGCCTAAGTTCAAATTTGCCGGCCGTGATTAGTTGGCAATCATTTTCCCGGGAAAAGTGATTTCGTGAGCACACTTATCCCGTTTAGCGGGGCTAGGGACGATAAAATGGATTTTTCCGACATTTTGGCTTCCACTATTCACGATACAAAGAACTCTTTAGGGATGCTGCTCAATACCCTGGAAGAGATGGTGGCCCTCTTTGATGACCGTGAGGAAAAAAATCAATTCTTCCAGCTCCAGTATGAGATTAAACGCCTGAACAACAGTCTCATCCGCTTGTTGAGCCTCTATAAGGCGGAAAAGTCACAGCTGGCGGCACACATCGATTATCATTCCGTCAATGAATTTATCGAGGATATTGCCCAGCAGTATGAGCAGCTGTTTAATTCCCGGGGGATAGACCTGGAGGTGGCGGTGCCGGACGGTTTGTTTTGGGCTTTTGACCGCGGCCTGATTACCGGCGTATTGGATAATGTGCTGAACAATGCCTTCCGGTACGCGAAAGACAAGATCAGGCTGTGCGCCGCCTGCGAGAATGGATGCCTGGCGCTCCATATCGCCGACAATGGTGCCGGGTATCCGGAAAACATGCTTGTCTACGGGATGGACCATCCCCGGTTCAAGGAAAACGTCAGTTTCGACACGGGGAGCACCGGCTTGGGGCTGTATTTTTCTTCCCTGGTGGCGAAGATGCATGCCAGGGGTGAGCGGGCTGGTTATATTACCCTTACCAATGGCGGCGATTATGGCGGGGGCTGTTTTTCCCTCTTTCTACCACCCTGAGGTCCGGCAAAAAACCGTTCCGGGATAGGACGCAAAATTTCAGCTTGACAAAAGATTGGCTAGTTGGCATTGTAGCCAACCAGCGAGGAGGCATTATGATATCATTTCCAGAGGCGGAAATCAGGGCGAAGATCATCAAGGCCATGGCCCACCCGGCGCGGTTGATGATGATTGAATTTCTGAAAGGCGGCGAACGTTCCTTCTCGGAAATATTCGATCTTTTTAAGCTCGATAAATCAACGGTATCCAAACATCTCCTGGTAATGAAGGAAGCCGGCATCGTTTCCTCCCGCAAGGAGGGCATGGACATGATCTACAGGCTTGATGTTCCCTGTATAACCGATTTTTTCAATTGCGTGACGGCGGTCATCGAAAGCAATGTCCGCAAAAACCAGGTTTGTCTGTGCAAGTAGCAAATAAATGAGGTTGGAAAATGTTGCTCCGCAATTATGCTTTAAGGGTCGTCCGTTCCGACTGCAATCCTGCGGCTCAGACCGTGAACGCCCTGGCCGATCTCGAGGAAGACATCGGCGAGGCCCTGCCTTACCTGAACACCGTTCTGAAAGGGTGTCAGTATGACCATGAAGAAAAAATATTGGTAGTAAAAAGGGACGGCCATTTGATTACCTTCCGGCCACGACAGATCGCGCTGACGAAACTGGAGGATGAAGATGAAACAAGGTCGGTCCTGGAAGAGTTGCAGGGGATCATCAACGCAGCTTATGCCGGCAGAGAGAATATCGAGCCAACCTATGCCTCGCGGCCCAGCCTCCGTCCCCTCGACGTTTTCAAGTTCCTTCCGGGAACGAACTGCCGGGAGTGCGGGGAGCCCACCTGTCTGGCCTTTGCCGTGAAATTGGCCGCCGGGGAAGTGGAAGGGAAGCAATGCCCCTTGCTTTCGGCGCCGGAATACAAGGAAAAAAACCAAAAATTAACGTCACTCCTGGGGCAGGGCAGGGTCCAGACGCGTCTCGTCAACCATGGAGCCACTTTAAGGTAATTATGGTCAATAATGCGGTTATCTTTATCATTGTTGCGGTTGTTTTAACTTTGGTTTCCTTTGTCTTGGATCGGCGCAAGACCATCATGGGCCTGAAAAAAGGCTGGAACATGTTCCGGAATATCGCCGTTCCCTTTTTAAATATCCTGATTTTAGTGAGCCTGGTGTTGTACATGGTGCCACCCGCACTGATTACTGAATACTTGGGAGCCGGCTCCGGTTTCCAGGGAATTGCCATCGCGGCCCTAATCGGCTCCATAACGTTAATACCGGGTTTCATATCCTATCCCATTGCCGCCATGCTCATCAAGCAGGGCGCTTCCTATACGACGGTTGCCACCTTCATGACCACGCTGATGATGGTGGGCGTTGTCACCTTGCCCTTGGAGGCGAAATATTTTGGCATGAAAGTGGCAGCGCTGCGCAACATCTTAAACTTTGTTGCCGCCATCATCATCGGTCTGTTGGTCGGGGTGCTCCTATGAAAAAATTTGTGACAAAATATAAACAATATGTCTGGTTGGCAGTGTATCTGATCGCGACGCTCGCCTCTTTTACCGTCGGCTTTCATCCCGGCAAGGAAGTATTCGGTAATTTTAAGAAATTTTTCATCGAGATGATCAGTTTCATTCCCTTCTTGTTTATCATTGTCGGCCTTTTCGATGTCTGGTTTCCCAAAGAGAAGGTGGAAAGGCACGTCGGGCAAGAATCGGGAATAAAAGGCATGTTTCTGGTTATCCTTTTGGCCATGTTGCAGGCCGGTCCGCTCTATGGAGCCTTTCCCGTCGCCTATATTCTCTACAAGAAAGGCGCGAGCATCAAAAATATCTTTATTTATATGGGTGCCTTTTCCGCCTTAAAAATACCCATGCTGGGTATCGAAATCGGTTATCTGGGCTTGCCCTTTACCCTGGCCAGAACGCTGGTGGCCCTGCCCTTATTCATCGCCGTGGGCTATGGTATGGAATGGTATTTAAAGGGCAGAGACTTCAAGGTCAATCAATTATGACGCCCCTTTTTTCCAGTCTTGGCTTTGCGCCCAGGCTATAAAGAATGTTCGCGATCAGGCAAAAGCCCGTTAAGGCAAATATGACCAGATTGATACCGACCAGCGCTGTCAGGATCAGCCAGTAGAGGCTGTGCAGCCATGCCAAAGCGGCGCTCACGAGGGTGAACAATCCGGCAATCAGCCAGATGATTCTCTCCAGATACCATTCATCAGTTTTTACTAGATACATGCTTGCTCCTTTCGAGGTTTAGTCTAATTTTCAATGTTTGATGGACTCGTAAAAAGTCCATTTACGTTAACTAGCGAAAATAATTAATAAATAGTTCATTTTCCCCTTGACTATGTTTTCATAAAATGGTATGAACCATGATAAATATCAGCGACATACAGGATAATGCCATGATTC
>ORJL010055740.1_pt1 | contig 27053 bp, 20 predicted proteins | sample 1779941 | NCBI WGS metagenome assembly ORJL01 (sample SAMEA104232317, study PRJEB22302) | groundwater metagenome | biome: forest; feature: aquifer; material: groundwater | place: USA | collected 2011-08-07 | depth 5.8 m
GCGCGAGTACATTGGGCTGGACGGACGTCTCAAGAAGGTGGGGCCGTTCCGCATGCGCATCTTCAACTGTCCGGGGGATGCGGTGGTCACCGAGGGGACGGTCAAGAAGAAGTGGCAGGAGAACGGCCAGAACTTCGTGGAATTGGAGGTCTGGTCCGAGCACGCACGCGGCATCAGTGTGGGACCAGCGCCCGTGGTCGTCACCCTCCCTTCTCGACCCGTAGCCAAACGATAGGTCTGGGAAAAAGGAGCACGGCATTATTAATATCGGCTGCTGGACGCCTGTGGCGGGCCCTGTCGCCAGCCGGCTGTACTATGTGCCGGGATTCAAGAGCCTGGCCCATCGTGAGACCGCGATGGGGGCGTTCGGCACAAACCACGGGTGGCAGACCGCCCAGGACCCATGGGACCGTGGTGGACAACATCAGCAACCGTATTCTACGTCCTGAAAGTTTCTCACTTTTGCGTTCATGGACGCCGAGCGCGGCGTCGGAAGGATAGGCATGATGACACGGAAGGACCTGCGCGGGAAGTATGCCATTGTTGGCATAGGCGAGCCGGCCAACATCAACTGGGTGCCGGATAGGACGGAGCTGATGCTGGCGGCTGAGGCCACGTTGTTGGCCGTCAAAGACGCCAGCCTCGGCATAAAGGATATCGACGGCGTGTTCTGTGAGGGAGAGATGACGCAGAACGTGTTTCAGGAGTACACGGGCATCTATCCCCTGCATGCGGAAACCGGAGGGCGCGGGGCGCCGGGGCCCATCGGCCACGTGGAGCATGCCATCGCGGCGATGGAAGCGGGCCTCTGCTCCGTCGCCCTGGTCGTGCAAGGCACTCTGGCGCGAGGAGGCGGAGGCTCTCCGCTGGCCGCCAGTCTCGCGGGTGCGCAGAGAGCCACCGCCTTCGGACAGTTCTTGCTCCCTTACGGCATGAGCGGGGAGTTCGTGCGCCACGCCATGATCGCCCGCCGCTACAACCACGACTACGGGACCCGGATGGAGGACTTCGCCGAGCTTGCGGTGTCTACACGCAAATGGGCGGCATTGGCCCCGAGGGCTGCCTTCAAGGACCCTATCACGGTGGAGGATGTGATGACCTCCATGATGATCTCCGACCCCATCACCATCCTCATGTGCTGCCCGCGCCTGGACTACGGAGGGGCCTTCATCATCACCTCCGCCGAGCGCGCGCGAGACCTGAAGCAGAAGCCGGTCTACGTCCTTGGCACCGCTGAGACGTACGAGGCGACCATCGACTTCAAGGACAACCTCATGGTCTGGGGCATGGTCCAGCGCGCGGGGAAGCGCGCCTTTGACATGGCGGGCGTCACGCACAAGGACATCAATGTCATGCAGACGCATGACGGCTTCATCCCGCTCCCTATCCTGGAACTGGAGGGCCTTGGCTTCTGCAAGCCCGGGGAAGGCCTGGCCTTTGTCGCCAAGGGCCGGACAGCGCCGGGCGGCGCGTTCCCCATGAACACCAATGGTGGCGGGCTATCCTATAACCACGTGGGGACTTTTGGCATCGCCTCCATCAACGAGACGGTGGAGCAGCTGCGGGGGCAGGCAGGGCCACGGCAGATTCACGGAGCGAAGGTGGGCATGGTGGCCGCCTCTGCCGGCGCGTTTTCCAGCCACGTGGACGTCATCGTCAGCACCGAGGCTAGGCCGTAATCTTAAGGCCCTTTGGCAGCGTCACGGGAATTGGCGACGTGGCCTGATGAACAAGGGTGCATCCCTTCCTGGAGGAATGCACCCTTGGCGTTTCTCAGGGGGACAGTCGGGCAGCCATTTGTGCTACGGACCGCTGGTATTCTTCCCCATCTCAACGCCCCGTCAGCAACAACATGTTGCGTGCCTTCCCTCTTTCATCTCAGCGGGTCATTTTGCCCAGGGCTTCCGCGTGTCACCTGGTATGTCCCATGTGGTAAAAGCCCACACCGCATTGTGGGTCGTCGCAGGGTCGCATACGATAGTGTTCCTGTCCTTTAGAGCGACCTTGATGCCCTTGGAGGTCAAGTACTTCTCCGTCTTGTTCAGGTCCGTGACCTTCAAGGTCACGGCGAACATGCCCGGGTGCCACTTGTCCATGTCTTGCCCGATCATAGAGGTCTTGTTGAGCGGTTGGGCCAGTTCCACTATCGTGTCTGTCCCGATCGCAACGAACGCGCTCTTCGTCTGCATGAGCTTCTGCTCACCCTCGTGGAGCAACGTCCCGCCGACGGCGTCGACATAGAGTTTCTTCGCCTTCTCCAGGTCAGGCACCTTGACGGTCATATGGGAGGAGTTAATGGCCCCCAAGGGATGCTCCACGATCCAACTCGGATCGAAACCAGGCTTGGCGCGCGGGTCGTCCGGTCGGGCCAGGCTGAACTGGAGCATGGTGAACGTGTCGAGGGGATGCGTGAAGAGGCCGTGGATCTCTTCTGGGTGCTTGTCGTCGATGGGATGTCCCTGCCCAATAACCCGGATACCGTGCGACTTCAGCCTCTGGTAGAGCTCCGGCATACCGTCTTCGACCAGGAACGCGATCGAATGCCAGCGTTCGCCGAATTCCTTGTAGAAGCGCCCGATGGGCGACCTTTCCCATCCTTCGATACGCATCGCCGGAGCCACGGGCTCGATGACCAGCGTCCCGATGAGCTCAAGCTCAGCATCCCGGGTATCAGCGGGGTCGTAGTTGTTCCCGTGCCACTGATGATTGGAAACGCCAAAGATGTGATCGTACCAGGTCTCCAGGGCAATGAGGTCCCCGGTCATGTGGATCATGTGGTAGTTCCTGCCGATATGGATCATGACATCGCCTCCACCACAAGGATTGCTTTTTGAGACTCAGCGCCCAGGGCGCTAGTAGATGACGTTTGCCTGTTGTAGCCGGCGGTACTCGTCTGCAGACATGCCGAGGAGCCCGCAGAACACTTCTTCTGAGTGCTGTCCCAAAGCAGGCGCTGGGATGTCCGCGAGGGCAGGGGTGGCCGGAAAGACCCACGGGGCGCCCTGATACTCGAAGGTACCCCAGGGCTTTGGGTTTCTCACCTCCACGATGTGTCCCCGTGCCCGGAGGTGGTAGTCATAGAAAAGGTCCTCCGCGTTCTGGACCATGCCTGTGGGCACGCCGTCCCTCTGCAAGAAGTGCATGACCTGCCTGGGTGTGTACTCCGCGGTCCACGTAGCGATGAAAGCGTCCAAGTCCTGGCGGTGGTCGATGCGTCCCTCTTTGGTCTGGAAACGGGCTTCCATGACCCATCCGGGTCCGCCGACGGCCTTTTGGAAAGCCCGCCATTCATCGTCAGTTTCCACAGCGATCACACACCAGGCGTTGTCGCCCCGGCAGGGATAGCTGCCATACGGCGCGTAGCGAGCGCTCGCGTAACCCTGCGGCTGCGGCTCCCGGTGGTTCACAGCCCGGTCGATGAAGGCAGCGTTCAGCATGGAGGCGAGGGTCTCAAGGAGCACCACCTGCACCTGTTGCCCCTCGCCGGTCCTATCCCGGTGTTCAAGCGCCGTCAAGGTTACAAAGGCCAGCGTGGCGGCAGATACATTGTCCGCCAGCGGAGAACGGACCGCTTCGTACGCGGACAGTTCGGGATGCCGCCACAGCCAGGTCAACCCGGAATAGGCTTGCACCATCGGCCCAAAAGCTACCCAGTCCTTCAACGGACCCACGTCGCCGAATCCGGGCATGCTGACATAGACGATGTCCGGCTTGTGCGCGCGCACAACGTCATACCCCAGGCCCAGGCGGTCCATCACGCCGGCGCTGAAGTTGCTGACAATGACGTCACTCTTGGCGGCCAGCTGCAGCGCCAGGTCGAGCCCCTCGGGTGTGCGCACGTCCAAAGTGATGCCCCGCTTGGCGCGGTTGATATCCGTGAAGCCGGCCCCCGGTTCTCTGCCGGTGAAGAACGCCCGCGACTCCACCTTGATCACGTCCGCGCCCAGGAAACCGAGGAACTGAGTGCCCAACGGGCCCGCGATGACGCGCGTCAAATCGAGGATGCGCACTCCCTCGAGCGGCCTCGCTGGAGCGCCCGACCTCGTGGATGATGCGGTCTTGCTGGTCGGTCCCGTTGCGCTCTCTCGAAGGATGTCCTCTTGGTCCTGGCCAGCTCTTGGCGCTGCGCGTCGGAACCGTGCAGGGGTTGCGCTCAAGCGCGCGAAATCGATATGGGGATAGACACCTACTTCCGGATGACTGCGCTCGGAAAACGACTTTAGGGCTGCAGCTTGAGGGCTCTCCATGAAGCCCCCGATCTGCTGGACAGGGGCTGTCGGGATCCCCCGCTTCTGGGCCTCTTCAACGAACTTCTCCGTCTCGAACTGTGCCGAGAACTGTCGCATCAGAAACTGGATGACGTCTGCGTTCTGCGCCCGGAATTCCCGGTCTTTCCATTCCGGTCCAGACAAGACAGGGTCGTCGATCCACTTGACGAAGGCGTCCCACATGTGGGGGTGGGCGGGTTGGAAGAAGGCAAAACCGTCCTTAGTGCTGACGATCGCAACGCCGGGGTCGTGCACCCCGGTCCGCCGACGCAGCCGGCGGCGCATCCCGTACTCCGCGAGCCCTGTTTGCATGTGCGTGCCCACGTCCTGCAGGGACATGTCGACGTGCTGCCCTGGGCCGCCTTTCTCCCGTGCCCTGATCGCTGCCAGCACGGCATACGCCCCGTGCATTCCGGCCACGCGCATGAGGAAGTCATTGGGTGAGACGCAGGGCGTCCCTCCCTCTCCACCGATCTGGGCCATCATGCCGCTCGTCGCCTCAGCGATGGCATTGTTACCCTTATAGGCTTTCAAAGGCCCGCTCTGCCCGAACGGCGTCAGGGAAAGCAAGACGATGCCCGGGTCCGCAGCATTGAGCTCCGCGTAGCCTATTCCCAAGGCATTGAGGTGCCCCGTGGGAAAGCTCTCGATAACGGCATCGGCGGTGCGCGCCAGCCTTACGAAGGACCTTTGGTCCTCCTCGCGACGCAAGTCCAGGACGATGCTGCGCTTGTTCGCGTTGACCTCGGCAAACAGAAGACTTCTGTCCGGTCCCGCCGTGTCGGAAGCGTAAGGCGCCGTCCACCGTTCAGGCTCACCGCCTGGCGGTTCCACTTTCATGACATCCGCACCCAGCTCCGCCAGGAAGTGCCCCACGTAGGCGGCAGCCTGCCCGCCGAGCTCCAGGATGCGGAGATGGTATAGCGCCCCACTCTTGTCGTCCGGCATTCTTGATCTCAACCTGTCTTCACCCGCCGCCAATATGTCTCTCACACAGCCCGTCGTGCTAAAGGGGGAAATGGCTGCCGCATCGTTACATACGGCCGCCTCAACCCATCAAGGATGGGGGTGCTACTGCCTGCTCCACGGCTTCCGTTTATCGTTCGGGATATTCCAGGTGGTGAAGGCCCAGACCGCGTTGTGCGTCGTCGTCGGGTCGCACACCAGCGTCTGCTTGTCCTTTAGCGCGGTCCTGACGCCCTTGGACGTTAGGTGTTTCTCGGTCTTGTCCAAGTCCTTGACCTTGAGCGTCACCGCGTAAAGACCCATGCCGTACTTGTCCATGTCCTGGCCGATCATCGACGTCTTGTTTGCCGGCTGGGCCAGCTCGACGATGGTGTCCTCTCCGACCTGGACGAAGGCGCTCTTGGTCTGTAGCAGCGGCTGTTCCCCCTCATGCAGGAGCTTGCCGCCGATGGTATCGACATAGATCCTCTTTGCCCGGTTGAGATCGTCCACCTTGAGCGTGACATGGGAGGAGTTGACGGCGCCGAGGGGATGTTTGTCCGCCACCCAGGAGGGGTCCCAGCCCGGCTGAAAACGCGGGTCGTCTTTCCGGGGTCCAAAGTCGAACTGCAACTGCGTATATGTGTCCTTAGGATGCGTGAAGAAGCTGTGGAGGTCCTCGATGTGCGCCTCGTCTATGTCCCTGCCATGCCCGTACAGCCGGACGTTCTGCGCCTTCAGTCTGAGATACAGTTCGGGGAGCCCTTCCGGGACGGCCCACGCAAGAGAATGCCAACGCTCACCGAACCGCTGGTGAAAGCGTCCCATCGCCGAGTCTTCCCACCCGGGAAACTGGAAAGCGGGCGCAAGGGGCTCAATGCACAGATCGCCGATAAGGGCGAGCTCAGCATTCCGCACATCCATGGCGGAGTAATTGTTCCCATGCCAGAGGTGGGTAGAGATCGAGAAGACCTGGTCATACCACGTCTCCAGCGCAATAAGGTCGCCGGTGTTGTGGATCACGTGGTAGTTCTTGCCAATGCGGACCATGAGGATCCCCCCTTGTTTGACCTTGCTGCCTATTCGTCCCGCCCGCTGAGCTTCTTCCGCTGGTCGCGGTCGATCCATGTACGAGTCAAGCGGAACTTGTTGAGGCCGCTCACAAAACCGGTGTTGTAGCTGTCATGAACCCACACAACGTTCGCTGACGGTACCGAGTCCTGGAACAGGACGATGCGCGCGTTGTCCTTGAGCCACGTCCGGCTGATGTCCTTGACCATTGCCGCCCGCTTCACCGGGTCCAACTCACGGGACATTGCGTCGATGGTCGCATCCATCACCGGGTTCGAGTATTTCCCGTAGTTCCGGTCGGACGTGGAGTAGATAAGCTCGTAGTACCACTGGTCCGGGTCGTAGCGCGGGGTAGCAAAGGTCATCGTCCAGACATCGAAATCCCCGACACCGGCGCGCGTGCGAGCATCCGGCACCTGGTCCACTTTCGGCTCGATGTAAGCTTGCTTCAAGGTCGGCAACAGCCACCCCAGGCGAGCCGCGGCGCTGGAGGCCGTGATGACCATATTGGGCTTTGCTGTGTTATCTGGGCCAAAGCCAAGCTGTTTTATCAAGTCCTGGGCCCGCTGGATACGCTTGGCCATGTCCGTCTCTGCGGTCGGGCCGTGGCATGGGGATACGGCCTTCCATTCCTCCTTGGTCAGGGCCCACTGGCTGCCGCCGGGGAGAGAGGCCAGCGGCAGGTCCGGCGACTCGTAGGCCCAGCCGTTCTTCTCCAACGTGACGACCTGCGCCGAATCGACGACGCAACGCAACGCCTCCGTGAAGCGCACGTCACCCCACGGCTTCCGCTGCCAGTTGACGTCCAATGTGGAGAACCCGTGCCGGGCCTGCACGCCTTGGTACTCCAAGATGCCCGACTTGACCATCTCGTCCTTCACGCTGGGAGTCAGGCTGATGGCCTGCTGCATGTCGTCCGCTCGCCCCACGCGGTAGGCCGCCGTGACGGCGGTGGCGGAGCCAAGGAAGGCCACTTCCGACCTGTCCAGGTACGGATACGGCTGGTTCCAGTAGTTCGGGTTCCGCTCCAGCGTCAGCTTTTCGGTCGGCGTGTGCTGGACGAACTTGAACGGCCCGATGCCCGGTCCGGCCTGCTTCTTCATGAGCGGCAGGTTGCCCTGGAAGACGTGCTTCGGTAGCAGAGAGAAGTTTGTCAATGACAGCGTTGCCGCTAGCGACGGGAGAGGTCCGTTTGTGACCACCTTCATGGTGTATTTATCCGGGCACTGCACGTCCTTCACGCGCGAAAGGGCCAGCCCACGCGGGCTGATCGTAAGCTGCGAGCCGGTGGAGTCCCTGCCGTTGCGGATCACATCGATCATGAACTTGGCGTCGTCGCACGTGAACTCCACGTTGTCGTGGTACATGACCCCCTTGCGCAGCAAGAAAGTCCATGTGGTGCCTCCCAGATCCGTATACCAATCGTAGGCTACGTTCGGCAGCAGTTGGTCCCCCTTGCCCAGTTCATAGGAGTTCGGCTCCAACAGCGTGTCGTACACCGGGGCGATCACGTGCATGTTGGCTGCCGTGGAGGACTCGTAGAGCGACATGTCAGGTGGATCGTTGTTTGCTGCCTGACGGAACAGGCCACCCTTCTGCGCTTTGGGATTGGCCGCAGGTGTAGCGTTGACGGCCAGCGGCCGCACTTTTACTTCTTGAGCGACGGTCGCCGTCGGAGCAGGCGCGGCGGTGGACGTGGCGCTGGCGGCGGTCGGTGAGGCTCCTGTCCTCGTGCTTGTAGCCGCAGGTGCCGTCGTGGCGGTTGCTACAGTGGCGGTCTGCGTTGGGGATGCAACCGGGCTGCATGCGACTCCCACTATTGACAGAACAATGAGAAAACAAGCAATCCATCGGGCGGTCCCATACCCTGTCATTGCGCCTCCTCCTTCACCGAACCACGCTTGTGTCTCCCTGAACACACCCGTGCGACCTGCCGCCTGCCCGATGATAGTGCTGTGCACAAAGGCAAACCGGAGTGAGCAGACGTCTGGGAAGAGCACGGTCGAGAACCCGCGTCACGCTAACATGAACCGCGACTGCAAGTTCCGTAACAATGTAGGGTTGTGCTATTGTTTTGTCAAGTGCAGCCGGGCAAGTAGAGCCTGGTCGAAAGAACGGCTGCGCCCGCACCGCACGGTGCTGCAAGTCGTGCAACAATAGGTCCGGGAGAAGCCTCCCTGAAGGGCCGGTTCAGCCGTCCGGTCACGGGGAGCCAACACGGCTCGCGGAGCATGTAGACCTGGAATCGTGAAAGTAGGAAGGGAATGGGATCAATGGAATCAAGGGAGGCCGTCGACATCCAGCGTGCAGATGGGCAGCGCCGAGAACGCTCAGACGCCGTGCGGAACCGGGCATCCTTGATCGAGGCGGCCAGAACCGTCTTTCGCAAAGACGGGCTCAGCGCGCAGATGGATGCCATCGCGGCGCAGGCGGGCCTGGCGGTCGGAACGCTCTACCGTCACTTTCCAACCAAGGAAGCGCTCGTGGACGCGATGGTGGAGGAGTATCGCAACATGATACTCGACAGTGTAGTGGAGGCCCAACAGGCACTCGATCCATGGGAGGGCTTGAGAGGCTTCTTGTGGAGGATCGGACGACTCCAGACCGAAGACCGTGGTTTCTCCGACATGCTGGGCCACCCCGGCCGGCGCCTGGAGCTCCAGCAGTTGTGCCTTACTCTTGCGGATGACATTGAGCCTGTGGTTGTGCGTGCGCAAGCTACTGGGCAGATGCGGAACGACGTTACAGCCGAGGATATCCTTATTGGGATCTCTGTTGGGGGGAGGATGATGCATGCCGGGTATGACGATGGCGCGGGGCGCTGGAACAGGCTACTTGGCGTCTTCATAGATGGACTTCAACGCATGTGACAGACCTCGAAAGCGCGCTGGACTCCGACTCAGTTGCCCACGTCGGAGTCCAGCAGTCCCGGAGCAAAGTCCAATCATGTCTCGGCCTGCGTCCTAAGCTACGCCTCCAGTGCGCGCTCGCTGGACGGGTCTCGGAGACCGTCCATGCGCCGCTCCAGGTCCCCGGCCAGCTTGGCAACCCTATCGATGTTCTCCCTGGCCGAGGCGATCCCCTCTGCCTTGAGCTGGTCCGCCAGGTTGATGGCGTCTATCAGCTCGTTGTGGGCCTGGGTCAGCTTGTCCAGGGCGATCACCGGGCTGTTGTAGATGTTCCCGATCTCCGCAGTGTGCCGGTTGATGGCGGCCGCGTTGTCCACCAGGACCTTGCCCATGAACTCCCGCGTCTGCTGCGTGGCTTGCAAGACCTGGCTCTGCCGGACCAGGGCAGCCTGGATGGCCAGGCCTACCATGACCATGTTAGTGGCCAGCGTGAGCGTCCGCTCCAGGGCCTGTCCCAGTCGCGTGTTGTTCTGCCGCGTCATCTCCAGGCTTGCCATCAGCTGGACGTGGACCTCCTCAGTGAAGCGAAGGTCCTGGACGCGGGTGATGACGTCATTCAAGGCGTTCTGGATGCGTCCGCGCTTCTGCGGGTCCTCCGTCTTGGCAAGCGCCTTGTCCAGCTCTTGCAACAGGAGCTCGCCAAGGTAGGCGTTCTTCCGGAGAGGCGTCTGCTGGGACTCCACCTGCTCCACCAGCTTCCGCATCTCGATGTTGTCCCGCGTCAGGAGCAGCCGTCCCTCCCGCAGCCGTGTCTCGATCACCGTGACCTGTTTGGACACCGGCTCGTACCGGATGGCGATCTTCTTCAACGTGTTCACCCGGAAGCGCCCCATGAAGGGCAGCACGTACGAGAGCCACGTGATGAGGCCGCCACGGGACATCTTGGCGGGGTCTATCTCGTCCAGCGTGACCCGCAGGTCCACCAGGTCCCTGGTCACCCGCTCCGTAGGGCCGTCCGCCTTCAGCATGTCCCCCACGCGGGTCCGGAGAAGGTCCAGCTCAAGCCCGGCGTGCCGCATGGTCTGGGCGCCCACGGTGGTGAGGTTGTCCAGCACCTCCATCTCCTTGCTGCCGCTTGCGTTCTGCAGGCGCTCCACGGCGGCTGCGGCGCGGGTCTTCAGCTCCTCCGCCTCCGCTTCCGTCACGCCCTGCGGCGGCTCCGGCGGGCGCGTAGCGCCTGTGACAATCTCCCCGGTCTTGGGCTCCGGCTTCGTGGACTGGTTCTCCGTGGTCATGTGCATCCTCCTTCTTGACTGCCGTTGTCCTGTTGCGACAAATCTACCAGTGGCGGGGTGACCACCTGTGCGGCGGGTTTGCGAACGGATTGCGGAGGCGTTGGATGTCCGTTGAAGGCAGCCGTGCGGTGCCGGCATAGGTGGTGGAACAGGTCGCATGCAGAGTCCGCATTGCTATGTCCCCGCTCCCCCAGCATTCGCGACCTCCTGTACGCTCTCCTGGACCGGGGTGACGACCACCTGGGCCTGCGCCCGTCGCCAATGGCGCAGCGCCCTCTTGGGCGCGGATAGAGAGAACTGCGCACCCCAAAGCGCTAAGGCCGCAAGAGGCGACGCTGCGATGAGCCAAAGTATCTTTTCGTCGGTCCGCGTGTCTGCCGTTGGAATGCCCATCACAGCGAAGGCCAGGGCGACGGTCAGGCCCGCTGCCCACAGTCCTATGAAGATGTATGAGACAATACTCCCATCGGGGATGATTTCGACGAACGCCCTCGCGGGGTGGGAAGGGTCATAGCGCACGTCAACCTGGACTCCCTCTCTGAACGGTTTCAAGAGGCTGGCGGCATCCTCCTCATCCCAACCGCCGAGGCGCAGCAGCCAGAAGCCCTCGCTCGTATACTCAATCTCCCCGGCGGCGTAGGTGAACCGGATCTCCGGGTTCGGCGCGCTCTTGCCTTTTTCAATCCACGACCGCACGACCATCCCCTTGGTCCGCACCCACCCCCGGCGTCGGAGCGTCGCCCTGATCCAGATAGCCTGTCCCAGCAACAGGAACGGGGCCATAACCATTCCTACACCGCTCAAGAGGAGCGCACAGCTGGCGACAATCGCCCAGACTTCAATCATGGCTCTCCCACCTTCCGCCATCCACCAGCCCCCAATCCCCCTTCGCCCCCGGTCTGCGAGGGAGGTATCGCATTGCCGGACGGCAGCGTCTCCCCTTCCAGGGTCGCACCATCATTCCCAACCACAGGCTGTGGCGCACCGCTCAGGACCGGCATGACCACCACAGACGCCTGGGCGCGCGTCCAGTGGCGGCCCGCAGACAAGGACTCCCACAAAAGAGCGAGGCCAATAAACAGGCCAAGAAACAAGGTGGGAAGGGCAGGAATCGACGACCCCACAAGCAGCAAAGCCTTTTCCTCGGTCCCAAGGTCCGCCGCTGGGAGGCCCAGCACCCATGAGGCAAGCCAGCCGAGCACGGGACAGGCCGCCGCGAGCATCCAAAAGCCTGGCAGAATGTCCGAGTCGAATTCAGCGCAGTATCTGACGAAGGCGCTGCCGGCGTATGAGGGGTCATAATGGACCCTCACCTTGATTCCCTCTCCATAGGGAGTCAATAGACTTCTGGCGCTTTCCTCACCCCAGTTGGGCCCCCGCAATCGCCAGAAACCGTCGCTCAGATACTGTTTCCCTTCCACCACAAAGGCAAATCGGATTTCAGGTTGGACTCCTCCCTCGTGAGACTCGATCCAACACCGGACCACCTTGCCATCCGTCTCCCGCCAACGCTTGTGCCGCAGCATCTGCTTGATCCATATGACCTGGCCAGTGAACCAAGTCAGACCCAGCAGATACGCGACCACCCCTATGATGAGGCTGTAGCCAACGATATTTGCCCAGACCGTGATCATCTTTCTCCCGGCGGGTTGCCGCCCCATCGTGCATCGTCCACATGGCTCGCGCCGGCCAACGCCGTCCCGTGCCTTTCACAGCCCCATCCGCTTCATTTCCTCCTGGACCTCCAGGGCGCGCTGGATGGCCTTCTTGAGCCGCTCCGTCACCACGCTGATGTCGCTGCTCGTGTCACCCGCGCGGTACTTGATGTATCCCATGCGCGCTAGACTAAGATCCGTTTCAAAGTGTCCGGCATCGAGCAGCTTCTGCTCCAATAGGATCCGACTGTTCTGGCTCTCCAAAAGGAGGCCCCGGTCCCTGTCGGCTGCTGTCTTCTTGGACTGGAGCAGGTCTGTTTCCTCTTTGGAGAGGACCAGGCCCGCCTTCAGGCTGGCATCCGCCGCTGCAATCTCCTGTCCCAGCTTCTCCACGCTTGCCCGCAGGCGCTGCTCTTTGGCGGAGTCCGAACCGCGAGCCAGCGTGAGGATGCGCCCCAACTCCTGCAAGCCCCGGTTGTAGGTCTCTTGCGCCAGCGCCGGGACCTCGGCTATCCCCATCGGGTCGGACTCCTTTGCCTCGGCGAGGATAGGGAGGAAGCGCTGGTACTCCTCGGCAAGCTGCTTCACCACCCGCAACCCGTCTTCGGAACCCGCACGCGCGAAGCCCTCCTCCAGTCGCACACGCAAGGCCCGCAATTCCGGCGCCTCTTCCGCTTCGTAGGACGCGTCCGGCGGAGCCTCCAGCTCGTCGTCTTGCGCCTTGGCGTGGAGCCGCAGAACGGTCATCTCCGCCTCTTGGGCCATCTGCGTCACCGTCTCTGTGGCCTGCCAGGGCTCCTGCTCCTTCAGCGCCTCCAGCAGCCGCAGCAACGCCTCCAGCGCCTGCTGCGCCTCCTCCCCGACGGCGCGGGTGCGGGCCACGCTGAGGAGAGCGCTGTGCGACTGAAAGACCGTCTCGTAGTGCAGGTACAGGAGCGCCCCCGCCGCCGCAAGAACATCGCGCAGGCGCCCGTGCTTGCCTCGCTTCTCCTGGTAGTCCGCGATGCGGATGGCGATGTCCGCCACGATCTCGATGCTCCTCCGCAGGGAGGCTTGGGACGCCGCCTCGGCTGCGCCCACCTTGCCGTACCTCTTGTCCGTCAGCGACTGGATGGCCAGGCGGAAGGTCTCGCGGCCATCAAGTTGCCGACCCAACAGGCCAATCACTACGAAAAGCGCTGCCACAGACCAGCCACCAACAAGTACTCCGTGTTGTTCCGCGAATAGAAGGATCGCTGCAACCACAGCACCCGCAAACGCTGCAGGTCCCGCCAACCCGGGGCGTGAAATCAAGGCCCAGCGCCGCTCGCTCCTCAACTTCCGCTCGAAGTCGTCCGTCTCGGCACCTGCCGTGGTCATGGTTGCCGCTAGCATGGTCCTCTCCAGCATTCCGGTATCAGTAGTGCGCCGCAATCTCCCTATACACCCGCGCGACGTCCGCCTGGTCGGCCTCCCAGTACTTACCGTGCGCCGTCGTCGCTATCTTCGAAAGAGCGTCCTTGTTCGCCTCTCCGATACCGATGGCGTGGATCTGCACGCCTGTGGGGTCCCACTCCGTGGGCTTGAGCAACGCCTCCAGCTCGCCCAGAGTGCGCTTGCTGGAGGTGTCCGCCCCGTCGGAGAGGATGACGATGCCGTAGCGTACGCGGACGCCGCTGTCCTTGCGGCGCGCCTCCAGGAGTTGGTGGGCCTGGTACACGGCCTCGTAAAGTGCGGTGCCGCCGTCTGCGCTGGTGCTTCGTATCCGGCTGAGCAGCCGCTCCCCGATGGCCGACTTGAGCCCCTGGTCCATGGGGTACGTGACGCTGTCGAACGGCATCCACATGAGCCAGTCGTCCGCGTCCATCGCATTGACGAACGCCTCGGCGCCCTTCACCGCCTGCGTGATGCGGTCCCCGCTCATGCTCCCCGATTTGTCGAACACGATGACGATGGCGCTGTGCTTCTTTACCTTGTGCCAGATGTCCTGCAGGTGCTCGTTCGTCGCGGCGTCTGGCACGGCCACCGCATTCAGCGTGGCGTCTGGGTTGACCCCGTTGCTCGGGTGGAAGGGCGCGCCCAGCGACGTTGAAGGGTCGGCGGGGCGCAAGCCATATTCCAGCGCCTTGCGCTGCTGCTCAGCGGAGAGAAGGTAGTCCCGGAACACCTTGGCCGCGGCCACCTTCTCAGGCGTGGACCAGGGCGCCTTGTCCAGGATGCCGAAGGGATGCGCCGCCACTACGGTGCCGTCCTGCGGATACGCGGCCACCAGCGGCTCCCGCAGCTTCCCGGCGTTGTCCTGGTTAAAGGTGATGACCTCCGGCTCGTTGGTGGTCACCGCGTCCAGGTACTCCGGGCCGCCCGTCTTCATCCAGTTCAAGAGCCATCCGCTCTTCTTGCCGCTGTGGACCTTCGCCTCCTCCACCTGCCGGATGCTCTGTCCACACGCGTTGTCCGTTGTCACGTCGCCGATGGTCAGACCGCTGGTCTTGTCCAGCCCCGTCATACAGAGCAGGAGGGCGGTCAGCGTGCCGGAGTTGGACTCGCCCACGTAGCCGTAGCCGAACTTGAACTTCTTCCACTCCGGGTGGTTCACCATGCCCCAGCCCGCCGGGTGGACTGCTAGCTCCCGAACGCGGTCCCACGTGCACTCCGGCCTCGACTGCGGCCAGCACCCCAGCGCCTCCGCGCGCGATTGCCACATGGCGATGACCAGGGGGATGCGCACGAGGCCGACGGGCCGCTCCGATATGATCTCTCCCCGCCCCTTCTGCGCCTTCCAGTCCCGGTTGAGGTCTTCCAGCCAGGAATCTTCCGAGGGCGAGGCGATGTCCGGTCTGATACGCTCGTCCACCGTGTCCTTCACCATGGTCCCCGAGCGATAGTGGTCGAACTGGCCCGGCTCGATCTCCTCCTTGATGAACTCCACCTCGATGGGCCGCCCCCCCACCTGCAGCCGTCCGTCGCTCCTAGAGGCGGCGTTGAAGGACTTCGCCGCTTCCTCCAGCCACTTCTTCTTTGTGCTGGAGTTGGCCATGGAGACCTTCACCGGCTCCATGGCCAACGACGCGACGGCATCGAGCGGATTCGAGATGCCCCCGCCTAGGCCCCGCCCAAAGAGGGCCCAAACGGCTATCCCCACCAGGATGATCCCTGCCCCGCCGAACCAGAAGATGTTCCTCATATGCGCCTCCCGCGGCCTAGAAATAGACCGCAATCTCCCGGTAGATGGCGATCATCTCGTCCACTGAGGTGGTCTTGGCCTTCCAGTACTTGCCATGCGCGCTCGTGGCGATCTTGGTCAGCACATCGCCGTCCGCGTCCGCACCGATGCCGATGGTATGGATCTGGATGCCGTGCGGGTCCCGCTCCGAGGGCCGCAGCATGGCCTCCAGCTGGGGCAGGGACATCTCCGTGCTGTTTGTGTCCTTCCCGTCCGAAAGCACCACGATGCCGTAGCGCACGTCTGTGCCGAAGGTCTTGCGCTTCTCTTCAAGCAGGTGGTACGCCTTGGCCACCGCGTCGTACAGGGCGGTGCCGCCGCTGGCCGGCGTGCTGCCGATTTCGCCCACAAGCTGCTCGCCCACCTCCGATTGCAACCCCTGCGTGCGCATGTAGACCCGGTCGTCGAAGGGCATCCACACGAGGGTGTCCTGCCCGTGCATCAGCTTCACGAACTCCGTGGCCCCCTTGCTGGCGGCGATGATCTTCTCCCCGCTCATGCTCCCGGACTTGTCGAAGACGACGGCGATCATCGCGTGCTTCTTGACGTCCCCCCACACCTTCTGTATCTGCTGGAGCACAAGCGTCTCCGGCACCTCGATAGCGTTCACCGTGGCCTCCGCATTCGCGCCGAAGGATGGCTCGATGGGCGAGGCCAGCCGAACGTTGGGGTCCGCGGGCCGCATGCCGGTCCGCAGGAGCGCCTGCTGCTGCTCGGGGGAGAGGAGGAACTGCCGGAATATCTTCGCGGCCTGAACCTGCTCCGGTGTCACCCATTCCGCCCCGTCCATGATGGCGAAGGGATGCCCCGCAACCGTCGTGCCGTCCTGAGGGTACGCCGCCACCAGCGGCTCCTGCATCTTCTGCGCATTCGTGCGGTTGTACGCGATGACCTCCTTTTCATAGGTCGTCACCGCGTCCATGTAGCCCTCCCCCTTGAGGAGGCCCTCCAGGAGCCACGGGCTGCTCTTGCCGCTCCGCACCTTGGTCTTCTCCACATCGGAGATGGCCTTCCCGCACCCGTTCGTCGCCAGGGCGTCGTTCACCGTAAGGCCGGTCCGTTTCTGCAGCCCGGCCATGCAGAGCATGACGGCGGTCTGCGCCCCCACGTCGGACTCCAGGATGTGGGCGTAGCCCACCTTCAGCTTCCCCCACTCGGGGTAGCCCGCCGCGCCCCATCCGGTGGGGCTGACGGCGAGCTCATGGAGCCGCTGCCAGGAGCATTCCGGCTTGGCCGTGGGCCAGCAGCCGAGCGCCCGGGCGCGCGACTGCCACATCGCGATGATGACCGGCGTGCGCGCAACGCTCTCCGGCTTCTCCGTCATGATGTCTCTGCCGTTGTGCTGTGCGCGCCACTCCTTGTTCAGCCACTGCACCCACGCCTCATCCGCCGGGGAGAGGATGGTGGGCTTGATCTTCCCGGACAGCGTGTCCTTCACCTGGGTGGGCGAGCGGTAGTGGTTGAACACGTCCGGCTGCAGCGGGTCCTGCTCCTTGATGATGGTCACCTGGATGGGCTTCCCATCCAGCTTGTACCGCCCGTCCGACTTGGCAGCCTCATTGAAGGCTTTGACCGCGTCCTCCAGCCACTCCCGCTTGGTGATGGAGCTGGCCAGGGAGATCTGCACGGTGTTGGGATTCGGGGTGGCAGTTGAGCCTGGTGTTACCGGTGGCACGCATCCCCATTTCCATGGACAGGGGAGCAACACCCCGGCCAGCACGACAAACAGGACCACCGCCGCCCCTCCGAACCAGAACATGCCTCTCATGCCAGCCCTCCTTATGAGCGGAGAAATCCCTTGTGCACTTTGCTGTTGATCAACTCGCGGATGATCAGGAGGATGTCGAGAAGGACCAGTGCGCACAAGAAAGCCGCCCCCGCAGCCACAAATGCATCCGAACGCGCCTGTCTCCCAGTGGACAGCCGCGCATCCTTCGGATGGAGGTGCAGCGTCACGGGGACGTCTACCCTCAGGACATCCTTTTCAGTCGAAACGAATGCCCCAACAAGCCGTCCAGATGCAGAAGAGGATTCAGGCCAGTCTCCCGGGGTCTCGATCTCCGCATCGACGGTCCCCTCAGATGCGCTCCACGTAGACTGCAGCGTGGCCATCAAAGGCGCTGGGCCATCGTCCAGGATCAGCTGGAGCCCGTCAGACCCCGCCGCGTCAGCCCAGAATCCGAGTGGGATAGAAAGCAACAAGGTGTCACCAGGCTTCGTATCGAGCCTCTTGGGATAGGACGACTCGGCCACCCCGATCTCGTAGGCAAATCTGCTGCTCATCGCCTCAATAGCAAGAAGGGAAATCATCGGCAGCGACAACGCGACCACCAACATGAGGGAAAGGTCTACTATGAAAAGGGCGCCCGCCCAGTTTCTGCCAGGCTGGCGCTCCTCCGGTTCCAGGGCCGCGCTGTCCGCCATCGTTCGCCCCCTCGCGTCCACGCGCCATGGCGTCGCAATAAGCCAAGGGTAGCAGATGGCCGTGCCCCAGGCTTCTGCTTCCGGTTGCAGAGGGGTTGCCTTTTGGTTGCCGTCGTCTCCTACCATCGGGCAAAGGCCTCGATGACGCCTTTCGCCCGGCCACCCTCCGGCTTGGCTGTGTCCTTCAGCGACTCCCGCGCTACCTGTACATAGACATGGGATGCCGTGACCACCGGCCGCAGCACCGGGGCCCCGCGCGGCCTCTCCCGCACGTCGCCGGTCCAGAGCGTCGCGCCCGACTGCGGCTCCAGCGCCATCAGCATCCAGCGTCGCGGCTTCCCGCCCTCCGGCTTCACCTGGGCCATCCCGTACACCGCCGCGCCGTCCGGTCCCGCCGCCGGGGCGGAGAACAGCGCCGTGTCCGGGCACCTCCGTTGCCACAGGTGCTCCCCGCTTTGCACGTCGAAGGCGGTCAGCCAGGCCTCCTCGATGTCCCCATGCCGGTCCCGCAGGACGGCGGAGGCGAGGACCACCCCCTGCGCCGAGACCACGGCAACCTCACCCTTCGCCTGCGCCCCGCCCAGGACCATCGCTTGCTCCCAGCGCAGTCTCATCTCGGAATCGAAGCAGTAGAGGGTGCAGCGGACTCCTGCCACGTCTCGCAGCCACACGAGGACGCCGCCGCCCCCCCCCCTGTTCCTACCCCTAGGACATGCGTGCCGAGGACTTCCCCGGTGGTGGCCGACACGGCGCGCACCCGCCACCCGCCCGACCCGGCCACTCCCCTTCCCTCAACGGCTATGGCGCTTCCCCCCGTCATGGCCAGATGGTCCGTGTAATAACCCTCGCCGTCCTGCGCCCAGAGGGTCTGGCCCGTCCGCCCGTCCAGGGCGGCCAGACCGGGGCGCGCGCTCCGCTCCGTGATGCCGACCAGGAGCAGCCCTCCGGCGGGGCAGAAGGCGCCCGATGCGCCGCCGACGTCCGTGCGCCGCCACCGTTCCACGCCCTGCGCATCCAGGCACGAGAGATTCGCGCCGTGCCGCGCGTAGAACCGGCCTTCGGCGGCCTGGACGGCCATGCTGGAGAAACTGTGGTGGATGAGGTCGGGGGCGTTCCACGCCCAGACCCGGAAGCCCCGTGTCACGTCCAGACCGTGAAGCGTCCGGTTGTCCCACGCGCAGAGGACGTCCCCCGGCGCCACGGGCGCCGCACCCGTCCTCCAGCAGGCCGACTCAAGCACCAACTCCCAGCTCCTGTTGAGCGCGACGGCTGTGCTCTTGGACGGCCGCTCCTTGGGTGCGGTTGCGGCAGCGAGCGTCGCCTGGAGGGCTGCACTCAGGCCCTCGGCGTCCTGAAAGCGCTTGTCCCTGTCCGTCTCCAGGCAGCGCAGGACCACGTCCACCAGGGCCGGAGGGATGTCTCCCTTCTGGGTAAGGAGCGACCGGGCGTCGGCCACTTTGGGGGCTCTCGGGTATCTGCCCGTGAGCATGACGCAGAGGAGCGCGCCCACCTGGAAGATGTCCGTCCGGGCATCCGGCTCCTCGCCGGCGTACTGTTCCGGCGCACCCACCCCCCGGTGTATGCCCGGCCCCTCCACGGTGACGTACGCGGAGGTCACATCGTCCAGCCGCGCCACGCCGAAGTCCGTCAGCACCACCCTGCCATCCTCTCCGAACCGGATATTGCCGGGGTTGAGGTCGCGGTGGATGGTATTGGAGGCATGCAGGACCGCCAGCGCCTCGCAGACCTGCATGGCCACGGAGACCGCCTCGCGCCAGGGCAGGACTCGGCCGTCCTTGAGGCGGTTCTCCACCCCGTCCGGCAGGTATTCCGCCACATAGTAGATGAGCGTATACGTGCCGCCTGGTTCCTGATCGGGGCCTTGGGAGTCCGTGCGTGCGGGTGCGCGGGCGAACCGCCACTCCACCTGGCCAAGGTCGAATATCTTGACGATGTGACGGTGGTTGAACTCCTTGGTCGCCAGGGCCTCCCGCATGAAGTGGGTGACGCGTGTGTTCCAGACGCGCAGGTCCTCCGGGTTGCCCGTCCAGGCCGGGTAGAGCACCTTGATGGCCCGCTGCTCCCCCTTGGGAGAATGCGTCCGGAACACGGCGCCATAGCCTCCCGCGCCCAGGTACGCCTCCAGGGGGTACCGCTGCAGCGTCGCGCCGACGATGCTCTCCGGGCGGAACCAGGGATGCGAGCCAGATTCCATGGATAGGCCTCTAGCCCCGGTCCAAACGGGGCTTCATCCGGTACCCACGATAGGGGCGGGACTCGATAGCGTCCTCGTCATGAAGATAAGGGCGGAGAAGCTCGTTGATGGCCTTTTTGGCCTTCGCCAGAGCCTGCCGCGTCTCATAGGGCGAATCGTCCGGGTCCGGCCAGAGCAGGTCCTCAAGGTGTGCCACAGGGTACCACTCGCCCTTGCGGCCCGCGAGGTATGTGAGGAGCCGGAAGGCCCGGTCCCCCAGGCTCTCCTCGATGGCGGTCCCCCCGATGCGGACGGCGCGCGGAACGTCGGAGACGGTTAGCAGCTCCAGGGGATCCGCCGGCACGGTCAACTCTCCGGGCTGCGCCTGCGCGCGATAGACAACGCGCCAGCCGTCCGCGGGCAACCCAAAGACGATCTCGTCGCCAGACTCTAGTTGGATGGACGCATGGTGGACCAGCTGACCGTTGACCAGGGTACCGAAACGACTCGTATCCGCCAGATTGACCCCCTGGCCGGAGACGGTCAGTGTGGCGTGCTCACGGCTTGCGGAGCGGCACTCGGGCGGGATGGGAATGGCAGGGGATAAATCGGGGGAAACCCGCCCCACGACACATGTCCTGGACACGGGAAAGGACTGCCCTGTCTTGTCAGGGTGTAGCCAGCCGATAGGGGCAAGGTTTCCTTGGCTTGCCATCGGTAGTTCCCTCCGGCCCAGGCCAGAATGCGAACGGTAAGAAGGTTATAAACGGCTGTCGACGACAAGTCTAACATGACCAGGTTATGTTGTCATTTGGCGAAGCCTTTTCTATCACTTTGGACATGCCGTCCTGCTGCCCTGGACTCGGCGTCTCGACGCAACCAAAACGCAATCAAATCGCAAGTAAAACGCAATTCATCGGCGAATGATGTCTCGCTGGGGCGTTCACCATTGTAGCCGCCCAGGCCCTAAGCGGAGGACGGCGACGCCCGCCGACCGGAATGTGCCGGACCACGCCAGTCAGTCATTCGGCGTCACAAAAAAGGTCGTCCCTGAGGGGACCAAAAGGCGCCGCAAGGACAAATATTTGCGGACCTTGGTGCATTTGCACCTTGACATATCGTGCGGCGGTAGCCCCGCTATCTGCCCCATAACAGTGTTATTTACGCGTTCTTAGCAGGAGCACACGCGTGCACGGAGGAGACAGGCTGTGAAAGAGAAAGTGGTCCTTCTTGACGGTGCCATTATCTTCGTAACCGTCCTGCCGTTCTTACTATTGCTTCTGGCGACAGGGGGAAGCGCGCCGCCCTCCGCCCCCTCCTCTCGGGGTGAGCCGGTGGCCGTCCATGGCCAGTGGACCATCGAGGTGCGCAACCCCGATGGCTCCCTTGCCGAACGTCGCGAGTTCGACAACGCCCTGGCCTGCCCCGGCTGTCTGGCCAACTGGCTGGCGCGCAAGTCCAGCGTCGGCCTGTGGATGGTGCTGGTTGGGAACCGCCAGAACGCGGCCCTGGAAGGCCCGTGCCTGGACGCCCAGAACAGGCCCACCGCCTGCGCCCTGCACGAGAACGCCAGCCTGGTCAGCCCGGACGCCTCCCGCTTCAAGACGCTCTCCGTCAACGCGCCCACGCAAGGCGTCAACCAGAACAGGCTGGTCCTGAACGGCTTCTTCACCGCCAGCGCGGACAATTCCATCAACTCCGTGGCCACGCACACCTCCAACGCCTGCCCGCCTGACGTACCCCCGGCAGCCTGCGTGGACAGGGACGGCTATTCCCCCTTCACGGCCACCAGACTGGAACCGCCCATCGGCATCATCAACGGCCAGGCGGTGGCAGTCACCGTGGTCATCTCCTTCATGACGGCTAGTGGGGATATCGTCCCGCCGACGGCCACTGTCCCCGTCCCAGCGCCCACGGCGACGGCGGACGGCAAGCTGCGGCCCATCCCGGTGCTCCAAGCGCCTGCCGCCAACCCGATGGCTTTGAAGGGCGGCATCTTCCGCGCCGTAGGAAACACATATCCGCCTGACTTCAGCGTCTGGGAAACCGGCTCCGGCGGCATCATCAACGGGACAGCCCCTCGCAACGATACCCTTCTGGAGTACAACGCCTGGGAGCCCAACAAGGGCGAGCAGCTCCTGCCCAACTTGGCCTACGACTGGTACACGGACCCCACTGGAAGCAAGTGGACCTTCCTCCTCAGGCCGAACATCAAGTTCCACGACGGGTCGCCATTCGGCTGCGTGGACGCCAAGTTCATGCTGGAGACGATCAAGAGCGGCAGAGATGCCACAGGCGATCAGCTCCGCGTCCTCCCCCCACGCGCGATGTACCTTTCGCGCGTCAAGGCGATCTCCTGTCCGGACGCCAACACCATGGTAATCGTGACGGACGGCCCCAATCCCAGCCTGCCCAGTATCTTTGCGCTCGGCGCCTTCGGCATGATGCCGAAGGCGGTCTTCGAGGGACATCTGGCGGACATGCAGACCAAGCTGGGGCCGGGGCTTGGCCCGTTCAAGGCCGACAAGATCGTCCCCGGTGAAGGCTACACGATGGTCCGCAACGAGAACTACTGGAACCAGCCCTACCCCTACCTGGACGGGTTCGAGTTCACCAATATGGGATCGTCCACGGCAACCCTCGCCGCGTTCCGCGTGGGCCGCGCAGAGAGCGGCCACGGGCGGATGACGGAGGAAATCCGGAAGCAGTTGATCGACAGCGGGCGGGCGCGCAGGAACACCCCGTATGCTCAGCACACGTTCGATGGCCTGCAAGCCAACTGGCAGCGGCAACCGTGGGGCGACCCGCGTTTCTCCCAGGCCATGCGCTGCGCCATGGACAGCGCCGAGATCATCGCAACGGCCATGAACGGCAACGGCTACGAGTCGCCCATCTGGCCGCTCGCGGAGCTCCCCGGCGGCTCCCAGTGGGGCATCTCCAAGGAGGAGTGGAAGGCCATCAGCCCCTGCCACGGCCCCACCGCCGAGACGGACATGCCCAAGCGCATCCAGATAGCGCAGGACCTAATGGCACAACTGGGCTTTGGCCCGAACAACACCGCCAGGCCCAAGACGCACCTCTTGACGCCGCATACATCGCTCCAAGCAGACTGGCCCGTGGTGCTCGCCCAGTTCAAGAAGGTCTGGATCGAGCCGGAATGGGTCCCGCTGGATTATCCGAAGTCGTACGAGCGTAACTATGCAGGCGACTTCGACATCAACATCTGGAACTTCATCACCGCGCGCTTCGACCCGGACACGCTGCTGTACGAGCAGTACTACTCCACGTCCGACCGAAACTTTGGGAAGTACACTAACCCGGAGCTTGATGCCTTAATCGACCTGCAGTCGAGGACTTTGGACCAGGCTAAGCGGCAGGAGATCGTGAAGCAGATCGACAAGATTCTTTTGAAGAACAATGTGAAGGTCTGGATGTACCAGGGCATGGACACCACCATGGTCCCCACCTGGGTCATGGACTACAAGTTCATCGAGCCAAGCAACCAGAACACAACCTCCAAGCTGACGCGCGTGTGGATCGACCAGGCAAAGATGAAGGAGGTCCTTGGCTTCTAGCCCTCGTTTCTGTGCAAAGCAGAGAACGGCGAAACATAAGGAGGACCCTAAAGGGACGGCAATGAATACCGCGGTGGAAACCAGGCGAATAGGGTTAAGGACTTCTACGGCCATCCGATCGGCCACAGTCTTTCTCATGATTGTTGCCACCGCTTGCGAGGTTCCAAGCGACAACCCCTCCCCACAGTCTGGAGGGCCGGCTGCCCCTGCAACCCCCCCGCTGGAGCATCCGGCCCCCCTCAATAACCGCCAAGAGGTCCCGCTGACCCCGCCGGCAATGGCGGTGCGCCCCACCGCCACGGCACGGCGGTCGTCAGGGCTGGCCACGACCACGCCACCGGGCGGCCCGCGGGAAGGCATCGAAGTACGGGGCCACGGGACCATTGAAGTGCGCAACCAGGACGGGACACTGGCGCTGCGCCGAGACTTCTAAGTTCGCAAGGGACCCGCTGGCAGCACGCAAAGGTAGCGGGTCAAGACAAAGGGATGACGGCGTACCCGCCGGGAGACGGATGCAGCGACTCACGATGGCGATACTCAGCGTTCTGACCGCCCCGGCGATGCCCTGGGCGGCAGCGCAGCCTGCCCATGCCGCGCCGGCTGCCGTCCTTCGCAAGGCCCCGGCCCCGCTCTCCATCACGGTGGAGGAGTCCATCGGCGTGGGAGACACCTCATCCACCGCCCTGCCCCTCGCTGTCACCGTGGGGGAGAACCTTTGGGTCGGCGATAGTACCACCGCCCTCGCCCATCTCTCCGTCGTCGTGAGCGAGGAGGTCGGCATCGCCCAGACGGGTGTCGCCTCGCTCCTTCCAGCGGTGGCTGTGGAGGAAACCGTCGGCGTTGAGGTTGCGCCTGTCGCCGGGTCTCCGCTGCCCGTCGGCATTTCTGAATCCGTCGGCATCGGCGACGCTCCCAACGCGGGCGCGCCGCTCCCCGTCCAGGTCTCGGATGGGGTGGGAGTGACGGACAGGCCGGCCATGTCCACGCCGCTCGAAGTCATGTTGAAGCAGGCCGTTGGCGTCGCGGACGCATCCTCCGCGCGGGAGCCCACGGCGCTCACCGTGGCCGACGCTGTGGGCATCGGCGATGGCGCCGCCGGGCTGGTCACCACCCCCGGCCGCGTGCAATTCAGCCTGCCTTCCTACACTGTCCGGGAGAATGCAGGCGCCATCACGATCACTGTGGCGCGTACGGGCGGCAGCGACGGCGTCGTGTCTGTCCTATTCAAGACCCAGGGGGGCACGGCCACCGCCGGCCAGGACTATACGCCCGTCTCAGGCGAGATCTCCTGGAAGGACGGCGAGACCGGGGAGAAGTCCTTCACCATCACCGTGGTCGACGACAAGGTCTTTCAGGGGGACAAGACGGTCGTCGTCAGGCTCTCAAGCACCTCGCACGGAGCAGGCTTGAGCCTTCCGATATCGACAACCCTGACCGTCCAGGACAACGAGCGGGTGCTCACCGTTGGACTGACCGGCACGGGCATTGGCGTCATCAACGGCCTACCGGAGAGCGTCATATGTCTGGGGCAATGCACCGTCGCATATGAAGAAGGCGCCATTGTCACCCTCACCGCCGCGCCGCTCTTGGGCACCACCTTCGCGGGCTGGAGCGGGGCCTGCAGCGGCACCGACCCCTGCATGGTAACAATGACCGAAGCCACTTCTGTGATGGCCTCTTTTAGCGCTCCAGCAATCCCGGCAACATCTCTGCCAGTCCTGGCCTTTGCCGCCGCGGTCCTAGCTCTTGCCGTCACTGTAACCTGGCGACGCCGGAACTCAGAAGGATAGTGATAGCGGAAACGGGTACAGAAGAAGGGCAGCTTGGCCGCTTTTTCGCTATTTGTACCTCTGCACGCCTAGACGTCCGGCCAGCGTCGCCGTCTCTCACATTCTGGTGCGGTAGTGAAGGTACACCATGCCGTTGCCGAAACGGCGTTCGTCCAGCAGGTCGAGCTTCAGGTGGACAGTGTTGGGGAGGGACGGTTTGCCGCCTCCCACCACTATGGGCGCGACGAACAGGTGGCATTCGTCGACCAACCCGGCCTTGAAGGCGTGGGCGGCTAGGTCCGGACCGCCCACGCTGAGGTCACGTCCCGCTGACGCTTTCATCCGTCGTACCGCTTCAGGGTTGAAATCGCGCTCGATCCGCGTCCTGGAAGTGGATACCGTCTCTAGCGTTTTGGAGTACACGATCTTGTCGGCCGCCCGCCATGTCTCCGCGAAGTCCAGCATCACGGGCGGCTGGCCGGGGATCGTGTGCGCGGTCTCCCAATAGACCATCACCTCATACATCCGGCGCCCGAGCAGGTAGGCGCCGACCGACCGCTCGAGGTCGTTGATGAAGGCGTGCACCTCCTCGTCGGGCATAGCCCAGTCGAAGTTGCCACTCACGTCTTCTATGTAGCCGTCGAGCGACATGATCGCCGAATAGTTCAGCCTGGCCAGGGTGGACCTCCCTTTACGCGTAGAAACAGTGCCTGATCGCCGCCATCTACACCTTGTACGAACGTAGGAGGTATGTTCTAGACAACAGGTCTGCGACTATCTCAAAAAGCCAGGGCGAAGGTGACTGAGAAAGTTTTGCCTTTTTTCCAAAATGGTGGCCCATACGGGATTCGAACCCGTGGTCTCCGCCTTGAGAGGGCGGCGTCCTTGGCCGCTAGACGAATGGGCCCCTTCCAACAGACGCACGCCCCGAACGTATCGGGGCGTCCTTAATAGCCTAGCAGAACTTGGGCGCGGATGGCAATTCTCCCCACCCCTTTTCCCAGGGTCCCCCTGCCGTTACGCCCCCCCCCGCCATGCCGCCACCGCCGCCTGGTACGCCTCCCACTTCGCCTTCTCCTCCCGGTCCACCCGCTCGATCTCCGCCTTACCGTCTGCGTTCCAGAACTTGGCCGGCTGCCTCACCGCAACGCCCGCCGAAGGAACGCCCACCGTGTAGTGCCCCAGCACCCGGTCCGTCTCCCGGCGCGCGTCCTGCCACTCCTGGTGCGCCTTGCGCAGCGCCCGCTCCGCCTTGCTCATGTCCGCCATATCACTCTCCTCCCACCGCTGGTTACGCGACCTGTGGACACCGGCGCCAAGGACGTCAGTCCTGCCGGTCCGTCGCGAACTCGAAATCGAGGCTGATGTCCAACGCCGGCGCCGAGTGGGTGAGCGCCCCCACGGAGATGACGTCCACCCCTGCCTCCGCGTACTCCCGCACCGTCTCCAGCGTGATCCCGCCGGACGCCTCCAGGAAGATGCGGTCGCCCAGCTCCCGCGCCACCTCCCGTATCTGCGCCGGACGCATGTTGTCCAGGAGCAGCGAGTCCGCCCCCGCCGCAACCGCCTCCCGCGCCGCTTGCAGGCTTTCCACCTCCACCTGCACCCGCATCCCGTGCGGCGCGTTTCGCTTCACCGTCGCTAGCGCCTCCGCCAGGTCCCCCTCCACGGACTTCAACGCCTCCAGGTGGTTGTCCTTGATAAGGATGCCGTCGCTCAGGTTGAAACGGTGGTTGAAGCCGCCCGCTACCCGCACCGCGTACTTCTCCAATATGCGCAGCCCCGGCGTCGTCTTGCGCGTGTCGA